>Ga0209636_10004743_pt1 | contig 13895 bp, 10 predicted proteins | sample DeeMarSWOR152_54_FD_187464 | JGI IMG/M metagenome (GOLD analysis project Ga0209636, IMG submission 187464) | Marine sediment microbial communities from White Oak River estuary, North Carolina - WOR-1-52-54 (SPAdes) (version 2) | ecosystem: Environmental > Aquatic > Marine > Intertidal zone >...
TCCTTTAAGGAGTGTGTTGTTCACTCCAGCAACATCGGAATGGCCAAGATAGCTATGACGGTCGGCAGAGAGGCAATCTGCAAGTATGCCAGGAATTTCGGCTTTGGATCTGAAACCGAAATAGACCTTCCTGCGGAGGCAAAAGGGTTTGTCCCCAAGCCCGAGACCTTGAGCGACTATACCCTGTGCACCTTCGCCATTGGGCAGGGCGTCTCCCTGACAGCGCTGCAGTTGCTCAACGCTTACGCAACAGTGGCCAATGGCGGAGCACTCATGCGGCCCTATTTGGTCAAAGCCATTCTGAATGAAGAGGGAGAAATAGTCAAGAAGTTCGGACCCCGAAAAGTAAGGCAGGCGATAAGGCCGGCCACTGCTCGCATGCTCATTGATTTTTTCACAGGCGTGGTTGACTCCGGCAGCGGCCAGGCAGCTCGCCTGGAGGGTTTGACCGTCGCCGGCAAGACCGGAACTGCCCAGATAGCTAAACCAGAAGGGGGTGGGTATGAAGAGGACAAATACCTGGCTTCCTTTGTGGGTTTTTTCCCGGCCGAGGATCCGCAGTTCGTGGGGCTTTTGACCTTACAGAATCCGAGAGGGAAGATTTATGGAGGCCAAACTGCCGGTCCGGCATTTAAAAACATTGCGGCCAGAGTGGTTTCGCTTCAGGACAAGCCATTCTTCGCCGCTGACCCGATGGTAGGCCAGAGTCGTTCGCTATCCCAGGAGAGTCTTCACAGGTCAACTTCTGAAGAAAAGGAAGTCGATCTTTTGGTCCCGGATGTTTTGGGTATGACGGCAAGAGAGGCTGCGATGCTCTTCGCGGCCAAAAACATTCCCTTCAAGATCAAAGGGTCGGGGGTGGTAACGAGCCTAACCGCCGAATCTCGCGGCGGTCTCACTCCCGGCAGACTTTTGATCGTTCAATGTGAGCCAAGATAGGAAATTATGCTTCTGAAAAACCTCATAGAGGATCTGGAAATAAAGGACGCATCTGGCAACTTGGATCTAAAGGTGAACAAGATAGAGTATGACTCCAGATCCGTGGAGCAAGACGATCTTTTTGTGGCTATCCCCGGCCTTGAAAAAGACGGGCACGAATTCGTAAAGGACGCGGCAAAGCGGGGAGCAGGGGCCGCCGTTGTGGAGAAGGAACGTGCCTACCCCATAGGAACCAAAATCGTGGTGCCCAATTCAAGACAGGCTCTGGCCCGATTAGCTAATAGATTTTATGATTACCCCTCCAGGAGATTGAAGTTGACAGGAATCACCGGAACCAACGGTAAGACCACCACAAGTTTCCTGATTAAGTCTATTTTGGAGGCTGCAGATCAAAAGACCGGTCTGATAGGAACAATAGACTATTATGTTGGGGACAAGAGGATTCCGGCCACCCATACTACACCCGAGTCGCTGGATTTGCAGAGGCTTTTCTCTGAGATGTTGAAGCAAGGAATCTCTCACGTAGTAATGGAAGTCTCCTCCCACGCGCTCTCATTAGATCGGGTCGTGGAAACAGATTTCGATGTAGCCGTTTTCACCAATCTGAGCCGGGAACATCTTGATTTCCATCAGGATATGGAATCCTATAAAACCGCTAAAGGGAAATTTTTCCAGATGCTCCGGGATGATGGCAAGTGGGCCATTTTGAACAGAGATGATCCGGAGTGGAGCTACTTCTTTAACCAGGCCAAGGTACCGAAATTGAACTACTCGCTTGAACGGGGAAACGCGGATGTGTTCACTAAGGGTTTCTCCATGGGTTTTGACGGGACAGAGATTGAGCTTTCCACCCCGGCAGGTGAAGTCAAGATAAGTTTCAAGCTTCTTGGCAAGAGCAACCTTTACAACGCCCTGGCCAGCGCCACCTGCTGCCTGGCCATGGGATTCGAGCTGGACATTATAAAAAAAGGTCTGGAATCCGTGACCTCCATTCCCGGCAGGATGGAAAGAATCGACTGCGGACAGAAATTCAGCGTCCTGATCGACTATGCTCACACTCCTTACGCCTTCCAAAGGCTCCTTCAAACCGCCAGGGAGTTAACTAAAGGGAAGATGTGGATGGTCTTCGGGTGTGGTGGTGACAGGGACAAAGGCAAAAGGCCGGAGATGGGAAGGATCGCATCAGATCTGGCTGACTTTGTAATTTTGACCTGCGACAACCCCCGCACAGAGAACCTGGATCAGATAAATCAACAGATATACGAGGGAGTTGTAAAGAAGGAAAAAGTCAAGATAATCAGAGACAGGGAGGAAGCGATCCGCGAAGTATTGCAGGGTGCCGGAGCAGGGGATACGGTTATCCTGGCCGGAAAAGGACACGAGGACTACCAGATTATTGGCAAGAAAAAGACCCACTTCAGTGAAAGAGATATTGTGCAAGATTTCCTAAAGCAAAGGGCCTTGTGCTCTTAAGAAGAGGAATTGATATGATAAAAGCGAGCCTGAAGGAGTTAGCCCGGGTATTAAAAGGTCAATTGTCAGGCGGACAACCCGAGGGCTCGTCTTACATAGAAGGAGTCTGCATCGACTCCAGGATCACGCAAAAAGGAAACCTTTTCGTTGCCCTGCAGGGGGAGCACCACGACGGGCACGACTTCGTGTCAGAGGCGGCGGCCAAGGGGGCATCATGTGCTATTGTAGATGAGGGTAGACTGAAAGACAAGGATGAAAAATCAAAACAGAAAATCCCCTTTTTGGCTGTGGAGGATACACGGAAGGGTCTGCAAGATCTGGCACGTTGGTACCTTAAGAAGTTCAGCCTCAAGACCGTTGCCATCACCGGCTCAAACGGCAAGACCACCACTAAGGACATGATCGCTTCGGTGCTCTCTCAAGACTATAATGTGATCAAGTCTCCTAAAAGCTACAACACTCAGATAGGAGTGCCGCTGACCATATTTGAGCTGGATCAGGACACTGAGGTCCTGGTGCTGGAACTCGGAGCATCTATGCTTGGTGAGATAGAAGGACTAACCAGATTGTCTCAACCCGACATGGGAGTGATTACCAATATCTCCCCTGCCCATCTTGAGTTTTTCGGATCCTTTGAGAACGTCGTTCGGGCCAAACTGGAACTGTTGGATAACATGAAAGACGACAAGATAGCTGTCTTGAACTCCGACGATGAATCGCTTTTGGCCCGGGCAAAGGTGGAAAAAAAGCGGGTGGTGACCTTTGGAACGCAGAGGAAAGCAGATTTCCGGGCAGATGATGTTTCTTTCTCGGATAAAGGGGAGGTTGGTTTTGTCATAAATCGCAAATTCCCCGTCAGGCTCAAACTCGTGGGAAGACATAATGTCTACAACGCCCTGGCCGCTTTTGCGGTGGCGAGCCTGTGGCAGGTGGACCCGAAAAGAGCGGTTCAGGCTCTGGAGGGTTTCACCCCTCCGGACCTGAGGATGGAATTGGAGGAGTTCGACGGGATAAAAGTGCTTAACGATTCGTACAATGCCAATCCGGCCTCGATGGAGAACGCTTTGGAGACCCTGAGACAGATAAAGACCGCAGGCAGGAGAATTGCTGTGTTAGGAGACATGCTGGAGCTGGGTGAAAAAAGTCAAAGCCTGCACCAGGAGGTTGGAAACAAGGTCTTTGACTGTGGAATTGACATCCTGGTCACCGTAGGAGGGCTGTCAAAATGGATTGCCCGGTCAGCCAGGGAAAAGGGTCTTGATAACAGTTCCATCACAAGCTTTGAGCATAAGGCGGAAGTGAGCACTTTTCTGAGGGAGAATCTTAAACCAGGGGATGTGGTATTGGTAAAGGGCTCCAGGAAGATGAAGCTGGAGGACGTGGTGGAGAGCCTGAAGAAAGTATATGTGAATTAGCATTGAGGCGTAAATGCTTTATCATCTATTATACCCGTTAACCTCCTCCATCTCCTTTTTCAACATTTTCAGGTATATTACCTTTCGCACTGCCTACGCTACGGTAACGGCTCTCCTGATCAGTTTGGTCCTTGGTCCTTTGATCATCCGTAAATTGAGGGAGAAGAGCATAGCACAGAAAATCAGGGCAGAGGGGCCAGCCACACATATGGCGAAGGAGGGGACGCCAACTATGGGTGGGGTCATCATCCTGATCTCAGTGGTTGTGCCCACTGCCCTGTGGGCTGATCTGACTAATGTTTACATACATCTAATCCTTCTGACCACCGTCTGGATGGGATTGATCGGGTTCATGGACGACTATCTCAAGGTTGTCAAACAACAGTCCAAAGGGATGGTGGGGAGAAAAAAACTTCTGGGGCAAATCGGGCTGGGACTGATCCTCGGCTCTCTGCTTTACTTCAACCCTCCATCCCTGAACTTTGGCTCGGCGACGGAAATACCTTTTCTGAAGAACTGGGTTCTGGATTTCGGGGTCTTGTACATCCCCTTTGTGGTTCTGGTGGTGACTGGTTCTTCCAATGCGGTGAACTTAGCTGACGGTTTGGACGGGTTGGCCATCGGGCTGGTGGGTCTTTGTGCCATGGCCTTTGGCGGATTGTGTTATGTCACAGGCAGGATAGATTTCTCAAATTATCTGGCCATTACTTACCTTGAGGGAAGCTGGGAATTGACCATTTTTTGCGGAGCCCTGATAGGTGCAGCCCTTGGTTTTCTGTGGTTCAACGCTCATCCAGCCGAGGTCTTCATGGGCGATACCGGAGCCTTGCCCCTGGGCGCCGCCCTGGGCGCAATCGCCATAATGATCAAAAAGGAAATCCTTTTGATCATCGTGGGGGGAGTGTTCGTGGCTGAAGCTCTTTCGGTTATAATCCAGGTGGTCTGGTTCAAGTGGAAAGGAAGAAGGGTATTCAAGATGGCGCCTTTGCACCACCATTTCGAGCTTCTGGGTTGGAAGGAATCTAAAGTTGTGGTTCGGCTCTGGATAGTAGGCGCCATATGTGCCCTACTGACTTTAAGCACGCTTAAGATCAGGTGAGCTCATGGTCAGAAAGGACAGAATAGAAGGCAAAAAGGTAACGGTCTTTGGAATGGCAAGATCAGGCATGGCTGTAGCCAAACTGCTCAAGAAAAATGGAGCTTACGTGCTTGTCACAGATATCAGAAAAGGGGAGGAACTGAAGCCTGAAATCGACCTATTGACAAGTCTGAACATCGATTTAGAGCTGGGGTCGCATCCTCCAGGAGTCGTCGATGGCAAAGACTATCTGGTTTTAAGCCCTGGTGTCAGTTCGGATATACCCATTTTGAGAAAGGCTAAGACAGCAGGCATTCCCGTATTCTCTGAAATAGAGGTGGCCTTCTGGCTCTGTCCGGCCCAGATAGCAGGAATAACGGGATCCAATGGCAAGACTACTACTTCTACCCTGTTAGGAGAAATCCTGAAAAAGGAAAATAGAGAATGCCGGGTTGCGGGAAATATCGGGGTCCCCTTTTCCTCAGTTGTCGAGCAGGTGTCCACCTCAGGGATAATAATCCTGGAGCTTTCCAGCTTTCAGCTGGAAAACATAGAGGAATTCAAACCAAAAGTGGCAGCCTTGCTGAATGTCTCCCCGGATCATCTAGATCGCTACCCGGACGTTGACTCCTACGCTGAGGCCAAGCTCAAAGTTTTTCAGAACCAGAGCCCAGCCGATTTCGCCATTCTGAATATGGATGATGATGGCAGCAGAGAGGCCAGCAAGAGGTGCAAGGCCCAAACGATCTTCTTCAGCACCGAAAGAGAACTGGAAAAGGGATCATTTGTCAAAGATGGCAAACTGGTCTTGAGACTCAACGGTAAGACGGAAGTGATATCGGACGTCCAAAAGATAGGAATCAAAGGTCCCCACAATCTCTCTAATGCCGCCTGCGCTTGCTCTGTAGCTTCTGCCCTGGGCATTGCCAAAGAGTCGATGGGTGAAGCCCTGAGGAGTTTCACAGGTGTTGAACACAGGCTTGAAGAGGTAAAGATCGTCTCCGGCGTAAGATTTATCAACGATTCAAAAGCGACCAATGTGAAGTCGGTCTGGTATGCGCTGGAGAGCATCCCTGAGCCAATATTGTTGATAGCCGGGGGCAGAGACAAAGGAGGGGACTTCACTCAATTGAGGGAGAAGGCCAAAGAGAAGGTGAAACGTCTGATCCTCATTGGGGAAGCCAGAGAGAAGATCGATGAGGCTTTGGGGGATCTGGTGCAGTCGGTCCGGGCCGACGACCTGAAGCAGGCCGTTAGAAAGGCTTATCAGATGGCATCTCCCGGAGAGTGTGTGCTCCTATCTCCTGGCTGTGCCAGCTTCGATATGTTCGAGAACTACGAGCACAGGGGAAGGGTTTTTAAATCAGCTGTCAGGGAACTGAACAGCTCTGGGGAAAAATGATCGATAGATCAAGGCCCGATTATCTCCTGCTTTTGGTTACCATGATTCTGGTAGCCCTGGGACTTCTGATGATCTACAGCGCCTCTGCCTTTATCGCTGACGCCAATTTTAAGGACGGTACCCGTTTCTTTAAGAGGCAGCTTATGTGGATTCTCCTGTCTTTGCCCTTCCTTCTGCTCTTTTTGCGAATAGACTATCATAAACTGGGACACCTGTCGACCCTTTTCTTGCTCGTCTCTTTGGCCTTCCTGGTAGCCGTCCTGTTCTTCCCGGCTTTCAAAGGGGTTAAAAGATGGATCAGATTCGGCCCGTTAGGATTTCAGCCCACCGAGGTTTTCAAATATTCGCTGATTTTGTTTTTGTCCTTTTCCCTGGCCAGGCAGAAGGAGAAGGTGAAGAAAATCAAGCACATTCTGCCTTATTTTCTGATCCTGTGCCTGGCCTCTGCTCTCATCATTAAAGAACCCCATCTGGGCTGCATCTTCAGCTTATGGACTATCTTTCTGGTTATGATCTTTGTGGCCGGCGGCAGGATCCGGCACCTTCTGGTGCTGACCTTGCCCTTTATTCTCATCGCCGGAATCATGGTTTTTGGAGTGGGATACGAAAAGGATAGGGTTCAAAGCTATTTGCGGGCAATCGAGAAGCCTTTAAGCGGTGATTATCAAACCAAACAGTCGATACTGACTCTGGGAAGCGGCGGCTTGGGGGGGACCGGTCTGGGACAAGGGAAACAGAAACTTTTTTATCTGCCCGAACCTCATACAGATTTTATTTTCGCCACCATCGGGGAGGAGGGAGGCTTTATTGCCCTGTTGGGCATATCCCTTTTGTTCCTAATCTTTGGGATGAGAGGCCTGCAGAGCGCCCTGAAAGCGCCCGATTTGTTCGGGCTTCTCTTGGCCTGCGGAATCACCTCGGCTGTGATGGTGGGATTCCTGATAAACACCACGGTGGTTGTGGGGCTTCTGCCCACCACCGGCATTCCGCTCCCTTTCTTAAGCTATGGAGGCTCTTCGCTTCTGGTGACGTTAGGTGGGGTGGGGGTGCTTTTGAATATCTCAAAACAACGAGCTTATGACAGGAAAAAATATAGAAGAATAACCAGAATATGATCAAAATCATCTTTGCCGGCGGAGGAACCGGAGGACACATTTTTCCAGGTTTGGCCATGGCTCAGGAACTAGAAAAGAGATTGCCCAGGGCGAAAATCGTTTTCGTGGGGACCACAAAAGGATTGGAGACGGATCTTGTTCCCAGATACGGATTCGAGCTGGAATTCATATCCGTCATTGGATTGAGCAGGAGCCTGAACATAAACCTCGTACTTTTCCCTTTTTATCTTTTTAAAGGCATCTCTGAGTCAAATCGTCTTCTGCAGAGGATCAGGCCCGACCTGGTGGTAGGAACTGGCGGGTATGTAAGCTGGCCCGTGCTCTTTTTGGCAGGTCTTAGAAGAATCCCCACCTTGATTCAGGAACAGAACAGCTATCCAGGCGTAACTACCCGGCTTTTAGCCGGATGGGTGGATGAGGTGTGCCTGGCTTATGCGGAATCGGTCAAGTATTTCTGGTTCAAGAGAAATCTCAAGGTACTGGGGAACCCGGTAAGGCAGGATATACTCAAGGCCGATCGAAGCTCTGGATTCAGATCTTTTGGCCTTGATCCTCATAAGAAGACCCTGTTCGTCTTCGGCGGGAGTCAAGGTTCGAAAACCATAAACAGAGCGGCTCTGGAAAGCTTAACCTATCTGGCAAAAGAGAAAAACCTGCAGATTCTATGGCAGACAGGAAGAAGAGACTACCAGATGGTAAAAGACCAGGCAAGAGAAAGCTCGGTATCCTCGGTCGTTTTGCCCTTCATTCAGGACATGGGAAAAGCTTACTCGGTGAGTGATCTTGTGGTCTCTCGAGCTGGTGCCTTGAGCCTGGCCGAGATCGTCTCCTGCAGGAAACCTTCTGTTTTGATCCCTTATCCTTTCGCCGCAAATGATCACCAGAGAAAAAACGCCGAGCATTTGAAGAAAAAGGGCGCATCTGAGATGATCCTGGAAGCAAATCTGGGCGGGGAGAAGCTGGCCGGGCTGGTTGTGGATTTACTGTCGGATGAAAAGAAGCTGGAACAGATGAAGGGCGCCTGTGAGAGGCTTTTTAAGCCCGAAAGCGCCCGGCTTTTAGTAAACGAAATGATGGCTCTGTTAAAAGCCAGGCATAAGCTATGATAAAGTTTAGAAAGGTAAAAAAGATACACATGGTGGGAATTGGCGGAACGGGTATGTGTGGCATTGCCGAGGTCCTGTGGAATTCAGGGTACAAAGTTACCGGCTCCGACTCAAAACTGACGGAAGTAACCCAGAGACTGGGAAAACTGGGGATAAGAGTCTTTGAGGGACACCGAGCCGAAAACGCCCAAGGCTCCGACGTAGTAGTCACCTCCTCGGCCGTCTCCAATGGGAATCCCGAAGTGGTCTACGCCAGGGAGAACAAAATTCCGGTGATAAGACGTTCCGAGATGCTGGGTGAACTGATGAGGATGAAATTCGGAATTGGGGTGGCAGGCACCCACGGAAAGACCACCACCACCTCCATGATCGGGCAGGTCCTATCCGAGGCAGGACTGGATCCCACAATTGTAGTCGGGGGAAGGGTCTTAGGCTGGGAAAGCAATTCCAAACTGGGCCAGGGAGAATATCTGGTGGCTGAGGCGGACGAGTTTGACAGGTCATTTTTGAGGCTTACTCCCACGCTGGCGGTAATAACCACCCTGGAAGCCGATCACCTGGACTACTATAAGGATCTGGGTGAAATAAAAGAGGCTTTCTTGGAGTTTGTCAATAAGGTCCCATTCTACGGAAGTGTAATCCTATGTCTGGATGAGGAACCTCTGCAAAAGCTTATGCCCCAGATTCAAAAAGGGATATTGACGTACGGAGTTCTGCCTCAACCCGATCTGCAGGCCGTGGAGTTGAGCTTCAAGGAGAGCAGAAGCCGTTTCAAGGTGAAATACAAAGAAAAGGTCCTGGGGGAATTGGAGCTCGAAGTTCCCGGACTTCACAATGTCAAAAATTCGCTGGCTGCGGTTGCCGTGGGACTGGAGCTGGACATACCCTGGGAAAAGATAAAAAACGCCCTGGATAATTTTCAGGGAGTAAGCAGAAGGCTCGAGCTTAAAGGCCTGGTAAAGGGAATCATGGTGATGGATGATTATGCCCATCACCCCACGGAGATAGAGGTGAGCTTGAAAGCCCTGCGCGACGGCTGGAAAAAAAGGATCATAACGGTGTTTCAGCCCCATCTTTACTCCCGAACCAGAGACTTCTATCAGGAGTTCGGAAGATCCTTGTTCGCCTCCGACGTGCTGGTAATCACCTCCATATACCCGGCCCGGGAAGAGCCGATTCCCGGGGTGACCAGTGAGCTGATTACCCGTGCGGTCAAGGAATATGGCCACAAGGAGGTTCACTACATCCCGGAAAAGGAGGACGTAATTCCCTTCCTGCTTGACACGGTGAAGGGAAACGATCTGGTGATAACAATGGGTGCAGGCGATGTTTACAAGGTCGGTGAAGAGTTGGTTTCTGCCTTGTCGTCGGGCCAAGCTGGTGCAGGGAAGGAGAAAGCATGAGAGACATGGTGGCGACAGCTGTTTTGCTTGTGCTCTTCTTCACCGGAGCCTATCTCTTCCTGATAGGCTGCTCCTGGTTTAATCTTAAGGGGATAGAGATATCGGGTGACACAGGTCTGACTCTGGAGGAGGTCACCAAACTTAGTCCTGTACTCCTGGGAACGAACATATATGCGCTGGATGCTCAGAGAATACAGAGTGATCTAAGCATGGACTTACGGGTGTCGCAGGTAAAGGTGATCAGAGAATTCCCGAACAGGATAAACATTCGACTGCTGAGGAAAAAGCCGATTTTCTTGATAAATCTGGATCAATTGTACGGACTTACCAAAACAAAGGAGATAATTCCGTTAGAAGGTCTAAATCAGGAAGTGGACCTGCCCATCCTCTCCGGGGTCTCGGTGAACCGGATCGACTTCTACCGGGAGACTGATATCCCAGAGATCAAGAAGGCGATCGACTTCTATCAGACGATCCTGGCCGTGGACTCGAGTTTTCTGGGTAAAATATCCGAGCTTGATGTCTCTCATCCGGACAATCTGATCTTGCATCTTCTCCCCTCTGGACTGAGAGTGGTCATGGGGGCTGGCGAGTATCAACCTAGGTTAGCCAGATTAATGGAGGTTCTGAAGATGGAACCGGATCTTGAGAAGCTTTCCCTAATCGATTTAAGATTTGAAAACCAGGCCGTGGTCAAAAACAGAAAACTTCAGGTGAAAGAGCATGAGTCGTGAAAAGTTAGTCGTGGGTCTGGATATCGGCACCACCAAGATAGCCGCTCTGGTGGCCGAGCAGAATCAGAGCGACAAGCTTAAACTGGTTGGCTTTGGAACTCATCCCTCAGAGGGTTTGAGAAAAGGGGTAGTGGTAAATCTTGAGAAGACGGTAGATTCCATAATAGGCGCAATACAGGATGCGGAGTTAATGGTGGGAGAGAAGATCGATTCGGTCTATGCCGGGATTGCCGGGGACCATATAAAAGGCATAAACTCCAGGGGGGTCATTGCTGTCAAGGGGTCTGATTCGGAGATCTCACCAGCTGACGTGGATCGAGTGGTCGATGCTGCCAGGGCAGTAGCCATACCTTTGGACAGGGAGATAATTCACGTGCTGCCTCAGGAATTCATCGTGGATGATCAATCTGGAATAAAGGACCCTGTCGGGATGTCAGGAGTGAGACTGGAAGCAGATGTACATATCGTGACTGGAGCCATCATCTCAGCTCAGAATATCTACAAGAGCATTCGCCGGGCGGGACTGGAAGTCAAGGATCTGATTTTGCAGCCCCTTGCCTCCAGCTACGCTCTTTTGAATCCAGAGGAGGAAGAGTTGGGCGTTCTCTTGATTGATCTGGGCGGGGGAACTACGGATATCGCCCTTTTCTATGATGGATGTTTGAGGCACACCGCGGTCATCGGCCTGGGCGGCAAAAATATCACTAACGACATAGCCATCGGTCTGAGAACCCCGGTGGACCAGGCTGAAATTCTCAAAAAGAACTCCGGCTGCGCCCTGGCTCGTCTGGTCGATCCTAACGAGATGATTGAGGTGCCGGGAGTCGGAGGTAGAAAACCCAAAGAGATCTCCAGGTCGGTGTTAGCTTCCATAATTGAGCCTCGGGTGGAAGAGATTTACAGTCTGGTTCTGAAGGAGATCAGGAGGACGGAGTTCGCCGACTGCTTGTCAGCCGGAATCGTTTTGACCGGCGGCGGTTCCTTGATGCAGGGGATGGCGGAGCTGGCAGAGCAGGTTTTTGACATGCCGGCCAAGGTGGGATGCCCTGCGGGAATCGAGGGCCTGGATCATATCATATCCAATCCCATGCACGCTACCGGCGTGGGGCTTCTGTTGTGGGGTTTCAGAAAACCCGAAGAAAAAAGGAATAAAAAAGAGAAAAACGTTGTCAAGAGGATCATTTACTGGATCAAGAACTGGCTGGGCGAATATTTTTGAGAGGTAGAAATGAAAAATAGAGAAAATCACAAAGCATTTCTGAGAGGAGGGAGAGATGTTCTTTGAATTGGACGAAGAAGTAGAAAACTACGCCCGGATGAAGGTGGTGGGAGTGGGTGGTGCCGGGGGAAATGCGGTCAACCGAATGATCGATGCCGATTTAAGCGGCGTCGAATTCGTCTCGGTGAACACCGACCTCCAGGCTCTGGAGAATGCCAGGGCCACCCAGCGGGTCCAGATCGGAGGGAGGATCACCAAGGGCCTGGGTGCGGGATCTGACCCGGTCTTAGGAAGGAAAGCCATAGATGAGGACAGGGACCTGGTGGCTGAAAGCCTGGTGGGTGCAGATATGATCTTTATCACCGCCGGTATGGGAGGCGGTACTGGCACTGGCGCGTCCCCCATAGTGGCTGAGATTGCCAAACAAAACGGCGCCTTGACCATCGGCGTAGTAACCAAGCCCTTCGATTTCGAAGGCAAGAAACGGATGTCCCAGGCGCTCACTGGGATTGAGGACCTTAAAGAGAGGGTCGATACCCTGATCGTCATCCCCAACCAGAGGCTGCTTTCCATCGTCACCCAGGAGACTCGGCTGACTGACGCGTTCAGAATGGCTGATGAGGTGCTGCTCAATGCCACCAGAGGGATATCGGACGTGATCACTGTCCCCGGTCTAATAAACCTTGACTTTGCGGACGTCAGGACCGTCATGTCCCAGATGGGAGAGGCGTTAATGGGAGTAGGGGTGGCCCAGGGTGAAAACAGGGCTCAGGAGGCCGCCGAACGCGCTATTTCCAGCCCGCTTTTAGACGGGATATCTATTGCCGGCGCAAAGGGCCTGCTGGTAAACATCACCGGAGGCAACGACTTAACCCTGTACGAAGTAAATGAAGCAGCCACTGCCGTCACCCAGGCAGCCGGATCCGATGCCCACGTGATCTTCGGTGCGGTCATAGATGAAAAGCTCAAAGATGAGATGAGGATCACCGTAATAGCTACTGGTTTCGGAGAAAAAGAGGTGAAAAGGACCGCAGAATCCGAGGACAGAGTCGGAGACCTTTTTTCATCAAAAAGATTAGTTTTTGAAAGGCATCCCAGATCCAGTCAACAGGTCTTTATCCAGAACGGAAAAGTGAAGTCAATTACCCCGGATGATCTGGAGGTGCCCACATTCTTAAGAAAACAAGCGGAAGGGTAGCACTTTGTGCGCTCATAGTTAACCACTAACAACTAACCAAAGTGCTTCTCTGGATGGAAAACCGTCGGAGCGAACCCCTCCGACGGTTTTCTAATTTTGAAGCATTGATTCTCGTAGCGAGATAAGAACTGGTTTAAAGCGGGACGAATTCCCGGTTCTATTAGAGATATTCAGGATTAAATATCCATAGGCGGGGCATTTAGCCCCGCATTAATAACATTATATGTGAACCTTAAGGTTCACACTCCAGCAAATCATAGATCCAACTGATACTTCTGATGGTGAGTCTGATCTATATCTAAAATATCGGCTTTTCTAAGGCTTCCTGTCTCAAATAGCCGGAAAGCCATTTGGCGATCGTCTCGAGCCACAACCTGTAATTCAGAGGCTTGTTTATTGAATGGCCCTCGTCCGGAAATCTCAAAAACCAGGAATTGATGCCCTGGCGCTGAAGCGTCGTGAAAAGCTGCTCTGTTTGCTCTGCCAAACAGCGATAGTCTAAGTCTCCTACTATGACCAGCATGGGTGTCTTCATCTGATGGGCATAGTTGTGGGGCGAGAAACGGCGGTAGACCTCCCTATTCTGCCAGGGTGGGCCTCCGAATTCCCACTCCACGAAGAATAGCTCGTCGGTGGTTCCATACATGCTCTCCAGGTTGAACACTCCGGCGTGAGATACCAGGCAGTTAAAACGGTCGGTCTGGGTTCCGATCCAGTTGGCCATATATCCCCCAAAAGAGCCTCCCATGGCTGCCATGCGGGTGGTATCCACGTATCCTAAGGAGATAAGATAATCCACCCCTAACATCAGGT
>Ga0209636_10004744_pt1 | contig 13895 bp, 13 predicted proteins | sample DeeMarSWOR152_54_FD_187464 | JGI IMG/M metagenome (GOLD analysis project Ga0209636, IMG submission 187464) | Marine sediment microbial communities from White Oak River estuary, North Carolina - WOR-1-52-54 (SPAdes) (version 2) | ecosystem: Environmental > Aquatic > Marine > Intertidal zone >...
CCCCTTCTTTTTTATAAGGACATAGATAATACCGATAATTGCCAGGGATATTCCCACTAAACCGTAAATATCGCACAGAAATAAGGGTTTGTAGAGCTCCTTAACCGGCAATGACCCATCGAAGATCATAAAATCCGTTACGAAGTATCTCAATGTTTCAACGAGGGAGCCTTTCCAGAGGAATTTCAGGAAATAAAGGAATGAAAGGAAAGGAACCAGGAACAGGATGAGAATTCCCGCAGCCCGTTGAATTGGGAATTTTAATAGCATACCAAGTTCCTTTTTGAAGGACTCGCGTTTTGATACAAGGTAGAGAATTATAACTGTAAGTGAGTAAAGAACGGCGAGGATGAGGTACAGGGTTATCGACATATACGCGAAACTGGCGATTGAGGGGTGAATCAGGGCTAACGCTAACAGGGCAATGGTTGCGGAGAGCAAAAGCGGGAAGCTGCCCTCTTTAAGACCCTCGCTCAGGGAATAGAATACCAGATAGAGGAGGGGGAAACTCATGGTGAGGGGGACGAAAAACCATGATCCAAGGACAAAGATATTGCTCTTCAAGCCGGCAAAGAAGAGCATTGAGAAAATTGCGGCGAGAAATTTACCAGTAATCTTATAGATAAAGACGAATAGGATAAAAGCGGAGATACATGCGAAGATAGCTGGCAAAAATTTATAGAAGAGAACCAAATCCTTGTTAGTTAACAGAAAAAATTCAGCCAGGAATACATGAAAGCCGATCTCCAGGTTCCGGTAAGGTGGCTTATCCTGGTAGTACGGAATAGTCAGTCTAATGGATTTATCCTCAACTATCTGGACTCCAATGGCTATATGCTGCCATTCATCTGTGTGGAATGGATAGGGGTAATTCCAGTGTGTTCTATAGATCAGATTGAAGGTGAGTATCAGAATCAAGAGGATGATAAATACGGAAAGAATGCGTTTTCTTGGTTCTGATACGCTTTTTATATCGCTCAGGCTTATGCCCTTCCCAGCTACTGATCCAGGGCGTCTAAAAAAATAGATCAGAATGAAGATTCCGCTCAGGGAAAGAATCTCAGCCATTATTGTTTCCGATGTTATCGGAATCCCGAAGAAATAATTTGCGGCAAACACAGAAACAACGGATACGGAAATGCTCAGAGCTATAGCCAATGAGATCCTTTCCAGTATGTCTATTTCCTTACCAGGAAATAAAGTTAGCGTTAATGCATATCCTGGAAGGAAAAACAGAAGGATGAATCCAAAGAACATCTGAAAGAAACCGAGAGCAAAAGTAAGCAAGAGCACCGAGATCGTTAGTAATAAAATACCCTCCCTTCTAATTTTTTCCAAATCAATCACCGTCTATAAAGTTTTTCTGAATCTTCTTTTTCTATTTGACCATAATAATTTTCATTTTGAGTCATATAGTCATATAGTCAATTTTCTGGTATATTATTTTATTGGAGACCCAATATATGTAAAATATTAACATTTATTAATCATAAAGTAAATAAGGTTATACAAAGCAAGATAAGATGGATAAACTGTTGTTGGGTTTTGGTATGGGCACCAGTATTCTGGGTTTAATGATTCTGCTTTATATGAAAAAGGTAAAGAACAGAATGAAGCGCTTCGTTTTGAGATTTGAGGAGATAATGGATAAGGTTGATTAGAATGTACAAGATACTTCTGTTTGTTGTTTTAATCTGTGTCATAAATGCACTTGTCTTTGTGTTTTTCGACTCAGATTTATTCATGCTGACACAAAAAGCCTTTAATCAGCCATGGAGATTCCTGACGTTTCAGTTCTGTCATCTAAATCAAATGCATCTAATGGAGAATATCATCGGTTTTCTCCTGGTGGGATTCATTGCAATGGAGATTAATGCAGACATTGGGAGGTTCTCAGTTGCCTACTTTGCATCGGTATTCATTGTAATACCCTTTGTCTTTCTCCTATCATCGGAAGGTCCCGTTGCTGGAAATTCAACCGGAATCTATGGGGTTCTATCGATGACATTGATAAAGAGTAGAAAACTCGTTCCACTCAAAATAACCATTCCTTTGTTCATATTGCTCATATTCTCCATGTCCAGCTTAAATTTTCTGAGATGTGGTATGTGCTTTGAGGAATATTTCGAGAGTGAATTCTATCACTTCATGGGGTTTGTTTCCGGAGCAATAGTGTCATTCGTCTCTATCAAAAAACCAAAACATATATTGAGAGGTTAAAAAAATGAGAACCAATACTGGAATAGAAGGCCTGGATGCGATGCTTAATGGCGGATTGCCCGAGGGGAGGATTGTATTGATCTCCGGCTCTACCGGAACGGGGAAAACCACCCTGGGTATGCAGTTTATCTATAATGGGATAAAGCAGTTCGATGAACCGGGGGTTTACATGACATTTGAGCAGGATAAGGAGAAGATAAAGGCTGATATGTCCACCCTCGGAATGAATCTGAATGAATTGGGGGACAGATTCAGACTGGTCGGTGGTCCGATAGCAACTGTTTATAAATACAAGAAGAAGACAAAAGCAGAGGTTGAGGACATCATAAGTGAGGTAGAAGAAATAGTCAGTGAAATTGGCGCAAAAAGGGTGGTTCTGGACCCCATAAATCTCTTTCTCATGTTGTTTGATAACGAAGATGAAAGGAGAATGGCATTAGCCACTCTAACAGAATACCTTACCGCGCTCGGATGTACATCCCTATTGGCATGCGAGGTAAGGGAACAGACGATGGATATAAGCAGATACGGCTTCGAAGAATTTGTTGTGGACGGTGTAATTGCCCTATACAGCATTAAACAGGGTCAATCCTTTCTTCAGGGCATTACCGTGAGAAAGATGAGAGGCGTAAGACATCACAGGGAGATAAGACCCTATGAGATAACAGATTCCGGAATTGTTGTCTATCCTACGCAGCCGTGGCTGCCGGAAGATGAGGAATAAAGAAGTAGGTGATTATTATGCCAATTAAAAGGGTACCGAGCGGTATAACTGGGTTGGATAACCTGATCCAGGGGGGTTTTCCCGATGGTTTCTGCATCGTGGTTTCCGGTTCCCCGGGGGCGGGGAAGACCATCTTTGCTTTGCAATTTTTGATGGAGAGCGCCAGGAGGGGAGAAGCAGGTGTTTATATAGCATTAGATCAACGCATAAGGGATCTACGAAGTCAGGCAAAACAGTTCGGCTGGAATTTCCACGAATATGAGACGGGAAGGTTTGTTAAATTCATGAGGCCATCAAAGGGAAGCGCATGGGATCGAAATATCGCAGAGACCATTAAAGGATCCAAGATCCATCATGAGATCCTCCCTGTAATCAGGGATTCGGTTGAGGAAATAGATGCCAAAAGACTGGTTATAGATTCCCTTTCCACCCTCACTCTGTCTTTGCCAAAGGGTTTCGGTGATGGTGAGGTTAGACTCTTCCTAAAGCGTCTCATTGATGAGATGAAATCAATTGGCGTTACATCCATAGTTACATCGGATCTCCCGAAGAATCCGAGATGGTTGAGCAGAGACAGGGTTTCTGAATTTGTCTGCGATGGTGTGATCGTATTGGATGATGTAGTATTCGGTGAAGATCCCGTGAGGATACTCAGGGTAGCGAAAATGAGGGAAACCGAACAGGATAGGAAGGGCCATTTCTTCAAGATAACGGGTGATGGCATCGTTGTAGAGGTTTAACGAAATGTCAAGAAAAATTAAAAGGAAATTGATTGCGCACATGAAAATAACACAACCCTTTATAAAGTGGCTGATATTCTTCTTCGGGGTTACTGCGGGGGCCATAATGTCAATTCCAGAGTCTTTGAACTTACTCCCTTTTTTTATCGGGGCATTCATATTCTCGGTTTTCGGTCAATGCGGTGTTAGGTACATTAATGACTTCGGTGATCAGGATGTCGATAGCCTCCAGGAGGGAGATCCCCTTTCACATACGAGGATGATAGTCAAGGGAAATATACATCCCTATGAAGCATTGTGTGCGGGTATCATAATACACGTTTCTGGCGTAATTTTCGCATATCTTCTTCTAAATTGGTTCTTTGCATTAATGTTTGGAACGATGGTAGTCCTGTCCTTTATGTATTCCGTTTACCCGAGACTTAAAAGATTCCCGTTCACGCCAAACGTTATGATCGGCATAGGCTATGTTTTTTTACCGATAGTTGCGGGTTATTCGATTTATGCACCGGCTATAATTACTCCATTAAATGTGTGGATTCTTGCTCTCCTGTGTGCGATTTTTGCCTTTGGGGCGAGCATCAGCAAGGATTTTATGGATATGGAGAGAGATACAAAAAGTGGTATTCGCACACTTCCAGTGGTACTGGGGGAGGGGTTGGCAGCCAGAGTCAAATCTGCTCTCTTTTTGATTCCATACCTTGCGGTTGGATTTCTTACAGTGCTGAATTTCTACCGTCGGATCATGCTATGGTCGTTACTTGCCATTATTCCGGTCGGCATCTTGGTTTATAAGCTCGTTACCCTGAATTTTTCAAGAGAGAGAATCATGCAGTGGTCAATCATGTTGACCTGGCTTACTGAGTTGGTATTTGCAATTACATATAGATTATCGGTGACGTAAAATGCAGGTCATAAGTAGAAGCAGGCTGTTTGGTGCCAGATTAATGGCAGAGGGGCAGATAAAATGGGATGATGGTTATCTCACAATTATGGGAATGCCCGGAATAATGCTGCCCCTTTCTGCCTTCATAGCATTTCAAAAGATCCTTGAGGATAAATTCGGGAAGGATAAGGGGGGTATGGATATCTACGACCAATTCAAACTGGTGGGTAAGGAAATTGCAAATGCGGAAATTAAAACCTACCATAAGCATGGCCCAGAACTGCTCTTTTGCACTTGGGAACTGTCCTCCTTTGCGGGGTTCGGGAAATTTATAGTTATAGACGTGAACAAGGAAAAGGCAAATTGCATCTTTAAGGTACAGAACAGCAATATAGCGGATACCTATGGAAAATCTGATCGACCTTCATGTCACATAATGAGGGGATTGGCGGCGGGGGTTTCACAAATTGCTTTCGGAAGAGATGATATGGAGTGTATAGAAACCGCATGCAGGGGTATGGGTTACCCCGAATGCAGTTTTAGGGTTCAGCCAAAGGACGAACTCATGAAAGATGTTGAACCTCGTCTTGTAAAAAAGCAGATAGAATGATAGGGGAGTAACTATGAACATAATGAAAAAAACCGAAGAATTAAATGATCAATATTCCGTATTGATAGAAACCCCGGTAGATCAACTCCAGGATAATATAATCTCTGTAGCTAGGTATCTGAAGAGCAATGGAATGAATGGGATCTATGTGAGCATCAACAAGCCATATAAAACCATAACTGACATCTTCATAAAAAACCAGATCAATACGGATAAAATATTCTTTGTAGATTGCATAACCAATTCAGGTGAAGAAGATCATGACAATGTTTCATTTATCCCCGATATCTCAGACCTGGGTAGTTTGTCCATTGCAATCACTCGTTTCATTGATAAAATTCCGGATGAAAAATTCCTGCTGATCGATGCGATACACACTCTCTGGATCTATCACACACCGGATGTTATAGCAAGATTCATCCAGAATCTGACCGAGAGATCGTACAGGGCGAAGTTACAGATGTTTGTTTTTATTGTCAAAAGCGAGGATAAAAGGCTGATGCGAAAGCTCGCTCCCTTTTTTGATCAGATGATAAAATTAGAAAGTTGAGGTGAATGGTGAAAATGGACCCGAAGGAATCTGTAATGGTATCTAATGTCAACGAGCGGAAGAAGGCTGAGGATGCGTTGCGGGAGAGCGAAGAGAAGTATCGGTCACTTGTAGAAAATGTTCCCGATATAATCTACACGCTAGATAGGAATGGTAATTTCACATCGTTAAATGAACATGGTCTTACGTTGTTGGGCTACCAAAAAGATGAGCTTATAGGACAACATTTTATGAAGGTTATTCATCCAGACGACATAGAAATGGCCTTGGAGTTATTCAAAAAAGCAGTTTCTACAAAGAAACAAAAACCAAGTGGTCTCATGTTCAGGCTTCTTGCTAAGGACGGGAGAACTATCTGGGTTTCGCTTAACTCAAGCATGACGTTTGATGAAAAGGGAAGATTTTTCCAAGAGCAAGGAGTTGCGAGAGACATCACCGAGCGCAAGAAGATGGAGGAAAAACTGAGGTTATTTTCGCATTCTGTTAACAGTTCAGTTGATGGCATAGTTATAGGCAATCTCGAGGGCAGGATTACCTATGTGAATGAAGCAATTGTTAGGATGTTTGGCTATTCAAAAGAAGAGTTAATAGGGAAAGAGATTGCCTTCATCTACCTTGAGGATCAGATACCGAAGTTGGAAGAGGCAATTAAGGTAATGGTAGAGGGCGGTTGGACAGGGGAGTTGGTTGGCAAGAGAAAAGATGGTGAACACTTTCCAATAGCAGTGTCCTCGTCGATAGTAGTGGATGATGAAGGGAGAATTATTGCATATATGGCGAGTCATCAGGACATCACCGAGCGAGAGGAGATGGAGAGGGAAATAAGAAAATTCAAAACAATTTCTGATATGGCAAGCTATGGGACCGCGATATCTGATCTTGAAGGTACTCTCCTTTATGTCAACGAAGCTTTTGCTCAGATGCACGGGTATATGCCAGAAGAGCTCATTGGTAAAAACTTATCTATTCTCCATACTGAAGAACAGATAAGGAATGTAATGGGATTAAATGAGTATCTTAAGAAAGAAGGTAGTTATACTGCTGAAGAGGTGTGGCATAAAAGAAAAGACTATACTGTTTTTCCTACATTGATGAGTGCAACACTCATAAAAGATGAGAATGGAACACCTCTATTTTTGTCTGCCATAGCTGTTGACATCACCGAGCGCAAGCGGGCTGAGGAAAGATTCTCAGCACTCTATGAACTATCTACCAAGATAGATATAACCACGGAGGAACTTCTCGATTTCACGGCAGATGAAGTCGCAAAGATGTTGAGTCCGGATATGTGCTATATCACTACCTTGGAGGGTGATAATCTCTTATTCAGAGCATTGCGTGGTGATGCTAACGGTTTGATAAAGAAAGGAATGGAAATTAAAGTTGATGAAACCATATGTGGTCTTGTTATAGACGAGAAAAAACCGATAGTCATCCCCGATATCAAAAAAGACCCCATAGCTGAGAGATATCCCTATCTTGAGGAATATGGAATTGAATCCTATGCAGGTATCCCTTTATTGGGCAGAGGGAGAAAAGCCATCGGTACCATATGCGTTTTGAATAAAGAGCCTCAGGATTATTCAAAGGAGGATATGGAATTGCTCTCAATCTTTGCGAGCAGGGTAAGTTTGGCTATCGAAAGGGCGAGAATAGAGGGGAAATTGCTAAATGCTAAAGCAAAGCTACAGGAAAGAGCTGAAGAGCTTCAGGAATTAACGGCAGATCTTGGGGAATCTAATGTTAGATTAAGAGAGTCAGAGGAGAGATACAGAGATCTATTTGAGAATTCCAGGGAGGGGATATATACATTAGATTTAAATGGCAATTTTACCACGGGTAATAGAAGAATGGAGGAAATACTTGGTTATGTGGGAGAAGAACTGCTTGAAAAACATTTTGCATCGCTACTTCGTGAGGAGGATAAGCCTATAATATCTAATATCCTTGAAGTAATCCTAAGGGGGGAAGAAGCTATCTTAGAGCTTGATCTAAAAACTAAAGACGATAAATTAGCTCCAGTTGAGATAATTATGTCTCCCATCAAAAAGCAGGGAAAGATTGTAGGTGTACAAGGAACTGCAAGGGATATCATAGAGAGAAAGATAACAGAAGAAGCATTAAAGGAATCAGAAGAAAAATACAGGGCAATCTTTGAGAGCGCCAATGACGTAATTGTTACCCTCGATTTAAAGGGTAATATAACAGCAGTTAATAGAAGGGTGGAAGAGGTAGGTGGTTACAACAGGGAGGAACTGATGGGAAAGAATATCGCCAGATTGAAGATGTTTCCTCCAAAAAGCTTGGCAATAATTTTGAAGAATTTCGGTAAAAGGATGATTGGGATGGATGTCCTCCCTTATGAGGTGAAATTAATAAGAAAAGACGGAAAAAGACGGTTCATTGAGATCAATGCAATGCCACTGAAGAGAGAGGGTAAAATTGTCGGGGATCTGGCCCTGTTAAGGGATGTCACAGAAAGGAAAGAGGCAGAGGAAAATTTGAGAGAAAAAATGGACGAACTGGAGAAATTCAACAAGATGATGATTGGTAGAGAACTGAGGATGGTTGAGCTGAAGAATAAACTAAAGGAGTTGGAAGAAAAATTGAACAACAGGTGAATGAAATGAAAATGAAGTTGATTTTGGGATTTTTAATAGTTGTTGTGTTAGTTGGAGTTGTTGCTCTATTACCCGGTTATTTTCAAACAGAGAAACCAAAGGAACTTACAACTGTAAAAGTAGGTTTCTCATGGGTACACGAGGCACAGTACGCTGGATTATATTGGGCAGACCAGAAGGGCCTGTATGAGGTTGAAGGTTTGAAGGTTGAATTCCTCCCGTATGAGCATACTGACCTAGTACAGGACCTGGTTGACGGTAATTTTGATTTTGTGTTCCTGCAGACAGATGCACTTCTCCAGGCAAGGGAGAATGGTCTGCCTGTGAAGGCGATTTTCGCAGATTACAGATTTATGCCCACCTGTTATTTCTCCAAGAAGGAATACAATATCCTAAGACCAAAGGATATGGAAAGCAAAACCGTTGGAGTGGCTTATTCTGAGAGATATCCCCTAATAGCTATGCTAAAGAAAGCAGGGGCAAATCTTAGTAAAGTGAATATTGTAGATAGGGAATATATCTATGAGCCATTAGCTAACGGAACCTATGATGTTGAAGCGGGATGGGTAACGGATGGTGATATTGTAAAATCTGCTGTTGGTGAATACAACGTAATACATCCATTCGACTACGGAGTCAACTGGTACGCTGATTTGATAACTGTAACAGAGGACACGATCAACAATAATCCGGAAATCGTGGGAAGGTTTCTGAAAGCAACTGCTAGAGGCTGGCAAAAAGCTATGGAAAACCAGGATGAGGCTGCGTTACTGACCTTAAGTTATGGCGGAGAGGACATTGAGCAACTGAAGCCAGAGCATCTGAGGTTTGTTTTGAGAGTAAGCTCGCCTTTAATTCACACAGGCGACCAGCACATCGGCTGGATGGAGAGCAAGGTGTTTGAGGACACACAAGAGATGTTGTTAGATCAGGGAGTTATGAACAAACCAGTTAATGTTGAAGACATTTACACAGTCGAGTTTTTAGAAAAAATCCATGGTGAAGAATAAAATTCCAATGAGGCAGCTAAGTTGAAAATATACCATAAATTAACTTCATTGTTTGTAATCGTATCCTTGGTAGCCATAACACTCAGTGGTTATGTATTTTTTACCCAAGGAAGCAAAGCAATAGAAGAAAGAACAATAGCACAACTGGAAAGTATTGTTGTTTTGAAAGAAAATCAATTTGATGGTTTCATTGAAGAAGAAATAGAGGATATAATTGATACAGGAGAGGACTTATCAGACACTCTTATTAATCAAGAAATAGGAAAGATAGCCTATCGTGAGGATATCAGGAGATCATTAAAAGAAAATCTGGAAGAAGAGCCGGACTTCATTGAACTTTTTGTTTTGGATTTGGATGGAAAAGTTCATGCATCGACAGATGAAACACAAGAAGGTAAATTTAAATCAAATGAGCCTTACTTTGTTGAAGGAAAAAAAGGGACAGTTGTCCAGAGTTTCTATTACGATTTAGCATTACAGCAACCAGCAATGACAATCTCCACTCCAGTAAAGGATGAAAATGGAAATCTGATTGGTGTTTTGGCAGGAAGGGTTAATCTTAACGAAATTTCTGGATTAATGGCGGAAAGATCTGGCTTAGGAGAAACAGGAGAAACGTACTTGGTTAATAAATTCAATTTTATGGTTACTGAATCAAGATTTAGAAGGGGTCTTGCTTTGAAAAAAGCAATTTATACAGAGGGTGTTAGAGATTGTTTAAAAGGAAATAGTGGTCATGGGCAGTACAATAATTACAGAGATATTCCTGTTATTGGCACGCATGTGTGGATACCCGAAAGAGAGGTCTGTTTACTGGCAGAGATTGATCAGGAAGAAGCATTTGCCCTGATCAACACATTAAAAAATAATATACTTCTGGTTGGGATTGGAATTGTTACTATGGTTTCCATACTTAGTATCTTCTTATCAAGAAGAATTACAAAGCCGATTAATAAATTAATTAAAGGGACAGAAGAGATTGGGAAAGGAAATATGGAAACAAGAATAAATGTTAAAACTAATGATGAAATGGAAACATTAGCTAACGCATTTAATCAGACGACTGAGGATTTGAAAAAATCAAGGGAAGAGTTGGAAAAATACAACAGGGAACTGGGGAGAAGAGTGAAGGAAAGAACAGAGGAACTACAGGCAAGGGTCGATGAACTGGAGAAATTTCATAGATTGACCGTTGGCAGGGAGTTGAAGATGGTTGAATTGAAGAAGAGGATTAAGGAGTTGGAGGGGGGAAGTAAATGAATCTCTATATATTGCCCTCATTAATTGCATTGATAGTTAACGCATTCCTGGGAGTTTATGTCCTCTACAGGAATCCTAAGAAAATTGAGAACAGGGTTTTTGTTCTATTAATGGTTGCATTCGTTATCTGGAATCTTGGTGAGAGTCTACTCATTTCTGCAGTTGATAAAGAAATGTCATTGATTTACGCTAGAATAGAGTGGATAGGTGTATCCTTTCTTGGCTGTATCTATCTGCATCTTAGTTTGTCCTTCCCAAGGAAGAGGAAAATTCTGGAGAACAAACTAATCTATCCCGCACTTTATCTCCCCGGGTTTATCTTCCTCTATTTAACTTGGGCGACGGATTTATTGATCAGTGGAGTTCAATCCACTTACTGGACCCCGTATTATCAGACATATGGCTTTGTTTTTATCCTATACTCCATTTACTTTGAGATTGCCCTATTTATAGGACTTTACTTATTCTGGAAAAGCTATAGAACATCAAATAGAAATATAGAAAAGAAACAAGCTGAATATATGCTCATTGCGACGAGCATACCGATCATTGGCGGTTCAATAACTAATGTAATATTACCTGCCATGGAGATTTATATCTTTCCAATAGCTGGCTTTTTAACTGCAATAATGGCAGTGATTATTGCCTATGCCATAGTGAAATACAGGTTAATGTCTTTAATGCCCATGGCATTAGAAAATGTTGTAGGGGGTATGACTGATGGCGTGATAATTACAGATGCATTTGGTTATATTGTCAGAGTAAATCCATCAATAGAACAGATGCTCAGGATAGAATTAGACATTAAGGGACAGAAGTTTGAAGAGGCAATGTATTCTCTCTCATCTAATGTGATAAATTTCGATGAACTAAAAAAAACGCTTGACGAAGCTAATGCATTTCCAGATAGAATATTGAATAGTCAAATTATATTGAAGAAATCAAAAAAACAAATCTTGGATGTTATCATATCCCCCGTCAAGAATGAAAAAGGTGGGATAATGGGACAAATAACGATATTCCATGATATCACAGAAAGAGAGCAGGCTGAAAAGGCACTAAAGGAGAGTGAAAAGGCACTAAAGGAGAGTGAAAAGGCACTAAGGGAAAAAGTGGATGAACTAGAGAAATTCAACAAGATGATGATCGGGAGGGAGTTGAAGATGGTTGAATTGAAGAAAAGAATAAAAGAGCTGGAGGAAAGATTGAAATTAAAATGAGCATTATAGAAAGCTTGAGCCAGATTAAGGAATTGAGGAGAAAATTAGTAGAGTTAGAGTACAGAACCACTGCATTGGAAAGCCTGCACGAAAATGAGCTAAAGATGGATGAGGAAAGGATTCTGGAGCTCTTGGTGAATCCGGCAACAGTTACAGAGATATCGGAAACGATCGATAAGCACAGTGTGTGGGTATCACTCATACTTAATAGACTGAAGAGGAAGGGTAGGGTAAAGAAGTTCGGTAAAATACGGGGTGAAGACCGCTTTGTGAGAATATATAAATAGTGATAAGCTATTAATGTTACATAGATAGATAAGATGACAAACAAAGGGAAGGTTAAAATCAAGCTGATATACAAGGTCACGGGTATCATCTCCCTGTTATTGATACTTGCGATAGGCATACAGACCTATCTAACCATCAGCTACGGAAAGGATACTATGCTTGAATCCTGTGTTAATGAGAAGATAAAATTAGCCGAGTTGATAGCTATCAGTATTAAATCTAATGAAACTGATCCTGAACACAACGGGAAAATAATTAATTCGATATCGGGGTATGAAGACATAGTATATTGCAGATTAATAAAGCCAACCGGGGAGATTTACCTATCGAGCAATGAAGAGGAGATCGGGGAATTTATTACCGATTCGGATATTTTCACGGATAGAACGATAGTCAAAGACGATACATATAATGGTGAGGAGATAAAAGTAGTTGTTTCTCCAGCCTGTAGGGGTAATACTGTTTGGTTGGGTTTCTCCACCAAGCAAATGGAACATACCATAGATGAGATGATGTGGAGAAATCTACAGATCGCCTTTTGCCTTGTGCTTGGGTCTTTGGTATTTTCATATGTTCTCGCAAACAGCGTCATAATTCCAATAAAAAAACTGACAGAGGGCGCAGAGGAGATAGGAAGAGGCAATCTAGATCATAGGATCGATATCAAAACAAAGGATGAGATCGGGCATCTGGCAATAGCCTTTAATAAGATGGCCGAGGATCTGAAGGAATCGAGAACTGAGCTCGAGAAATATAGCAAGACTTTGGAGAAACGGGTCGATGAGAGAACAGAGGAATTGAACAAAAGGGTCAAAGAGCTGAAGGATGCAAAAGCTGCGACACTAAATCTATTGGAGGATATGGATAAAGCAAGGAAAGAGCTCGAGGAATCCTATCAAAGATTGAGGGATGCTGATAACTTAAAGGATGAATTCATGAATATTGCTGCCCATGAGTTGAAAACTCCATTGGTTCCTATGATGGGATACCTAAGTATGTTGAGGGATGGTAGCTTAGGAGAGTTAACACAAGAAGAAAAAGACAGCCTGAAGATCATATCTAGAAATGTGGATCGGCTTAAAAAATTGATCGATGATATACTTGATATCTCTAAATTAGAGTCTGGGGCGATGAAATTTGAGATGAGGGATGCACAGATAGCGGAAATTATTAAAAATTCTGTACAGGACATGCGATCATATGCAGAGGGAAAGGGACTTACTATCAAGGCTGAGATACGGCCCAATCTGCCCCCGATCCTAGGAGATAAGAACAGATTGATGCAGGTTCTAACAGACCTGATTGATAACGCCATAAAGTTTACAGAGAAAGGGGGCATAGTTATTAAGGCCAAGAGGGAGAAAGATAATATCCTGGTGAGGGTAAAGGACACAGGCATAGGCATATCCAAAGAGAATATCAACAGATTGTTCACCAAATTCTATCAGATAGACTCCAGTCTGAGCAGGAGGTATGGTGGAACTGGTTTGGGGCTGGCTATATGTAAAAGGATAGTAGAGGCGCATGGTGGGAGGATATGGATAGAAAGCGAGCTCGGAAAGGGAAGCACATTCCAGTTCACCCTACCGGTTAAAAAGCAATGACAGATGAACTCGCAGAATAGATAAACCTGTTTATATTGTGCTATCCCACCTGATTGCTTACACTTTGGTTTGAAAGTGTAAATACGTATCAGGAGGGATAATATGAAGCTTTCGGTAGATCAGAGGTTTTGGATTGTTAAGAGGCGCTTGCAGGGTGCAAGT
>Ga0209636_10004745_pt1 | contig 13894 bp, 12 predicted proteins | sample DeeMarSWOR152_54_FD_187464 | JGI IMG/M metagenome (GOLD analysis project Ga0209636, IMG submission 187464) | Marine sediment microbial communities from White Oak River estuary, North Carolina - WOR-1-52-54 (SPAdes) (version 2) | ecosystem: Environmental > Aquatic > Marine > Intertidal zone >...
CTGCCCGTCACCTTCTCGCCACTCCACCCGTTGCAGCAGGAGCCAGTCTGTGGGGTAGAGATGGGGAAGGTATCGTAGCTTTGGGAGAGCCGGGTCGCCGCGTGGACGATGGTGATCCCGTCGAAGTCCTCGTCCTTGATGCGTGCCTGGAACTCGGTGATGCTGACGATGTCACAGCCACCGATACTGCCAGCCAAACGTAGGGCGCTACCGCCGGCCGGCCCACCGAGCACGGCATCGTCTAAGATCGCCCAGTACCAGCCGAGCTCCACTCCGGCGATGCTCGTGGTGACGATCTCCTGCGCGTAAAGAAAATCAGCTGTCGATGGACCGAACAGCAGATCGGCTTGGATATTGAAGGCACCGAGTGCGCCCGTTAAGCCAAACCCCTGCCAGATGAACCCCGGTAGGTAGAACTCCGAGAAGCTCGTGCCAACAAAGCCACAAAACGCGTAGTTGAGGGTGAAGACGGAGTCAAGGGAATACTGGAACAACCGTTCGGTGCTTGTTTGAACGGTAAACACAATCTCGTTTGCCCAACTGCCTAACAAGGGACCAGCAGAAACGCCGAGACCGACAAAGCCTATCACAAGGATTATTGCAATCAATATTCGCGTTCTCATCGGACCCCCTCACTTGGCGTAGTACGCCTTGTCCGTGTCCAGGGTCCACGTGTCAATCGTCGTATTCTGGTGGCTCCCCAGGGTGACCTTGCCCTTGTCCACCTGTTGGATGGTGAAGGTGAGGTTGGCGCCGGTGGCCGTGAAGGTGACCTTGATGATCGTCCCCCCTTCGATCCCCGTGGCGGCGTTGGCCGCGGTCAAGCGACCCTTGCCCGGCGTGGTCACGAAATCCTGCGCCAATACCAGAAATCCATTCAGCCCAGTGGCAACCACACTGTTTCCATCAACGTTGGTGTAGGTAAATCCCAGATTGTCCACCGCAATCGACGCCAGGCCGCCATCGGGCATGTTGGCAACGGAGAGAATCACTTCCCACCTCCCGCCAACGGCCACTGGATTGCCGATGATCAGCGTGGCCACCTGCTGCGGGGTGAACAAGCTACCCATACACGCGGTGAGGCCAACCACCAAGTCTACCAATACCACACCCACTGCAATCAGCCGTGTTCTCGCCCCCATGAAGCCTCCTTAACATACCAATCTGCCTTCTATATCCCAACCCTTAAGACAAAACTTCAAAATTCATTATCATAATACTACACCCAGCGGCTCGGAAGCAAGTGCTTGAATGTTTGCTTCTGAATTACAATTGCAGGAATATGAAAGTCTAATACAAAACCTATTCTATCTTTACTTCAGGTGATAGCCCAGCGAGTCATACTAGGGTAAGTACGGACGATGATCTTCTTTTCCATGCTTCTTCCATGAAATTTTCAGGTTCCTGGCATGGAATAGCCTGGATATCTTGCTATGATATGAAACTGGGTCAATTCAGTGAGAATCACTTGAGAAGACGATAAACAAGTTTCTTGATGAAGAAGGGGGGTGAACTTCCATGGCAAAGAAGGAGATCCTCGATAAGCTTTCCATCTACATCCCACAGAAGAAGATGGAAGAGCGGCCTGTCGAGCGCCTGATCAAGCTCTCCGAAAAGCGCGATCGCTCGATCAACTATTTGGTCGTCGATGCCATCCTTCAGTACCTCAAGCGGGAAGAAGGCAAGGGCTAGAGCGCGCCCGCTTGACCAAGAGCCCTCTGGGCTCAAGTGTAGATGGTTGTTAGCGGTGCCCACTAGACGAAAGTCTGTGGGCGCTGCTATTATACGAGTGACGCTCTAGCCCAACTTCTAGTATCAATCTGTTCACCACAGAGGCCGCGAAGTTCGCTCCAGATCGAACATTCTATATGACGCTCTGCGCTGAAAGCCCTTGCCTCGCAAATGAAGGGAGTCTGGGCGACAGCCTCCAAAGGACAAGGATTCATTTGTCAGTCTCCAATCCCAACGATGTGAGCCGCAAGGCGTTCCGCATCGGCCCTTGTCACTTGACCGTCGCCGTCCACATCGGCCTGCAGTGCCTGATCCGGAGTGAGCGTGACCAGCCCAAGCGCAGCTTGAAGCACAATCCGCACATCAAGCACGTCCAACGTACCACTTCCATCCACATCCCCTGGCCCAAGGGAGACTGCTACGTCCTTAAGTGTCGAATCTTCCAGTCCATCGTCATCGGTCACCTCGAGAATGACTCGATACGCCCCTGGAACCTCGTACCGATGCACCGGGCTTTGCCCGATGGCGAAGCCTCCATCGCCAAAGGTCCAGACCCAAGCGATAATTGCCCCATCGACATCGCTCGATCGATCGGTGAACTGGATCGCATCCCAAGTGGTTGGATGATCGGGGACGTGAGCAAAGTCTGCCGCGGGTGGGTTGGTAGCGGAATTCTGAGCCTTGGGAGTTCCGTTCAGAGGGTTTAAATCTGCATCCATTCCATTTTGTGCAATCGCCGGAGCATTGCTTCTCCAATTCGCCGGTTCATTACCTGAGCCAGAAGGGTTGGCCCGCTCCATGGTTAGGTAGTCCGGTGAGGCTTGGCCAGCAAACCAGCCAGTGCTTGCATCGATTTCATCGATGATAGCACCCGCATCGTTTGTTAAAACCAGGTGTTCGCCATCGTTGTGTAGCGCCCAGGTGTAATAGTCAGTTCCATATAGCTGGTCCGCAACAATATCGCTGACGGTAGCATCGTCTTTCCGTTCGAGCAAGAAGAATCCTTCAGCCGGGATGCTCCCAGAAAGTGCAATATCAGGAGTTCCATCCTCGGCCACTAGTCGCCACCCTGCTAGATCAATCGGCGAATTTGTGTTGTTCTTGAGTTCAATCCACTCATCGGAAGAACTCGCCGCCGTTCCCATCCAAGCCACCTCGTTAATCACTACATCGCCCGATGAGGCTGCCAGAGGCTCTACAACAATGCTTAAGCCAATCCCAAGCACGATCATGCCCACTGCTTTCCAGTAGTAATGCAAATCGTAGCTCTGTCGTTCAAAGAGAAACAACACCTCACACCTTCCAAGTTCCTGTCAGGTTCTTGAATGAAAAACATGCTCATATGTTCACTATAGCGCATTGTGCGCCAATAAGTCAAGAGGGAAAGTACCTCGAAAACTAAATCAACCCTTCGACCCTACCAGCATGTCTCTCAAGCTTCGGACAGGACTCGCGGCCTTTTTAAGGGTTTTGGTATACTCACCGTACTAAATACGGCTTTTAAAGATCGTTTGCAGAAGGTAGGCCGCTCGAGGCAAGGGGACAAAGATGGGCTATCAAATAGGCATACGGCGGGAGGACAGGTATAAATGGGAGCGACGCGTTCCCTTGATTCCGCAAGATGCGAAAGAGCTTGCTCAGAAGCATGGCATCGAGATCATAGCCCAGCCCTCAACCAAGCGGGTGTTCGCCGATGAGGAGTACCGCCAGGCCGGGATCACGGTATCGGATAGCCTCGCCCCTTGCCCCGTCATCTTTGGCATCAAGGAGATACCTATTCCGGCCCTTGAGAAGGGAAAGACCTACGTCTTCTTCTCCCACACCACCAAGGGGCAGCCTTACAACATGCCAATGTTGAAACGGATACTCGAGCTTGGTTGCACCTTGATCGATTACGAGAAGGTGACCGACGAGAACGGTCGGCGCCTGATCTTCTTTGGCCGCTACGCCGGCCTTGCCGGCATGATCGATACCTTGTGGGCCCTCGGGAAGCGCCTTGCTTGGGAAGGGATTTCCAGTCCGTTTGAACCCGTTGATCGTGCACTTGAATACGCGAACCTTGCAGCTGCGAAGGAAGCAATCCGATTAGTCGGGGAACAGATTAAGAATGAAGGACTCCCTGTGGCAATCGTTCCCCTTGTCGTTGGGTTTGCTGGGTACGGAAACGTCTCCCGCGGGGCCCAGGAGATTCTTGATCTGTTACCCGTGCGCGAAATCGCGCCGAAGGAACTTCCCTCGTTCACCGCAGGAAAAGGCCCTTCACGTGACGTGATCTACAAAATTGTGTTTACGGAAGAGGATATGGTCGAGCCGATCGACGCGGGGCGGCCATTCAACCTGCAAGATTACTACGAACACCCCAAGAGCTACCGGAGCATCTTCGAACGCTATCTCCCCTACCTAAGCGTTCTTGTCAACGCCATCTACTGGAAGCCGATCTATCCGCGACTCCTCACCAAGGAAACGGTCAGGCGGCTGTTCGCGGAGGGTCAGCCTAGCCTACGTCTGATCGGAGACATCAGCTGCGACGTAGAGGGCGCAATCGAGTGCACGGTCAAGACCACCGAACAAGATGATCCCATCTATGTATACGATCCAGTCACCGATAGTGCAATCACGGGGATGGCTGGAAACGGCCCAGTGATCCTTGCGGTGGATATTCTCCCAAGCGAGCTGCCCCGCGAGGCCTCCGTATACTTCAGTGGGGTGCTAAAGTCCTATATCCCTGCGATCGTTCGGGCCGACTTCTCCGGCTCCTTCGAGTCCTGTGAGCTTCCCTTGACGATCAAGCGGGCGGTGATTGCCTACCGCGGTGAACTCACCCCAGCTTACCGCTACATTGAAAAACACTTAGAGAGAAGCGTCTAACAACACTGACCTTGAAGCGAAAGGAGGCGTAACTGTGAAGAAAGTACTCGTGCTCGGTGCCGGGCTTGTCGCGGGGCCGTTGGTCCGTTATCTGCTTGAGCAAAAGTGGTTCGAGGTTACGGTAGCCAGTCGGACGCTGGAGAAAGCGCAAACCCTCGTGGGAGAAGAACAGAACGGCTCTGCAGAAAAACTCGATGTGAATGATACGGTCGCCTTGTGGCGTCTTGTCAGAGAGGCGGATCTGACAATCAGCCTTCTTCCCAACGTTTATCACCCGCTGGTTGCGCGATTGTGTGTGAAACATCGCAGGCCCATGGTCACCACCTCCTACGTGAAAGACGCGATGAGGGCCCTCGATGCAAGCGCAAAGAAGGCCGGCGTCATCCTGTTAAATGAAATCGGAGTCGACCCCGGAATTGACCACATGTCGGCGATGCAGGTCATCCACCGGATCAAGAGAAGCGATGGTGAGCTTGTGAGCTTCTCCTCCTATTGTGGAGGGCTTCCCGCACCAGAGGCCAACGATAACCCGTTCGGTTACAAGTTCTCCTGGAGCCCGCAGGGAGTGCTCCTAGCCGGCAAGAGCCCAGCCCGCTATCTCAAAGATGGCAAGATCGTAAATGTCCCCGGCGATGAGCTGTTTGCTCACCACTGGCCGGTGCAGATCGAGGGCTTCGGAACCCTTGAGGGATACCCCAACCGGGACTCGCTCCCCTACATCGAGACCTACGAGATTCCTACCGCCAAGAGCATGTTCCGCGGAACGCTCCGCTATCCGGGGTGGTGCGAGACGATGAAAAAGATCGCTGAACTGGGGCTGCTCGATGAGAGTGCCCGCGACGATCTAGCTGACCTTACATTCCGGGAGCTCACTGCCAAACTGGCAGGAGGTTTTGGTACTGCACTCAAGAGAGATCTTGCCGCGTTCCTCAAGATCGATGAAGACTCGAAGGTCATTTCCAATTTAGAGTGGCTTGGCCTGCTGGGCGACGATCCACTCCCCAAAAAAGCCCAGTCCCTTCTCGACGTCTTAGCCACGCGGATGCGTGAGGCCATGCGCTATGACCCTGGCGAGCGAGACATGCTCATCATGCAGCATGAGTTCGTCGCCCGTTATCCCGACCGGACAGAGAAGACCACCGCTACCTTGATCGATTATGGCATCCCACATGGCGACTCCTCCATGTCCCGACTAGTCGGACTTCCAGCGGCAATCGCGGCGAAGCTGATTCTTCTCGAGGAAATCGATCTTGTCGGGGTGCAGGTTCCAGTCACGCCTGAGCTCTACGAGCCGATCCTTACGGAGCTTTCGCAGATGGGTGTCTCATTCATCGAGAAGACCGATGTGATCGTTCCCTGAGCCGTTCCACGTCAGGTCGCAACCGGTTTGGCACCCAGGTACATAGATCGGCACGCTGGATTCTTAAGTACCAGCGTAGAAGTAATCGGCCAACTTTCTTAATCCAATAGCAAACTCCGGAACAAATTCGCTTCCCGAGTGTAGTTCAAAAGCTAGGACTTATTGATTTGTGCGGGAAACGTATTGGCGGGCGGCTTTCCGGTCAGCCGAAACCGGTTAATGGGGCAAAAAGACAAACTCTGACATTCATAGGGAGGTGGCAAGATGCGAAAAGCGGTGTTACTGGGAGTGATATTCGCAAGTTTAGCAAGCGGTCTTGCGCTGGCGCAGTGCGGTTGTACTGGGGAAGCTACTGGAAGGCCATCGTGTTATACCGCCTTTGGGGCCGGCGAAGAGGTGCGCTTTAAACTCGTCGTTCCAGCCGATTATTTCTTCTGCTGCGAAAGTTGCGAAGCACCCTTGGTCACTGGCTGGCGGGTGGAGACTCTGGAAGGTGCGATCGTCTACGAGGAAACGTTTGCCCATGCGCCCAAGGGCCATTGGTACGTAATGAGTTGGGACCAGAAGGATGCCTGCGGAATCAGGGTTTCAGCAGGCTTCTACAAGGTCGTCGTGGAAACAACCTTGGCCAGCGAGGTCGAGAACACGATCCAGATTGTTGCGATTCCCTGTTGCTGCAGTTGGTCCACCTGCTGTCCGCGGCTTCGCTCCTGCCCTTGCGGAATACCGCTTTGCCAACCATACGCCAAGATGCTCTGGTCCGAAAGGAGCTGGAGCACTTGGTGCTCGTTTTCAATCTCCATGTATGTTGGGGTTAACTGCTGCCCTTAGAACTAAAGATTGGGAAACGATCCTTCACCCGGATAAAAGACACAGTTAAGCGTCTTTCAAAAGTCCCGATTGGTCTCACACCGCCCTGGTAGGATGGCGGCAACTACTTGCCCAACTTCTTAGCCAACTGTGCCAGCTTGGGCTCAATGACCTTCCCCTCGTCCAGAATCTGCACCCCGTCCAGCCAAACTGAGGAGTTCAGGCAGACACCATCACCATGCGAAACGGCGTCTCCCAAAGCGCCTTCAAATACCGCGGCTTGATAGCCGAAGCCCCACTGGGTGCATCCCCAAATCCGCTCATCTTCCGTGCATTTCCCAGTTAGCTTGGCTCCGGGATTGAACCCGTAACACGTGTGAACTAGATTGTACATACGTTCGTCGTTGAGGCCGGCCAGCCATTCTTTGACCCGCTTGGCCTCCTCCTGGCCGACAATATCCACAATCTTTCCTTTTTCGACGACGTACTTGATCGGGTTTCGCAGTATGCCAAGATCCATGGTCCCTCCACCGTGGAACGATCCGTCGAAGACGATCTCCCCTTCGATGGATTCTTCCAACGGGGCCCAGCCGATCTGGCCGAGCATGAAGTGCACTCCCGGGGTCGAGGCGTCCCCGCTTTCGTTGGTCACGGGGCGGCCGGTGTTCTTGAATGAAACATCCGTCCCGGCTGGATTGGTCATCCGCATCTCTTGGGCAGATTGGGTCTCGCCAGCGACTGCGGTCATGAATTCCTTGAGAGCCTCCAAGTCAAGAGCCCCTAGACATCGCCAGAGTGACTCGGGGTCCATTTTGCCTAGATGGAAGTAACGCACCTTTGTCCCCTTAGCCATGGCCTTCTCCCAGGCTGTGTTGCAGTACAACCAGACCTCGTTCAGTTCAATCCACACGTCGGTGCGCTCGATGGCCCCGCTCAGGGAGTCGGGAAGCCTCCACTCCCCTACTTTGCCGTACGCAGGTGCGGTGGAATGGTAGGCAATCATGGTCTTTGCGCCGGCACATTCCGCCGCCCTGGCCATCGCTGCAGCGAGTCGAAAATCCGCAGCGGAGTCGATGGTGATGAGCAGCGTCTCCTCTGACTTGACTTTCAAGATATCTTTGATGGTCTTGTGCGCCGAAACGGCCAACTCGAGTTCCAGCTCTTGCAGCATCATTCCTCCCTAATCCGAAATCTAGCAGCGCTCTACGCCACTTGTGTTAGAATGTGCTCCGGGGCTTGTCATTCCCAGCCCCGGAGCGCTACTTCAAGGTTTGTTACCTACTTACCCATCGCTTTTGCGATGTCAACCAGTTCCGGATGGACCACCTTCCCTTCTTCTAACAACAGAGCATCGTCCACCCAGACGGTGGAATTCAGACAGATCCCGTCAGCGTGAGATACCGCTTCGGGGAGGTTCCCTTCAAACATCGGTCCCTGGTAGCCGTTCCCCCATTCCGTCGATCCCCACACCCGTTCGTCTTCGGTGCACAATCCGGTCAGAATGGCGCCGGGATTGAACCCGTAACACACATGAGCGAGATTGTACATGCCGGGGTCCCCGAGTTTTTTGAGCCACTCGCTCATCTTCTTGGCCTCCTCCTCGCCCTTGATGTCGACGATCCGCCCTTTTTCAATCGTCAACTCAATTGGGTTTGCAAGGATGCCCAGATCCGCTTCTCCCCCACCCGAGAACGAGCCATCGAACACGATCGTCCCATTGATGCTCTCCTCACGCGGCGCCCATCCGATTTGACCGACCAGGAAATGTGGGCCGGGAACGTCCGCCCGTAGCTCATTGGTGATCGGCCGCTCCGGGACATTCTCAAACGATACGTCCGTTCCAGCGGGGGTGGTGATTCGCATCTTGGACGCTTTGTGCGTGAGTTCGACCACTTTGTTCTGGAATTTCTCCTGTAGCTCCATGTCCAGTCGGGCGATGCAGCGGACCACGCGCACCGGTTCTAGCCCTCCGAGGAAGAGATAGCGCGTTCTGCCGTTCGACATCGCTTCTATCCACGGAGTGGAGTACAGGAGCCACTGATTGTTGAACTCGATCCAGACATCCGCTGCCGGGATCGCCACCTTGAGCGATTCTGGAAGTTGCGGATCGGCGACTTTTCCGTACCCCAGTGGTGTGGTATGCCATGCCACCATGACCTTACCGCCAGCTGCCTCAGCGGCCTTGGCCACTTCCTCAACCGGCTTGAAGTCCATGACGGAATCGACCGTAATGATGACCGTCTCTCCCTTCTTAATCCGACACATGTCGTAGGCGATGATGTGCCCCGCTTTCCCCAATTCCAGCTCAAACATCTGTGGCATCGCTTTGCCCTCCTTTTGCTAAGATGCGCTTTGGCACATCCTATTACACAAGCTTCTCAATTGGTGTGTAATCAATGTCAAACCCGAAATGGCCCGGCCCAAGAATTTCGAGCCCCTTCGGCGAGCGAAACTGTTCGATCGCACGTAGACCGATCACGGCAACACGTTGTCCTTCTGCAATCGCTGAGTTGACGTAGGGCTCTCCGGTTTCACGGCCCACCACGATCAGCATGTCCGGACTGGTCACGTAGGGCTTTCCGTCCAGCCAAGAAGCGTGATTTTCATTCTTGAACCAGATCTTCAGCTCCCCTCCACCGAACTCACCCCCGCCGGCGACCGTATGAGTCCCCCAGTAGTATCCTTCCTTGTCCTCCCATTCCTTCTTTGAGACCTCGCCCTCAAAGAGGAGCCAACCGTCCAGCTCACTGATGATCTCCTTAACCGGATCACGTCCCGCTTCTCTTGCCTCCCTGATGGTGCGACCGATCTTCAAGCAGTTCGACAACGTTCCGGGTATGACGACTCGCTTCATGTCGCTTCCCTTAAACAGGAATCCCGCCTGTGCCGCCACGCCAAAGGAGGCCGCAGCGAGAAACTTTCCTATCCGTTCGGCCATCTCGTAGCCGGTGCTCTCCTTGATCACACAGAGGTTGCCGTACTTATCGACGCTGGAAATTGGCCAGAGGGGAAGATCGTTCAAATAGGGAGTGGTCTGTGGAATCTCGGGAATTGCCCTGCCAGTGTAGTCACCATCCACAGCGGGGATGCCGAGCCTTGCTGCCGCGGCAACCGCGCCAGGGGTATTGGAACCACCAAGTTCAATCGCGACGATCGCCCCGATCTTCACGTTCATGTGCTGTTCCAACAAGCGCACCGATTCCGCTTGGATGCTCTTGTAGGCTTCTTTTGTCAGTCCCAAATGCTGCATCCGTTTCTTCGCTTCATCCGTCAATGGAGCGATTGACCCCATGAGAAACGGGCAAACCGTCCACGCGTCATCCGAAATCTCTGTGGGATCGACCCAGGTAATCTCCACTCCCTCGTCGCGGGCTGCCGTAAGCCACGCCACGCCGTCCTTGGGATCGCCGCCTCCACCAGTTCCCATGAAGGTACAACCCCTGACAAAATCCTGTATCTCTTGGTCATTCTGGATCTTTATCATATCGTCCTCCTTAGTTCCACGTGTGGTTTTGTTCTGCGCGATCGGATTCACACGGTGGATCGCTCGTGCATTTACGCCTGCTCTCACCTCCCGATCGAGCCTGCAGTCTACACATTGACGCGCTCTGAAGCCGCGAATTCTTCAGCCTGATGACACCAAACGAAATGCCCCCTCTCGATTTCCACCGGGGAAGGCAGCGCCTCGGAACATCGAGATTGTGCGACGGAACATCGCGGATGGAAGGCACAGCCGCTCGGCGGGTTCACTGGGCTGGGGATCTCTCCTTCCTTGCTCATCTGTCGGGGTTTGACGCGTTCTTCGTCTCGGGTAACGACTGGAGCAGCCGCAATCAAGGTCTTGGTATATGGGTGGATCGGATGATGAAAGAGTAGCTCAATGGGGCCTAGTTCGTAAATCCTTCCAACATACATCACGGCTGCCCTTGTAGCGATGGTCCGGACTAGACTTAGATTGTGCGTGATGAAGAGATAGGATAAAGTCAATTCCTCTTTGAGCTTGACGAAAAGACCAATCAATTTTGCCTGAACGGATACGTCCAACGCGGACGTGGGTTCATCCAGGGCCAAAAAGGAGGGATTCACCGCCAGGGCGCGCGCAATGGCAATCCGCTGTCTTTGTCCCCCACTAAGCGCAGACGGATACTTGTACATATAGCGGCTGGACATCTCGACCTGCCCCAGCAACGTGCGGATTCTCTCTTCTCTTTCTCTTCGGGATTTCCCTATTCCATAAATGATGAGCGGATCCTCCAAGGTACTCGCGATGCTGCGTCGAGGATTTAGCGAAGACTTGGGATCTTGAAAAACCATTTGAACTTCGCGCCGGAACCACTTGGCCGTTTGCTTCGTCATGGCTGATATGTTCTTTCCTTTGAAATTGATCGTCCCACCCGTCAGTCCGTAGAGTTGCACGATGGTCTTCGCCACTGTGGATTTTCCCGACCCCGACTCGCCAACCAACCCAAAGATCTCGCCCTCCTGGACATCGAAAGAGATATCATCTACTGCTTTTACATGACCGACGATCTTGTGGAGGAGCCCCGAATGGACGGGGAAATATTTCACCAGATTCTCGACGCTCAAAATAGGCTCATTCACTCGTTCCTCCGCTGTACAAATAGCAGGCTACGTGACGTTGTGGGGATATTTCCACCAGGGGCGGCTTCTGTTGAGTGCATCTTTCCATTTTGTGAGGGCATCTGGGATAAAACCGACATCCCGGCGGGGCTTCGGTATAGTCAGGGACGGTGCCGGGTATTCCTTCGGCCAGGACCCCACCGGTCAGACGGGGCACGGAAGAAAGCAAACCTTGGGTGTACGGATGCTTAGGGTCATCGAAGATCTCAGTCGCGGCTCCCTCGCCAGCGATTTGTCCCGCATACATGATATAGACCCTTTCCGCCATCTCTCGAACGACACCCAAATCATGGGTGATCAACAGAACCGCAATACCCGCCTCGTTCACCAAGGCCTTCAACAAGGCAAGAATTTGGGCCTGAATGGTGACATCTAAAGCCGTCCCTGGCTCATCGGCTACTAACAGCCTCGGCCTGTTAACAAGGGCCATCGCTATTAGCATGCGCTGACGCATCCCTCCGGACAGTTCAAGAGGGTAGAGCTTTAGAATGCGCTCCGGATCTGGCAGCCGCACAGACGTCAGCGCTTCTATGGCAGCCCTCTTGAGCTTTGCCTTGGTCAGCCGACCGCCATCAGAGGTCCGGCGCCGACCGTAGCGGATCACGTCGAATATCTGCTGCCCCACAGTGAACACAGGGTTGAGGGAGCTCAGCGGATCCTGGAAGATCATCGAGATTGTTCTGCCCTTCATTTTGAGGATCTCCAAAGGGGTCATCCTTAGCACATCGTGGCCGGCTAGTAACACTTCACCCTGAGGAAATTGGGCGGGAGGTGATCTCAGGATGCCCATCGCTGCTTTCATCGCTACAGTTTTCCCACATCCTGTCTCTCCCACCAGTCCCACACGTTCTCCCTCCTGAACGTGCAGGCTCACCCCGTCCAGCACCTTCGAGAGCCCCTCGTAGACTCGGAACCACACATAGAGGTCGCGGATGTCCAATATGGCTTTTCCTTGCACCATCTGCTAGACTCCTTCTTCCACTGCCAACGCGTCTCGCAGTCCGTCGCCCAACAGGTTAAACCCTAATATGATGAAGAAAATCGCCAGGCTGGGAAAGACGGTCATCCACCATCTCTCCGGCAAGTACTTGGATCCGATCGAGATCATCGTTCCCAGGTCCTCCGCAGGGGGTTGAGCCCCTAACCCCAGAAAGCTTAAGCCCGCCCCGACCAGAATCACAAACCCAGCATCCAGTGTGATCTTGACGATGATCGGTGAGGCGCAATTGGGGAGGATGTCCTTGAAGATGATCCGCAGGTGACTGGCCCCCAGCACTCGGCTCGCCTGAACATATTCTTCAGTCTTGATAGAACGGGTGATCCCGTTCACCAAGCGGCAGTGCCACGTCCACCAGATAGAAGCGACTGCGAGCATCGCTTTGTCGATGCTCGGAGTGAACGCGGCGCAGATCGCCAGCGCCATCACCAGCGCCGGCAAGGACAAGAATATGTCTGTGATCCGCATGATCACCGTCTCCGTCTTTCCTCCGATGTAGCCCGAAAGAAGGCCGAGGAACACCCCGAACGGCACACTGAGTCCCAGCACAACCCCTGCCAGCATGAAAGAGATCTGAGAACCGAAGATGATCCGCGTGAGAACATCGGCTCCCAGCGAGTCCGTTCCGAACCAATGGGCTGTGCTTGGCGGCTGGAATGCGTTGACAAAATCCGTATAGGCCCCTGCATGGTGGGGATACGGCGTTACATAGTGGGCAAAACCCGCCAGGAACGCGAACAGAAGGACCATCGCTCCACCGATGAGAGAGATGCGATTGCGGCTGAACTTGTACCATCCTCGACCCAAGCGATCCTTGAACGCCGCCCAACGCGTCTCTTCAGGGCTTGCGAGGATCTGCCGATCGGACGACATCATTCCTCCTCCTGGCGTTTCCGGATACGCGGATCGACATAGCCGGCCAGGATGTCAACGATTAAGTTCACAACGACAAAAGCAAGGCCGATGATGAGCACAACGCCCATCACGGCGTTGAAATCCTTCCTCAGGATGGCGCGGATCCCGTACTTGGCCATCCCAGGCCACGCAAAGACGGTCTCCACAAGAAACGCGTTGCTCAATTCTGATGCGAAGGTCAGTCCCAAGATAGTCAGGGGGGGAATGAACGCGGGCTTGAGCATGTACTTGAACGCGACAATTCGATTGGGGATGCCAAATCCGCGCGATGCCTCAATGTAATCTTGGCTCGCCACATCGCTCATGCTCCCCCTTGTCAGCCGAGCGATTTGCCCAATGCCAGTCATGGCGATGGCAAATGAAGGAAGGATGATGTGCAACAGTGCGTCGCCAAGCGCACTGAAGTTTCCCGCAATCAAGCTGTCGAGGATCATGAGTCCCGTGTAATGTGGGGGAGGCGAGGTCATCAGTCCCAACCGCCCCGTGGTCGGTATGACACCTAAGAGGTAGGAGAAGATGAGCTGCAAGATCAGACCGACGACAAACGGTGGGACAGCCACACCAACAAACGC
>Ga0209636_10004746_pt1 | contig 13894 bp, 10 predicted proteins | sample DeeMarSWOR152_54_FD_187464 | JGI IMG/M metagenome (GOLD analysis project Ga0209636, IMG submission 187464) | Marine sediment microbial communities from White Oak River estuary, North Carolina - WOR-1-52-54 (SPAdes) (version 2) | ecosystem: Environmental > Aquatic > Marine > Intertidal zone >...
CGAGGAAGGGGTGGTTTTAATGAAAAAACTTTGGATTGAACCAACAGTAGACTTTGAAGGCGAATATTATAGAGCTAAAGGAGCCGTTCTACTACCAAAACCTGTACAGAAACCTCATCCCCCCATCTTGTTTGGAGGAAAAGGCATTGAAATGCTAAAGCTCGCAGGGAAATACGCGGATATCTGTTTCATAAATGAAGAAAAACCAAAAGAATTCCTGCTCGCCAAAAATGAAGTTATAAAAGCTTCAAAGAAGCAGAAAAGAACAAATGCCCCATCGTTAGCTTGCGCCGTAGGAGTTAAAACACTCGAGGAAAAAGACGATCTTTGCATTGAAATTGAGAAGGTTATTGAATTGGGAGTATCCTACATCGTTGCTGGTGTTGAACGAGAAAAAGACTATCTAAAATTCATAAAGTTTCTTGCAGAAGATTTAATGCCATCTTTCAAATAGTTCTTTCATTTCCAACGCAAAATATGCATGTCTGCAAGGGCTTTTAAGCCTGTAAGTCCTGAAAAATCAAATGTTTTTTTCTGATAGACACGCGAAGATATAACAACAATGGATTGGAGTTTTATGTATTGCTACAAAGTGTTTTTCTTTGAAATCGATTTTGCAACAGTAAGAATTTTTGTATCACTTTTTGAAAAAGCCCTGACTGTTAACAGAGCCCTTTGTGATAATCTTTGTAAGACTGTATCTAGTGAGACCCAACTTCCTACTAACTTTCTGACTTGTGCTTCACGAAAGAAAACAAGATTGAATCTTCGAAAGTCACATTGCATGAGCTGGATATCGTTCGTACTGCAACTCATAAAGTTTCTGAAGTTTTTCAACACTGTCTACATCGTTAATTGTCTTATCAGTTCTGAACCTAACTATCTTGGGCACTCTTAAGGCGAAGCCGCTTGTGTATTCATCTGTTTCTTGGATTTCCTGATAGGTTGCCTCAGCTACCACTGAAGGCTTCACAAAGACTCCTTCCTCATCCTCGCTTGTTTTAGTTCTTTCGATTATTGTTCGCAGTGTATCCATTGTTTCTTCTGGTAAGTTTGAAACCTTTCCAATGGTGTACAATCTCTTTTCCTTTGGATCTCGGACCGCCAACAAGAAGGACGAGTATAGGCCTGAACGCTTTCCTTTCCCGTAAAAGGCCTTCACCATTGTGCAGTCTATTGTATCGCGCTCTGGCTTAAGCTTAAGCCACGTGTAGGTTCTTCGCCCTACTTCGTATGGTGCGCCCGAATTCTTGACAACTATTCCCTCATATTTTTCCTTTAGTGCTTCTTCATAGAAACGCATCAACTCAATTTCATCTTGGCAATTCAATCCTTCAACAATGTATTCCGCTGGAACAACTTCTTGAAGGTATTTTCTTCTTTCAGAAAATGGTAGACTGAGAAGTTCCCGTCCATTCAGAAACAAGATGTCGAAGGTTTTGATGGTAACCCTAACTTCTCGTCTTTTCTCTTCAAGTTTTTCTGGTGAGAGTTCTCTTGGCACAGTTCTTCTAAGTAACACTTGGAAAGGCAGAGGATTTCCCGAATCGTCTATGGCTATCACTTCGCTGTCAACAATGCAGTTTTGGGCGTGGAATTTCTGGGCAACTTCAACTACTTCAGGTAACGTTTGCGATTTTTCTTTGCCTCTTCTTGAGAAAAGCCAAACCTGCGTTCTCCACTTGTGGATTTGGAGTCTGCTTCCGTCAAGTTTGTACTCTGCCCTTGCTGGATAAACAACCTTGTCGGGTTCGTAGAGATGAGCCAGTTGGGGACTGATGAATTGCCCAGGACGGATTTTAACTTCTGATAGCTTCAGGATGCCTTCTGAAGCTAGTGTTATCCCTTCTGTCAAGCCAAGTATTGCACATGCATTTTCGATCAGTTCTGGAGGAACCCCGTACGCTCTTGCTGCTGCTCTAACAACTGTTCGCGTGTGATAGCCAAGCTTCAAGTCTCCAAGCAGAAGCCTGACAATATACTTTGCCTCTGCCGGCGTACTCATCGCTAGTAGGCTAGAAACGTGAAGCTCACGTTCTCGAATTCCCGACAACCTCGGCAAGAGTCTAATGGCCTCGTAAACTTCATGCAAAGTCAGTTCCGAGTCCTTAGGCTTTTTCAGGAGGTAAGCAACCTCACCATGCTCCCCGTAGTCTATCATAAGTTTTTTGACTTTGTTCTTGGGTGCCCCCGTTGCCAGGCTTATGCTTCTCTCTATTATGCCAAGTCCGATCTTCAGGTTTTCATCCGTGAAAATTCCTAGCGTGAAGCGTGCCTTGAGTTCTAGCGTGAGTTTTGGTTCTTGAAAGAACGTGGCTAGTTGCGTCTCTTTTCCCTTTTTCCCTCTCAGGACTGCTAGGCGTTCGTAGACTTCAACTATCTTTGAGAATGGCATGCTGTTTTTTAGTTCTGTTCCTTCCATGTAGAGGCGTATGCGATGGTATGGTACGCCCATCTTCCATTGTATTTGTTCTGGTGAGAAATCAGCTTTCAATAGGTGCAACACTGCAGCTCTTGGGCTTCCGTAGGTTTTGACGAGTTCATTGAACGTCGGAGGCTTAACGATTGGCATGTGTTAGGTTTTTCCTTTCAGCTTTTCTTTCCCGAAGGTTTTGGAATGGTTTCTGTTGCCCGGAGGAAGCCGTCTGGTGTTATGTCGACTTTTATTCTTCTCCTTTCGAAGTTACACATTCTGCAGTCTAAGACGCGTGCGATTCTGACGAATTCTCCCCTTTTCGATTCTAAATCAACTTGCTGGTCTTGCCAGTAGACGCGCCCGTAATCCACTATTATCGCTCCGTCCAGATTGTGCGCCAAGCCTATACCTCCAGCCATCTCGTAGCTGTCCCAAGTCTCTCTGCTCCTCTGGTTCACATACAAAGCAGTTACGCCGTGAACTTGATTGTATCGGGCCAGTTCCATGACGCGGTATTTCAATGCTCCACGGTAGGCTTCAAGCACGGTGACAGAGTCGATTATGGCCAGTTCGATTTTTTCCTTTTCAGCAACATAACGGTAGGTCTCAGCAAAAGTACTCCAATCCCGCAGTTCTGGATAGGCCACCGTGTCAAGCACAAAAAGGTTTTCACGGATTTCGTTCCAATTTAAGCCTATGATGTCTGCTTTCTGTTTTAGGCGAGACTGCAAATCAAAGCGTGGGGTTGCGCTCTTCCAAGTGTCTTCAGCCGTTGCATAAAGCACTTTTCTGCCAGAGCCTGCGACTCTAACGGCTATTTCTTCGACAAGTATTGACTTTCCGGCACCAGGCAGGCCCGTTATAGCGAATTGTCCGCATATCGGTATCCCATTAAGGCTTTTTCCTTCTGGTGTTATGAAGAAGTGATCTATGAGAGTGCCTGTTTGGAAACTTACTAATGGTTTCTTGGCTTCTGGTGCTTCGTCTGGGCTTAAAACGAGGGAGCTCAGTTTTTCTTCTTTTCTTTCGATTCTTGTTGTCATGGGTTTTGTTGCAAGTTCCCACTCGTCTGTTGGTTTTTTGGCAGTTTTCATCGCTTCTGCAAGAGTTTTAGCCATCGCTTTCATGAGCTTTTCAACTTCTGGAGTAGCGGCAACTTCTTCTGCTACAGGTGGTGAAGTTTGCGGTGGCGTTGGAGTTGGGACGGCAGCAGCTTCAGCTATGAGTGTCCACTGCTCTCCTTGTCTTTCAATAACGCCCTTAGCCTTCAAAGACTGCAAAAGCGCATAAGCGGAGTTAGGTCCATATTTGGGTATGCCTAGGCCTTCTGCGATTTCGTTGAGTGATGCCTTACCATCGTGAGATTTGAGAAATTCTGCTATGTCTTTTTCTTCAACCATGTTTTTCCCAAGTTCAAATAAACTTAGAGAACTATAAAGTTCACGCTTTAGTTATGCAAATAAAAAAAGGATTTTAGCGTGGTTTTTTGTGGGTCACGGTTTCTTCTTCTAGTTCTTTGACGCGTGTCTCTATGAACTCTGTGACTCTTTCTTGGCTGTATTTTTTGGCTTCTTTTTGTTTCTTCAAATGTTTTTTGATCTTGTTGAGAACGTTATCCATATCAAAGGGTTTGAGTATGTAGGCGTCTGCACCTTTGTTCACTGCTTCAATGGCGTTTCGCAACGAGGGATAGCCTGTGATCATTATTTTGACCATTTTTGGTGTGGTTTCTTTCATGGCGGTCAACAGTTTTGTTCCTTCCATGTCCGGAAGTCGAATGTCTATCAATGCTAGGTTGTAGAATTTGGCGTTGGATTTTTTGATTGCTTCTTTTCCATTTTTCGAAGTGTCAACAACGTATCTTTCTTCTTCCAATATTGTTTTTAGAACTTTTCTTACGCCTTCGTCGTCGTCGACAACAAGGATTCTGGCACGTTCACCCATATTTTCTCACCTCCTTCTAATTTAGGTTTGATGGGGATGGTTACCGTGAATGTGGTTTCTTTGTTGACTATGCTTTCCACAGAAATGTCGCCTCCGTGGGCTTCCACAATTCGTTTGCAGATGGGTAAGCCTAATCCCATTCCCTTCGCTTTTGTTGTGAAAAGTGGTATCCAAATCTTCTCCATGACTTCCTTTGGCATACCTACTCCAGTATCAATGAAAGCGATTTGCAAGTTGCCATTTGATTCTTTGCTTGTAATTGTTAATGTACCGCCTTTAGGCATGGCGGCGATTGCATTTTTGATGATGTTAACAAAGACTCTTTCTATTTTTGGGGCGTCAACCTTTATTTTTGGTTTATTCTCAGTTAAGTCTGATGTTCGTGTGTTTTTTGGGATTTTGATTGAAGTCAGTGCGTCTTTTATGATTGACTTTGGAGTGGTTTCTGTCAGCTCTAACAGTATCTCTTTTGAGTATTCTAGGAGGTCACTTATGATTTTGTTCGAGTATCCTATGCTTTTCTCGACAAGCTCTAGCATTTCCCTTGATTTCTTGTCCATTTTTGGGCCCAACTTCGTTTTCAAATAGTATGTGGCGCCGGCGATGCCTGTTAACGGATTGCGTAGGTCGTGGCCTACCATGGCTGCCATTTCTCCGATGGCTGCGAGTCTTTCAGCCTTGAGAAGTTGTTCCTGTGCTTCTTTCAGTTGTCTAGTTCTTTTCTCAACCAGTTCCTCTAGATGCTCAGAATACTCCTCCAACTTCTTTTCCATTTGCTTTCGCTCAGTGACATCTTTGTACAATTTTACGTAACCTATTAACTGACCTTCAACTGTTATTGGAGCAGCAGATATAGATACTGGAACTAAGGATCCGTCTTTCCTCTTCCTTACAGTGTCGTGAGAAAAATATCTTTCCTCAGCTTTTTTGTCCAGCATTTCTGCTTCTTCCATTTTGTCCTTTGGCACTATTGCGCTGTTGATGTGTTTGTCTTCAACTTCGTCTAACGAGTAACCGAAAAGCTCGCTGAAGCGTGGGTTAACATCGACAATTTGAAAGGCAGGATCTATGTAGACGGCAGCTTCAGGATTATCCATAAACAACCGCTCAAACTTCTTTTGGTTCTCTCGAATCTGTTGTGCATAGGCCTCTAGGTTCTTAGCGTGCTCCAAGTTGCTCATTGCAGTGGCAGCATGCGACGCCAGGATTTCAAGTAGCTTTTGATCCTTTTCGTCGAAAGCACTCAATGATTTACTATCTACGCCTATGACTCCAAGGACTTTACGTCCAATCTTGACTGGTACGTCGAGGCCAGAACGTATGCCAGAGCAGAATACAACCCAAGCATCTTCCTTTTCCACGTCTGGAACGTTGATCGGTTTACCTGTTCTCGCCACCTTAACGCTTACGCCTCCCTTCGACCCATCCAGCGGCAGTCTAATGGAAAGATCCACTGGATATCCACGTTGATCCACAACACAAAGCATGTCTTTGTCCACAACCATAAAAAATGCGTGTTCAAACCCCAGTGTCTTCTCCATGGCATCCAACGTCAGCCGATATATCTCCTCCATGCTCTTCGCCATGTTCAATCTCCGGCTGCAAATGTTCAATGCGGAAAGCTTTTCCTCAGATTTTCTTAATGTTTCTTCGGCATGTTTACGTTCTGTGATATCTCTTCCAGTGATCTGGAAACCCACAGGAACTCCCAACTTTTTGATTATTCTGCTCTCCATGTCTACCCATATCCATCCGCCGTCTTTGCATCTGAACTGAACTTCCACACAGCGTGCAGGTTTACCCATCAATAGGTCTTTCATTCGTTTCTTAAGGAACTTTAGTGTTTCATCAGAAACTAAATTGAGTTTGAACGCGTTTTCGCCTACAATTTCTTCTCGCGAATAGCCAGTGTCTTGCTCGAATCTCTTGTTTACGTAGGTGATTTTACCATTGAGGTTTACATTGAATATGGCGATTGGAGCATCGTCCATCAGAGTCCTGTATTTTTCGCCAGATTTTGTCAACATCTTTTCTGCTTTCTTTCTTTCGGTAACGTCTCTCGCAATAACCATAGTACCAATGACTTCATCATCCATTTTCATAAGAGAACCTGAACATTCTAGGTGTATCTCTTCACGTTTCTTGTTCTTTATGCATATGTCAAGAGTGACTTTTTTGCCAGCAAGACCCTTTGCAAAAGCACTCAGAAGCCCTGGTATATCTTCGGGAGAAAACACACCCACTTTCGTGAAATGCTTTTCTAACAGCTCCCTTTTTGATCGACCAAACACTTGCACAGCTTTTCTATTAACATCAAGAATTCTTCCAGACCTATCAAGAAATATCATAGCGTCACTGGCGCTCTCAAAGATGTTCCTAAATCTCTCCTCTGATTTCCTAAGAGCTTCTTCCATCTGTTTGCGTTCAGTAATGTTTCGGGCAATTCCAAGAGTACCAACGATTTTTCCATTGATTATTAATGGCTTTGAAGTGACTTCAACCAGAACCGTTTTCTTGAAGGCTGTTTTGAGGTCCAATTCGAGTCTTATTGGTTTTCCTCTGATTACGTTCAGAAAGCCTTTAATTGCCTTAGGCAGGCTTTTGGCTGCAATTATCTTTCTGAATGATTTTCCAATCCAGTCTTCTCGCTTGAACCCTGTTAGCTCTTCTGCTTCACGGTTGATAGTCACGAAGTTTCCGTGTGTGTCGAGAATGTAAATGGCGTCGCTGGCACTTTCAAATAAGCATTCAAAAGCGTTGGCAAAAGGGATGTCTTTGGAAAAGAACTCACTTAGCCTTCCAGCATCAGTTCTTCGCACTGAACCAACTCCTCCACTGTCTTTTCACTTCTCTTCTTCCACACAAAACTCCGGTTGGCCAAAGCCACACATTCAACGAAAGTCAGATCTTTAGGCACTTGCCATCTGAAGCTCAGCTCAACCTTTTCGTAAAGTCGTTTCAAAATCAGATTTTCGAGAAAACTGGCTCCTAATCCAAAAATCTTCTCAATCCCATCCACGAAAGCTTCAATCTCATGTGGGATCCTCTGCTTCTTAACATTAAACCGTTCCTTCAGATAAAAATAAATTGCTTGCTTAGGAGATTCCCCTAACGAGGACAAACCCTCATCTACGGCTTCAAGCAGAAGCTTGTCGAAATCCTTTCTTGGCAATGAACAAATCTCCATAGCAGGCTGATATCATGATTTCAATAGCTCTTCTACAAGGACTGTATAAATCCATTATGAATTTCTGATTTGGCTACCTCTGAACAAAAATCTGAATCAGATCACATGCAGCGAGTAATGTTTTGATGACAAATCAGGTTATAAGCACAAAAAGCAAAGGTTAAAGTTCTCAAGGCATAGCTGAGGTTAGCTCATGGTTAAGCTTAAAATCGGTTTGTCCACGCTTTTCTGTCTAGGCCAATCCTTCAAAAAAATGACTGAACACATTATCAAAGCAGAAACAACCTACATAGAAATTGTTGATGAAGGCTTACATGCGTTAAACAAAAAAAGGGTTCATATCCTAAACGAGCTAGCTGCTTCATACGGGTTAAAATACACAGTGCACGCGCCCTTTGCAGACATAAACATGGCCTCACCTTCAAAACCGCTCTTAAACACCATGCTAAAAAGACTCAAAAAATCCATACTAAACGCAACAGACCTAAACTGCAAACTATGGGTTTTCCATCCAGGCCTAAAAACAGGCATAAGCGTGTTCTACCCGGGCAAGGCATGGACCCAAAACCTGAAAACCACACACTTGCTGTTCAAGTTTGCAGACGACCATGACGTAGAAGTTGCCATAGAGAATGATGTTCCTCTACCTTTCATATTCGTTATGACAAGTGTGGAAGATTTCAAGAGATTTTACAGTGAAGTCAATGAAGACATAGGCTTAGTCTTAGACATTGGACACGCAAACATCAACGGGCAAACAGAACTCTTTCTAGACACATTCGGAGACAAGATCGCCCACATACATGCTCATGACAATCACGGAGAAAGCGACCAACACCTAGGCATAGGCCACGGAAACATTGATTGGAACACCATAGCGAATCTTCTAAGAAGAATGTCATACGACAAAATTGTAGTTGTTGAGTCTTCTGAGCATGTCAGGGAAAGCATGCACAAGCTAAAAGACTTGTTCGCCTAACGACTTTAACTGTCCAAAAGTGGGATTTCTACTCTCATGAAGTCTTCTGCTACTTGTGTATTTTTGAAGATTTTCTGTCCTTGTTCTAAGAGTATATTTGCATCGTCATATCTCGCACTAATATGCGTCAGAACCAGACGCTTCACTTTTGCTTTTTTCGCGCATTCAGCCGCTTGACTCGGTGTTGAGTGACCATCTTCCTCTGCTCTTTCAGCCAACTCATCATCCAACGTAGCATCGTGAATCACCAAGTCTGCACCAGCCGCAAACTTCACAAAACCCTCAAATGGTCTCGTGTCACCTGTGTAAACGACTCTTCTTCCAGGTCTAGGCGGTCCAACAACTTGTTCAGGCTTTATAACCCGTCCATCTGGTAACTTGACCCTATGTGCTTTCTGGAGTTTTGACCATAACGGTCCTTCTGGAACGCCTAAAGCTTTGGCTTTTTCCGGATAGAATTTTCCCAGTCTCGGCTTTTCCACTAGGGCATATGCTAGGCTTGGGATTACATGGTTTGCCCAAACAGTGTGAACCGTATACTCCTCCTCTTCACAGACAACACCAGCCTCTTCTATCTCGTGAATTTCGACTGGAAAAGTTAAGACAAACTGAACTGTTTCCTTGATTGCTTCAATGAAACGCTCTATTCCTGATGGTCCGTAAACTTCGAGTTTTCTTTCTCTATCCAGCAAAGCCATTGTTTGCATAATCCCAGGCAACCCTAAGACATGATCGCCGTGCATGTGAGAAATAAAAACCTTCATCTTCTTGTGAAAACCCGTTTTGGCCTTCATCATCTGCCTCTGAACGCCTTCACCACAGTCAAACATTAACTGCTCGCCTTTACGCTGCATGAGTATGGCCGGTAAACTTCTTTTAGGCGTTGGAACACTTCCAGCCGTTCCTAGGAAAATCACGCGCAAACTCATATTTCTACACCTTTTCGAATACGGCTATTTCTCTTGTAAGGCTTCTGTGAACGTAAACGAAATGGGACTCTAAATGCTTATATCCCAAAGCTATGCCTACACGGCTAATATTCAATGTTTTTGGTGAAGCCATGCAAATTCGCTGTCCCTTATCTAACAATTCGCTGACACTCGTTAAAACTTCTTCAACTATTTGCCTTGTGGTTCGCTTCACAGTGGTTGCAGATCTTCCATAAGGCGGATCGGTTACCACACAGTCAACCTTCATTATAGGTAGGCTTTGTGCATCCGCAACAACAATGCCTTCAGGCTTAATCTTGAAGCAAGCCAAGTTTAGAAACGTTCCCTTCGCCATCCGTCTCTTAATGTCCGAACCTAGAACTCGGCAACCAATAGACGCAGCCTCAATAAGCATACCCCCAGTTCCACAGAACGGGTCAAAAACCAAATCTTCAACCCTAGGCTTAGCTAAGTTAACCATGCACCTTGCAAGTTTCGCTTGCATTGCAGAAGGGTGGAAAAAAGGCTTTTTTGTCGGTCGTCTTTCAAAGAATGGCTTCGGCAAAATTTCAGCAAGCTTCACTCCAAAAACGAATTTCCCATCCGTCAGGATTCCAGTGAACATTTTATCTGGATTTTTCAAATTCACCCTAGCTTTTGTTGCTTTTTCCAGTATGATTTCGCCGAGTTTCCTCTCAAGAGCCATCTCATCAATTTCCAAAGCATATCTTTTCACTCGTTTAACTCGAACCGCGAAGCTTTCACTCTCACTTAAAACCTTGTTCAGATTTATGGAACATAAGGCTGTCACTATCTCGCTTGTTTCCGCTTTGCAATTGAACAGTTCCAGTCCGCAAATTCTTGTGAATGCTGCCCTATGCTTTACAGCTTCTGCACAACTCGAATCTGTTTCAAGCCTTAGTGCTTGGTCCAGTCTTTCCAAAACCTTGTATGCATAGCTTTCAGCTTCAAGTATCGCCTTTAACTCTGAAACTGGCAGAGTTTCATGTTCGCCGGAAAGCAGGAAGAAAAGTTTAGCCACTTTTAGGCTCCTTTACGTGGTTAACGCTTTGCTTATTAATGGAGCAATGGAAACTTTGCTTACTGAGCTTGGAACGCTGTCTGTGCCTATTATCCCTTCGGCTCCGTTTTCCAGAATCCTCTTTTCGGCATTACCCATAAGCAACGGATGCACACAAGCTGAGTAGACTTTTTTTGCACCTTGTTCTTTTGCAAATTTTACAGCCTTCGCCATGGTTCCACCGCTACTTATGATGTCATCAAATATTATCACGTCACGATTTTCAATCCGTAACTCCTTCTCTTCTAAGGTGACGCTTCCCGTTACCACATCCCTTCGTGTGGAAATGAAATCAAATCCACCCTTCAAAACACCGTCAGCTTCCTTTGCCACACTCAAAGCCTTTTTGCCAAGAGACAGAGAAACAGGGTTTTCCACTAAGCTCTTTGCTTTGAAATATTCGGCCAAAAGGGGAATAGCAGACAGGTCTTCAACAGGAATGTTAAAAATCTTTAGCACCTTCGGGTTATGAGCGTTCAAGGTTACTATCTTATTTACGCCGCAATTTTCAAGCAGTTTGACAATGGTTTTTACGCTGAAAGCCTCACCTCGTAAAAATCTTTTGTCTTGACGGCTATAGGCAAAGTATGGCACCACTGCTGTTATGGTCCTTGCTTTCAGCTCTAGAGCGTTGTCAGCCATGAGTAAGAGCTGGATAAGCCTTTGATCTTGGGGTGGACTTGTAGTTTGCACTATTGCAACATCTTCGTTCTGCAGAGAGTCTATACTGAATCGGATGTAAGATTCACCGTCTGGAAATGTTTTGAAAAACACTGGCACTGCTTCTACGTTTAAGACTTCAGCTATGCTTTCACCTAGTTTTTTTGATGCTGGTCCGGGTATTATCTTCATTTTCTCGCCGCTTCTAAAAGCGGTTGTCGCACTTTTTAGAGTTTTCCAGAAGCTTTATACTGCTCTATCAGTTCTTTTGCTCTGTCCATGCGAATTTTGTGTTCCTGACCCATTTTTTCAGCCACCAAATCTATTAGTTCACCTGTTGCACCTGCTGCCACAGCAATGTTTCTTGCATGAAGCGACATGTGTCCGCGTTGTATTCCTTCATGGGCTAATGCACGTAATGCTCCGAGGTTTTGAGCTAGACCGACAGCAGCTAGAACCTCTGCAAATTCGTTAGCTGTTTTTACGCCTAGGATTTTTATGGCTATCTTGGCTATTGGATGTGTTCGCACGGCTCCACCTATTAAGCCTACAGCCATTGGCAGTTCAATCGAGCCCACCAAATCGCCTTTTTCGTTTTTCTCCCATGAAGACAGCGCTGTGTAATGCCCGTTTCTGGCTGCGTAAGCGTGGGCGCCGGCTTCTATTGCGCGATGGTCGTTGCACGTTGCAATTATGACGGCTATTATGCCGTTTAAAATTCCCTTGTTATGGGTTGCCGCCCGATATGGGTCTGCAGCTGCAAAGGCATAAGCATTCACTATGCCGTCTACGACTTCTTCTCCGCCAGCATCCTCTTTTGGCACAGTGCATCGTGCCCTTGCTAGGCGTTTTGTTGCCAAATTGGAAATTATGCGTAAATAGACACGGGCGCCTGTTATGCGTTCTATTATTGGGGTTACAGCTTCAGCCATAGTGTTGACAGCATTAGCGCCCATCGCGTCTCGGCAGTCCACATGTAACTCTGTGATAAGCATTGGTCCTTTTGTTGTGTTGATTACTTTTGCAGTTAGGTCTTTTGCTCCTCCGCCGACTGAGACAAGCACTGGGTCTTGGTCGTTCGCCTTCTTCAGAATTTCTACTTTTGCTTGCATGACATGCATCTTGGCGGCATACGGGTCTTTTATGCCTACTGCTTGGATTTGCCCAATCATTATTGGCGGTGTGCTGCTTGTATGGAAGCCTCCTCCTTGCCTTGCCATTTTTGCTGCGTAGCTTGCTGCTGCAACAACAGAAGGCTCTTCAATAGCCATTGGAATCAAGTAGTCACGCTTGTTTATCTGGAAGTTTACGGCTATGCCTAAAGGTACTGGTGTGGCTCCGACAACGTTTTCTATCATGCGGTCAGCCAAATCCAAAGGCAAAGAACCAGTATTCCTCAGCAAAGCGCACTCCTCATCCGACAAACCAGCAAACTTCCTAACAAACTCCAAACGCTCTTTAGGACTGAGCTTATAGAAACCGGAAACCAAAGATGAGCCACTCATGTATCCATCACAAACCTTTACTATCAAACAATAAGAATAAAAATTCTTCTGGAACCCTTGGTTCTTAGTAAATTCAATGTGATTATATGAAGAGCTTATGTGGTGGTTTCGGAGTTTTCATCATTAGATAACATGTAAAGTTGTTGCTCCTTCTGAAAACTCTTCAATTAAGTTCGCGATGCCTACATGGACTATCGCCTTGCTTGTTAAGTTATAATAATTGTCGATTTGCGCGAAGGCACGAAATTCTCTAGATTTTTCGCTTTGGGTTGCTGAGGAGGTCATGATTCAGGTGTGGGTGACGATGACGCCGCGACTGCGATGACTATCAAGAGTAGCATTGCGAGTAGGAATGATATTCCCTCTTTGGATTTTGATATTTTCTTTATACTCGACCTCTCTTATACTTTGAGGTTCTGGGGCAATGATATTTGACATGAATGAACGTGCAGTATGTGTTTTGAGTAAGCGTAGAAATTTTAGGATCGTTAGGTAGACATAGAGGTAGTGCGTGTCGGTTGTGGTTGCCTGAAGGTTGCTTGTACTTGTGTATATGGTTGTGTTGCTTGCTAACTCCTATATTGCTCCTTCTGATTAGCATACCATGCATAAATAAACTAAAGCAGCTAGCATATGCAATTGCGGTCAAATTCAATCCTAACAAAGAGAGATTAGAAGAAAAAAGAAAATGAGTATGAGAGTTTACTCATACTCCACTTGGATGTCAAAGTCATACGGCCCGCTTGCCGTTGTCGAAGGGGCTAATTCAAATGCCATTCGGTAGGCTTCACCTGCACTTAATGGGTTATTACCAGTATATGTTTCGTAAGAATCCGAGGTTGTTACATCTAATGTGTCAACGAACGTCTGTGTTGAATTTATATAGATGTGAATCTTGAATTCATCAAAATCGGCTACAGGTACTGTTGTGGTTACGCTGATAGTCATGTTATGGGCTGCAGTGTCACTGTTGTTTAGATAGAGACAGTAAGTGATGTTTTGTGGAGTCCCAGGTTCCGCATCGATGGGCATAGTGACCGTACTGCCTGTTACCGTTGCACCGGATGGGGCTTCAGAGCCCTTTATCCATTCGAGCTTTGCGGCTCCTACTGTAACACTTCCGTCTATGTACATGTATCTGTAAACTTGTGCACTTACTGTTGCTATTAGTACAGATGTTATCAGAAATGTTA
>Ga0209636_10004747_pt1 | contig 13893 bp, 10 predicted proteins | sample DeeMarSWOR152_54_FD_187464 | JGI IMG/M metagenome (GOLD analysis project Ga0209636, IMG submission 187464) | Marine sediment microbial communities from White Oak River estuary, North Carolina - WOR-1-52-54 (SPAdes) (version 2) | ecosystem: Environmental > Aquatic > Marine > Intertidal zone >...
CTTCTCTCTATCATAGACTGAATTTTCCATCAATTCTGGAATAGATACGCGATCTGCCATTTTTCGTGACTTCCAGTTACGGATGATGTACCGTACCACCTGACCAGGATACAATTCAACACCTTCCTTTTTCAACTTTTTGAGTGCTGCCACTGTCAAGTTGTTGACCTTGTAATCTTTGAGGGTGCGGCTCATACCTACAGAGATCACCAGGTCTTCCAGGTTCACATCTCCTTTTGACACAGCTTGGACGTACTGTCTTACTACTTCAAGGGTATCGGGGATCTTTTTAAAAAATGTTCGTTTCGTACACGCCTGGGCCAACGTTTGTAGTATGTCTTCCTGCATTTTTTTGACAATGATGGGCTGATCCCTTCTCCTCAGCTCAATGCCTCTGGCTTTTAACTCTCCATCAATGACCCCATAGTACTGGTTTAAGGCCCCAATACCCAAATTGGAAGGAAGAAAAACGATCCATGAGTACATCCCCTCCAATTCCAAAGGAATACCAATCTTTTCTGAAATCATATCACATAGACATTCAAACTCTTTTCGAGGGACCTTTTTTTTCAGCCATAAAGAATCGATAATACCATGCAGCACCTCAAACCCCTGTTCTTCAGCTGTGTGCATGGATTCAAGGAATATTTCTCTGGCAAAAGCAGTGACAGATTCATGGCATTCTATACGACCAAACCGAGCATTTCTATACCCTAAATACCCAAAGCAGGTCACCAAAATCCATTTTAGTAATGTTCTCCTTCCTTTTAATTCTGGATTTCCTTTGTATAATGCTTTTTTTACAATAACTGGTTTCACCACGTCAGGAATGAACCCCCTTTTTTTCTCACAGATATTGTAGTTCAAAACAGGAACTCGCTTTTGAGAATCCGGGCAGCAGGGACATAATACTGTTTCTGGAGAGATATTGAACTCACTGATAATATTAGGGTATAACGAGCTGAAATCCACCTCTCCCACGTGCTCATGGACACCAATTTTCGGTTCTAGAATGTGGCCTCCCCTATCTGCTTTTAATAACTGGAGTGCAGTCTTGAACTGTTCTGGTGTCTGCTTCCGCCAGGGGATGAGCACTTTTCTCCTGTAGGCTTCATACAGCTGCATGGAGGAGATGGCCGTCCCCGGTGATAATCGGGACAGCCTCTGTACAGGTAGTCTGGACATTCTGGATAACTCGATCAATCCATCTAACCCTCCTTCTTTGAACAGAAAAGAACTCTTGGTGTCAATGTGCATTCTGCCCTTTAACAAATACTGCGGGGGCTTGTACACAATTCTCCCATACGAAAAATAGGACTTTCCTTCTTTTTTGAACCAGCCGGGCTCCCTTCCCAGTTCCAAAGAGATACCATAGAGTTCTGCACGATAAAAGAGATAAGGAAAGACAAATTCATCTCCACCGCATGAATAGATGATGTCAGGGTCTACTATTTTTATCGTTTTGACAAAATCGATTAATATCTCTTCTTCAGTGCCTGTTAATTTGAAGGAATCTTCTTCACTTTTCAATGTTATTGTGATACAGGTCAAAGGATCTGAACAGGAGGGTATTCTCTTTGAATCTACAGTTATAGTAAATAATAGTTCCTTTAGGTCTGGTGTATCATACTCCACTGCAAAGGGGGAATCATCAGCTACTTTCATCATAGGAAAGACATTTTTTTCAAAAAAATAACGCTGGGGAAAACTAATATCTACATTAAACAGCTCATAGAGTTCATAGCCGCCCATGCGATCAATTTCTGAAGCTATCTCCCGTATGTTATATTTGGAGAGGATCACCTTTATGACAGGAGCTTTTTTTCTCAGTGATATCCACCTGTTCTCATAGATATAGGTGACAAAGGGAATATTCTCTAAATACTGCACTAATTTATCTTCTCTCTTCAATGCTTTCACGTAAAAAACAGGGGTAAATTCCTCTTTCTTTAGAATGCACCTCTTATTGTCTAGCCAGATGGTCATGCAATTCTCTTCGTAGTCCGGGTAGCAGTCAATCAGAAACATGTTCACTCTTTTCCTTCAGAATTGCAATTTCTTTTTCATGCTCTATTAATATGGCCATGCTCATAGCGTCAAAAATATCTAAAGAAGCCATATAGCTGGAGGCAGAAGCGTGCTTTCTCACTTTTTTCATGAGTTCGTCAAAGGCTTCTCGGTCTTTTTTTCGTAACGCTTTTCTGAATTCTTTCCATTTTCCAATTTCCTTTTCAGTCAGCACCCGGTAGGTGGCAGCTGTTCTACCCATGGTATTCCCTCCAGCAATCCAATGTCTTCTGGTCAGGAGGTACCAAAGGATAACGAAAGGTTTTCTGGTCTACAGATAGCAAAAAAGTATTTCTCTTCATGTGAAGCCCTATCCGGCAGTCAAAAAGAGTAGAGTTGTTTTTCCTATCGGTCACCATAATGGGTATTTTATAGCGTCGTTCTGTTTCCTTTAATCGAAACAATAATTTTTTGTACAAGATGGTAAGGATTTCCTCTTCCACATCATCTGAGCGAAACAAATTACTGAAAAATGAAACAAAGACTATTGATGGACGATTCTTTTTTATGAATGAAGGAAGGTGGTCAATAATCAGCATTTTCAGCTGGAAGACAGTAAAAGCCCTGGACACAAAAACGTTTTCCATCGTATCCATCTCCAGCTTTCGGCAGAAAAAAGAGAGAGTAAAAGGATCAAAGCTGTTCCCCCCATCCAGAAGGAGCGAGGGTGCTCTCTTTACCAAGAAATAGGAGGTGAACTCAGTAAGTACATGAGGGTCACCTTCGATGAGATAGAAGTGAGGTTCTGAGGGAACTTCATCAAAGTACTGCATACTGTGGAAAGAAAATTGAAGCATTTATAAGTTTAGATAGAGCATTGGAAAAGTATTCACAGTTATTTTCAACAATAACAAACTAAAAGTATTGTAAACTAGAATTAAAATTTGCAAAAAGAAAAATAATCTTTAAAAATCGAAAGAAAAAGGAATTGAGATTTCTCTATGTTTCTGTAGATCCAGGGTGATAATGCGTAATACAGAATCAACAATGAAATATTCTCGGCAGGGTTGGTCAATCTCCCCACGTGGTATGATCAGTAGCTTTTTTTATTTTGAAAATCATTGCCCCCGAAGACTGTATTTTGTCTTCTCTTTTTCTTGGGTACTATCAAAAAACCAGTCATGCTGATATGTTTTCTTTTCTAAAATCTGAAAGCGGTTGCAGAATGAAAAAATGGACAACATCTATACACATCACACCCCGGAGAAGCACAGGCACCGAAACTTTTTTATATGGCTACTGTAGACTAACATACATATCCTAGGGAGGTATCGAGTTGCCCGATATAAGCTTCTTGCGAAAGAACGTCCGCGGAATCAAAGGTGTCTTCCTCACCAAAGAGGGAGAGGTACTGGATGTGGATGTGGAGCTTGACAAAGATGTAAAGTATCTCTCCAAGAGTATCTCCTACCTAATTGAAGTTATATGCGACAAAAAGGGAGATGTCAGAAAACTCTCCATTGTGGGAAATGATCGATTCTTTATCTTTTTTCACGATTCATATGTATTGGGTGTGATGGCTTCGCCAGATGTCAATGTACCCTTACTGAACGTGGTGGCGGGCCGGATGCTGGAGCATGTGGAAGTGCCCAAAGCAGAGATGGAACAGATTGTCCAGAAAGCCAGAGATGAGGTTCTAGAACGTCTGAGCGATTTTATCGGTTAAAAATGTGCAAACAGTGATCTTATAGAAAAACAGAAAAAGGTAAGAGAAGACAACTACAAGAGAGGAGCAGTACCTGCAGAGAGATTTTTTCTGAGAAGAATCAAGCAAAGTGAACATTGAAATGCATATCTGGTAATAATCTTATTATTCAATGATAGCAGGTGTGACACAGATGTCTCCATCAAAAAAAGGAGAAAGGTTGGAGCTGTGCTTCTAATGTATAATGGAATAGCTTATATTTAAGGGTTTCATAGATACGATTTAGAGTTGAAATTAATAAGCCTCTTTTAGGTTCCTTTGAAAGATAGAATTTTATGAAACGATTCAAATTGATTCTAAACCATATCTTTAAACTTTTTATTCTAAAATATCTAAAAAAAATCTTTTATATAGAAAATAATTTGCAGAAAACAGTTAATTATATAGCTTTTCTCAATGTAAAATTCACTTTTTTTATGTGTACATGCGGTCTGCATATACCCCGGTGGGGACAAGTTGTCCTGTTTGTTAGAAGCAGAGCTTACAGCGCATTTGACAAAAACGTTTCCAGAATTGTCTTTCTAGTCCTGTTTCAACTACATGACCGTATGCAGAGAACATTTGCCCTTTGGAGAGAACTGGGAAAAGTATTGGACATTTCTTCCTACGGTACAGACATAGGGCGAAATACTATCCTATCCAGCTTGCATGAGACTGTCTCTTGCATAAAGATGTGGATACTCTTTTGCATATGAAGGTGCATAAGCGCTTGCGGGCATTCCTGCAGACAGCACGTTTTTAGTAATGGTGACATATTGGCTTATTTCACAGGAGCACGCGAAGAAGTGGCAGTGAAGAGGATACATGCTTTGAGGAAAATGTTTTACTTATCGTAACCGAAAACTATAAAAAGAAGGGAGCAAAAGTAGAATTCCGTGCATAGTATGTATTTGTGGAATTCGCTTTAGAGGAGATATTTGTCCCCTTTACAGTAAAACTGTGCTCTTAGTCAAAAACGAACTCAAAGGAGGAACGACCATGAGAGAGACAACCATGGAGGGGTTGGATGATCACGGTCTGTGAATCCGATACAACTCCTCCCAACGAGACCGAAGAACCTATTGAGTTCTCTCCAAATTCTTTAATCGTATTGGAGAAACGATACCTCAAGAAAGATGAACACGGCAATGTGGTAGAGACCCCTAAAGAATTATTCAGGAGAGTGGCTCATAACGTGGCAACTGCAGATCTTATATATGATCCAGAAGCAGATATTGCTACACTAGAAGAAGAATTTTATACCATGATGACCTCCCTGGAATTTCTCCCTAATTCTCCCACCTTAATGAATGCAGGACGTGAACTGCAACAGTTATCTGCCTGCTTTGTTCTACCGGTGGATGATTCCATGGAGTCCATCTTTGAGGCTATCAAAGATACCGCCCTCATCCATAAGAGCGGAGGTGGAACAGGATTTTCTTTCTCCCGATTGAGACCTGCCAATGATGTGGTTCACTCCACAGGAGGCATTGCGTCAGGTCCTGTTTCCTTCATGAAAGTGTTTGATGCAGCTACAGAAGCAGTAAAGCAAGGAGGTACCCGCAGAGGAGCAAATATGGCAATTTTGCGTGTTGATCATCCTGATATTATACAGTTTATTACCTGTAAGGAAGATAACAATGTTTTGAATAACTTTAATATCTCTGTGGGTATCACGGAAGAATTCATGGAAGCAGTAAAGGCAGATGGAGAATTTGAGCTGATCAATCCCCGAAATGGAGCAGTCACAGAAACTGGCTCTGCCCGAGAGATTTTTGACTTGATGGTGAAGATGGCATGGAAGAATGGAGATCCGGGCATCATCTTCTTGGACAGAATCAATAGAGACAACCCCACTCCTGAACTGGGTGCTATTGAGTCTACCAACCCCTGTGGTGAACAGCCCTTGTTACCTTATGAATCGTGCAACCTGGGGTCCATCAATGTGGCCAGGATAGTTACTGGCGGAAGAATTGACTATGACCGGTTGCAGCAGATTGTGCATTTAGCAGTTCACTTTTTGGACAATGTTATTGATAAGAACAACTTCCCCCTATCTCCGATGGAAGAGATGACCAAAGGCAACCGGAAAACTGGGTTGGGCGTCATGGGCTTTGCAGATATGCTGATCAAGCTAAAAATTCCCTACGATTCTGAAGAAGCACTGCAAACTGCAGAGGAGCTGATGAAATTCATATCCTGTGAAGCGATGAAAGCTTCAGAAGAACTGGCCAAGACCCGGGGACCCTTCCCCAATTTCTCACGTTCTGTGTATACGGGAGAGATCAGAAATGCTGCCCGGACTACCATTGCTCCCACTGGCTCATTAAGTATTATTGCCAACTGCTCTTCTGGTATTGAGCCGTTGTTTGCAGTATCCTTTGTGCGGAAAAACATATTGACTGATGTGCAGATGATCGAGGTCAACCCCTTATTCGAGCAGGAAGCCAAGGAGCGAGGATTCTGCACTCCAGAATTGATGGGAAAGATTGCACAGGAAGGCAGTGTCCAGGAGCTGGAAGAAGTCCCTCTTGATGTGCAGCACATCTTTGTCACAGCCCACGATATCACACCGGAGTGGCACATTAGGATGCAGGCAGCTTTCCAGAAGTATACAGATAATGCAGTCTCTAAAACGGTGAACTTTCCGCATTCTGCCACAGAAGAAGATGTGGCCAGAGTGTTCCATCTGGCATACGAGCTGGGGTGTAAAGGAGTCACAGTATACAGGGATGGCTCCAGAGAAACCCAAGTATTGAACAAGGGGAAAGAAAAAGAAAAGGGAAAAGAAATAGGGAAAGGAAGAGATAGAATTCCCCGACCGAGACCTGAGATGACTGTGGGAGGCACGGTAAAGGTTAACACAGGCTGTGGAAGCTTGTACGTGACCATAAATGAGGATGAACATGGACTGTGTGAGGTCTTCGCCCGCATGGGAAAGTCTGGCGGCTGTATTTCATCGCATTCTGAAGCTATTGGGCGGTTAATATCTTTAGCATTACGAGCAGGAGTGGACACTGAATCAGTTTTAAAGCAGTTGAAAGGCATCAGGTGCCCGCGCATCGGATTTCACGATGGGGAGAAAGTACTCTCCTGTGCCGATGCAATCCAGATCGCTATTCAGCGGTATATCGGCAATGGAGCAAGTTCAGTGCAGCTAAGTCTGGATCAATTGAACGATGGGTTGTGGGGAAGATGTCCTGAATGTCCTGAGTGTGGAGCCATGCTGGAGATGCAGGAAGGGTGCCTGAAGTGCAGATCCTGCGGTTACTCAGAATGTTAGCTTTCGCTTTTTTAATATTTTCCTTTTTACATTTTCCTTTTCATATTTTACATTTTAAAATGAATCTCTTTTTCTGCAGAAGGTGAGAGCAGTCACAAGATGCCTGAACATCAACTGAGTGCCCAAAGCAAGGTTTTTAAGTATTTTCACCATAGTGTGAACAATGAACCTGCAAACCCTTCTGAAGACATTGAAGAGCTACGGCTACAACGACCAGTATACAGCACAGGTGATGAACACCCTTTTCAGAGCATATACAGATCATACCTACTCCCAGAAAATCGCTCCCACAAAAGAGACCAGGTTTTTTACAGCATTTCGTCTTCTTTCAGATGAAAATGGGTATCTTGTATTTACTTCGGAAGGGTTGAAAATTGCTGAACAGTTGACTGCAGAAAGAGCCAAGAACATATCTGAAGAAATGAAACGAGCTGATGCTTTTTTTGTGCTAAAATTTATGCATCCCTTTTTGGAAGAGCCAGAAATTCAGTTCTTGCTCACTTCGCAACTGGGCAAAATCTACAAGAGAACAATGAATTTCCTGCAGAAATCAGGACTAGCGTACTTTAATGGGAAAGAATTTCGGGCCCCCAAAAATCTTCACACTTTTTTTGAGTTTCCCTTTAAGGAAGAACCATTCGAAGATGTTTTGAGAAATATTAGAGCGTACATACGGCTTTCTCCTTTAAATGAAAGGATAATGAGAGTCCAATTCTCTGACATGCGGGACTGCAAGGCAGAAATTATGCAGGCAGTAAAGGATATGAGGGCGCAGGGAATTATTAAAGAATTTGTGAGAGGAAAAGGATATTCTTTCCGAGTGCTGGACGCGCGCAGATACAATAATTATGCTCAGAACTTGCTGAACCGTGCCTTGCAGAAGTTAGCATTCGTTCCCTTACCTGAAGCGTATGAACAGCCTGTGTACTGTGGATGGGATTCTGTGGGGTTGCTGGATGAATATCCAGTTCCCGAGGGGACATCCATGAATATATTACTATTTGGAGATCCCGGCCCCCTAAAGCAATTATGGGCCCAGCACTACACGTATGGTGAATTATTGAGTGGGAAAGGGGCTTTGTATGTGAGCATTACCTCTCCCCCCAGAGATATAAGAAAAAACTTTACTCGATTTAACAAGGATATCACCACCTTTGAAGAGGAAGATAGATTCCTCTTCATTGACTGCTACCCCCACAGACAGAAATCCACAGAATTTGCTGCTCCCATTGATTCCAGTTCATTGACTGATTTCGGCATGACATTATCTGAGGCTTCTCAACACATACGTGCAGAGTCCGGGGTGGTGGTCTTTGATTCACTATCCAATTTGATGCTGTATTTCGATCCTGAACAGGTAATAAAATTTGCGGTAAATCAGGCCTCAAAACTGAAAGAGGGTGGATGGACTGGCATCTTTATAGTGGAAAAAGGAGTGAACGATGAAAAAATTGAAAATTCTCTTAAATTCTTGCTGGATGGTGTCTTTGAGATTCACCATGGCGAATTTCGCATTCAGTGGATTCGGGGAATGGTGGACAAACCTGCTTCTTACGCTCTGGATATTTCAAAAAGAGGGCTAATATTGCTGCCAAAGAGGTAATCTGATGAATTCTGAAAATGAGAGGAAAAATAAGAATGAAATTTGGAGTAAAACAAAAAATAAAGAAAGAGAAAAAGAGAAAGAGAAAGAGGAAAAGAAAAAAAATCCAAAAAGTGGTATCAAGAGTAAAGCTCATACCGGAGAGCACATACTTTTCCGAGCGTTATCCACAGTATTTGAAGGTATGTCTGTAAAAAAAGTAGAACTTGACAAGAGAAACTATTTCCTGATCCATTATGAGAAAGATATGGACTGGGATGACATTCTGAAAGCAGAACGCCTTGCCAACCGCATCATTTCAGAAGAAAGACCAGTGAAACAGATTACGGGTTCTAAGAAAGACGTTGCAGAGCAGTTCCCCCAGTTGCGAGTGAGATGGGACAGAATAAAGGATGAAACAGTCACTGTGGTGGAAGTCGAAGACTTTGACTGGGCAGCCTGTGTGGGAGAACACGTTTCAAACACGAGAGAAATCGAGTACATTATGGTTACCCGGGTAACATCAGTGGGAAAAGGGTACTATGAAGTGGAATTTGAAGTGGCTGAAAGGGCAAAAAACCTTGCCTTGGAAAGAGCTCACCTGGCCAGAAAGGCAGCATCTGTGTTAAGAACTTCCTTTGATGAACTTATTCAGACAGTAAAAAATTTGAAAGAAACTCAGGAGCATCTGACCGAATCAGTTCGAGCATTGACCCAGACTGTCATGTCCAAGGTTGCTCCTGAGGATATTGAAGGGGTTTCAGTGTACATTGAAGATGTATCTGGTGCAGATCGGAGGACACTTCGGAAAGCAGCATCAAAGCTGGCAGGAGAAAAAGATAGTCTGGTGGTCTTTGTAGAGCAAGTAGAAGATGCATTTCTAGTGGCAGCACGAGGCCCTTCCTTGGTTATTGACTGCACAGCTTTAGTAAAGGTAATCCTTCCTGAAGGAAAAGGAGGGGGCAAACCTGAATATGCGCTGGCCAGTTCATCCACAAAGGTTGACCTGAAAGAAGCCAAAGAAAGAATCAGGCAATTTTTAAGAAAACCAAAGCAAATAACAGAGAGTTAGTTCCCAGAAAATCCATGAATCCAGAAATCATGGGGATAACCACATTGTCCGGGTCCAGCCCGAATCGAGTTGACACAATAGCTGCATAATACGAAAAGAAACTGACTACAATGGCAATGAGTAATCCAGCACACAGACACGCAGTGACCGCCGCATACAATGAGGGAAACTCCAGGTGGAGAAGGCTGCTGGCTAAAAAAGCTAACACTCCGATGGCTGGAAATAAAGTTATTCCCAGGAGTGCAGTTATGGAAAAATCTTCTAGTGCATCTCTGCTGGGCTTCAGTGTGGGTTCGATCATACCTAAATGGAGCGATGTAGATAATCGAGAGCTTAAAATGCCTCCCAATGCTCCTCCTCCTTCCAGAAAAGGAGGTACTAATATGAAAAGCCCGCTCATCAGCAGGAACTGATTGATTCTGGCATTGATTAGCAATCCAGATCCTATACTCAAACAGGCAGATGCTATCAGAATGAAGAAACTGTCCTTAACCACCTTGGAGGTGAACCCAGGTTTTTTCCAGAAAAAAAGAAAGCCGCATAATACACAAGTGAATACAATTGCCGAAAAAAAGACATTCTTCCATATTAACAATTTGACTGCAACGAACAGACAGGGTAACGTAATTAAATCTCCCACTGAGGTAATCAAGGGCGCAGTCACATTGTCTGGATCCCATCCTCGGGAAAAGCTCTGGAAAGAAATCACCAATGTAAAAAACAGAATAAAAATGCTGGAGAGTAATCCTCCTAAAACAGATACTACCACCAAATCTATGACAGAAATTGAAGAAAATTGAAAAAGAAAAGCAGTAATTCGGGAGAGGACACCTAAAAAGAAAGAAACCACCAAGGTCAAAAAGAGAGAAGCAGCAATATTTCCAGTCACTAGTGGTGATCGGCTCAGTGCAGAAAGCTCTCCCATGTGAAGTGCAGTACTGATTCGAGACCCTAGGGAAGCAAAAATATTCCCCCTCATACCGATGGCTGCAGGCACCATGATAATGAGCCCAGGAAGTAATTCTAGCTGCTCAGAAAATACTCCTAAATAAATGCCACCCAGCAGTGATCCTAAAGATGCCAGAATCAGAGAAAGAATTCCCTGTCTGAACACTGCAGCCCGTTGAGAGATGAATTCCAATCGCCCAGCTAGGGAGATTACCACAGCTTTCTTCTCTCTTAGGGAGATCTTTATGCGTTGAAATATCGTTGTCCCATATGATCGCCTCACTTTTTTTAGTAAAAAGATTATGAGCATTCCCATAAAGGGATTATCTAATAATTCTTTTTCTCAGTCGCAGCTTTTTTCAGCTAGAGAGAGCCAAAGGTAAACAAGGCTGTATCTAGCTTTTCACAAACAAGACAACATCAATCAGGAACTGGTCTTCACAGCCACTGAAACACACAACGCATGCATCAGAGGTCGCAAACATATCACTTTACAGAAGTATTTAAAGCTATCGATTAACCATTCCTGGTGGATGGCCTTTCCAGAACGAGCAGTCCACCTGTCTGTTGTACAGGCTATCTGGAATTTTCTGCATTCAGCCCATTGAAGGTCAGCAGACTATTTACCTGGTTCAATTGTGCTTTTTTTGGCTCTCGTAGTATGTTGAAATTTGATTATGGCAAGCAAAAACCTGACAAAATAATGCAACCATAGCTTTTTATACTAGGCAAAACCTTTCCCACCAATGGACCGCATTAAGGAAGAGATTTCAGATTATCTGGAGAGAGTGAGGTCATTCTCCAGAAACTCCAAACTATTTTTATTCAGTCATTCCCTAACCACAGTAGGGCTGGGCATGTTTGCAGTCATTTTTAACCTGTACATTCTGGAGCTGGGATTTTCTGCCAGCTTTTTGGGATTGATCATTTCTTCCAATCTCATTTCTTCCGCTCTCTTTCTATTTCCTGGTGGGGCCCTCTCTGATAGAATTGGCAGGAAAAATACGTTACTCATATCTACTGGGTTAATGTTCTGGTCAATCATCATTTTATGTACAGTAACAGATCGGTGGCTTCTCCTTGCTGCAAACAGCGTGAGAGGAATTTCCAATTCATTAATCCAAATATCCATTGATCCTTTTATTATGGAGCAGAGCGATGATTACGAGAGAATGCACTTATTCTCTTTTGATGCAGCATTGAGAAGTTTCTCCAGGATGGTGGGAACCCTCATGGGTGGGGTTCTGCCTGCAGTTTTTGCAGTTACAGTGTTAACCCTGGCAGGACAGTACCAGTATACGCTGTACTGTGCAGGGGTATTTACCGTCCTGGCCTTTTTCCCTGTCCTGTTCATTAAAGAGAAAAGGATAATAATTGACCACACAACTGCATCAGAACCACTGTTTTCAGGGAAACGAATGTTTGTGCTCAAGTTTGCAGCAACCAGTATTATTATTGGATTTGGAGCTGGTATTGTGGTCCCCTTTTTCAACGTGTATTTCTCTCAGGAGCTGCATGCCAGCTCAGCGCAGATTGGGTTAATCTTTTCCATCAGCGAACTATCAATGGGGATAGCATTCCTGGTTCTTCCCTTCTTGGTGCGGCGGTTTGGGAGGGTAGGGTCCACTGTGTTGACCCAGTACGTATCTATACCGTTTTTGTTGTTGATAATGGTGGCCACCAGATTATTCTCTGCTTTTGTTGGCTTTTTCATGCGGATGACTTTAATGAATATGGCGCACCCTGCTCAGCGAAATTTCTACATGGATGAAATATCTGAACATGAACGGGGGAAAGCAGCCAGTATTTCCCAGTTTGGTTCTACTGTTTCCAGAGCATTTGGATCAAATTTGGGTGGGTATTTAATCGCCACAGGGAACTTCACTTACGCTTTTCGAATAACAGCTGTCTTCTATGTGGTGGGTACCACACTGTTTTATCTGTTCTTCAGGAAAAAAGAAATTGGAGATGGTATCTAGGCAGAGGTTAATTCTGCAGGTGGGGTTGAAAACAGAAATTGAAAACAGAAAGCAGAAAAATGAAAATTGATGTAATTTAAACAGTATCTATGGCAGCAACTTGAGATTTTCTCTCCTTTTTGATCAAGCTGCGTTTCAGCACTTCAGTGTGACTGCATTGTACTATAGGTTCTTGCCCTTCACATAGGAATAAATCCCAAAAATGACTAACGTCAAAATGCACCCTAACACTACCAGTATCACTGGATTCTGCAGTGAAAAAAAGGATTCTATCTGACCTGCAGCAGCCTGCTTGGTTATCTCCAGAGGCAGTCCTTCTGTTTCTGCTGGCGCCATGAGGGCTTCAGTCTGTACACTGGTTCTGGTCACCCTTCTCACTAAAAATCCTGCTGCTCCTGCAACAACCACAGCTAAAGCCACTGTCAGAGGAGTAACCACTGAGGACTTCACTGCATCTTTGATATAGGATATGGTTTCTTCTTTCTGGTATGGTATGATCAAGATAGCCTGCTTGGCAGGACCGTAATACTTGATTTCCCGCAGTTTCTTGGACATGCGGGTTTTCACCACTTTAATAATGCCAATCTCCAAGAATCGTTCCAAATGAAACATAACTGTGGGGAGAGGAATATCCAGTTTCTGTGCGACTTCAGAGGCTGATTTCGCCCTCCCTTTATACAAATATTCCAGAACTTCCCGTCCCCGATCATTGGCAATCTGCATGGCCAGTAATTTTGCCTTTTCTTCATCTGTTCTGAAGACGTGGAGTATTTCATCCAGGTTCATAATACTGATTCTCAGTAAGAGAATATAAAGGTTTCACATGAGTTCAAAATCAGTTGAAGCCTTTATGAAAAGGTGCGAATTTCTCTCAGCAGAACATCTACCGGATCTTCCATGCGTGATAGAATGTGACGTGCTTTCTCCCGGTATCCAGCACCAGATACGAACTCTCTCGCATAAGATAGGATCTCTGGCACTGAAAGAGAGTGCTTCTTCAGGTTTAAATCAATCAAGTACTTGGTGACAGACAGCAATTTCTCAGGATAGGTGGATATGGCTGGTGTTCCTACACAAATAGCTTCTCGATTCATGGAACCTCCCGCACTGATCACCACATCTGCATAGTGCATCAGACTTAGAGTGTCTACTGCTTTTTCTGGTATAACAGTATTGGGGAAGCTCAACACTTTTTTCTGTTCTTCAAATCGGGGGAAGACCACGACCTGATCAAAAGTATTGTTCTGCAGTATTTTTTTGATAATAGTTTTCTTCCTG
>Ga0209636_10004748_pt1 | contig 13892 bp, 10 predicted proteins | sample DeeMarSWOR152_54_FD_187464 | JGI IMG/M metagenome (GOLD analysis project Ga0209636, IMG submission 187464) | Marine sediment microbial communities from White Oak River estuary, North Carolina - WOR-1-52-54 (SPAdes) (version 2) | ecosystem: Environmental > Aquatic > Marine > Intertidal zone >...
CGTACAGAAATCGTTCTATACTCAAAATCTCTGGTACCATTGTATCCATGGCGTTCTCAAATCGTTTGCGTGAAACAGGTAGTTCTAACCCAATTTCATCAGTATCAATCCACTTTACAGCTCTTTTCACATTGTTCAAACTCTCAGGTCTCAATATGTGGGAGTACACCAGCATCAAAATTTCTGCACTGTAATCTCCCAGAATGTCCTCTAATCCCAAATCTTCGCTCACTGCGTGTAATGCATGAACAGGTCCATGCAATTTGACTGTTTCCACTTCCACATCTTTTACTTTCATGTTAGGGATGATATTCCCATCCTTATCCAGTTTTCCTACTGCTCTAATGTATCGGTGCCGAACCTTTCCCTCTTTGTTCCTGTATCCTTCCACTTCATACACGTAGGTGCCGCTCTTTTTCTTGGACGTCTTTAGACATGTCATGATATTCATGACAACACTATATAAATCTTTCTATTGTTGCGAATATCTTCAGAATGTATTCTAAATATGTCCTAAAATATCATTTCTACATGTGTTCTGTAATTCACTTCAGCATTTCTGAATATTACCCAGCTCAGCAGCATATCACTGGCCAACCACAGTGACATCCTCCACGCGGAGTGAGGGCACCACTGCGTTGTCAAACTGCTTGGCATCAGAGCCTATACCAGAAATCTGATGAAACCAATCAAATCCAATCCCTGAAACCATTCCGCCCTTTACAGGATAGTGTATATCACCATTTTCGACAAAAAATGCACGGGAAAGCCGTGCACTAATCAGGCCAGACCCTGCCTGTGTAAATCCGTCCATGGATTCGATGAGCACCCCTTTTTCGACTTCAGAAAGCAGTTCTTCTTTGTTTTTTGTTCCAGGCTTGATAACCAAGTTTGAGGGATAGATTTCAGGCTTCGTTCTGTAGCCAGTTCCCACAATGTTAGTAACCATATCAAATCCACCAGCAAATCGAGAGGCGTTCCCTGTATTCTCCTGTTCTAATGCACGAGCAGTTGTTGCGCAGTGGAGATAATTTCTGAGTACGCCGTTCTGCAGCAACACCGTGTTTTGAGAGGGAGATCCTTCATCATCAAACCCTCGAGAGGAAAATCCGTTCTCCAATATACCATTATCAGTGACTGTCAATACATCAGAGGCCACTTTTTCCCCCATCTTTTCCGTCCAGGCAGAACGTCCAGCTATCACAGATTCTGCTTTGAGAGCATCAATGAGGACATCTGTCAACTGGTATGATACTGCTTCTGGTCCAAAAATCACTGTGCCCTGAAAGGTTTTCAGTGGTTGGGGATTGAACATTTGCACAACTTTTTTCCCCATAGACTCTCCGATTTTCTCTGGTTCCAACTCTGCAGTGCGGGTGTATACAAATTCATAACACGCACCTGTCACTTCACCATTATGTTCGCCTGCTCCTGCTAGATAGAGGAATGCTTTGGTTTCTGATTCATGAACATCAGTTCCCAGGGTATTGATAATCCCCCGCCAGCGTGATTGATAGAGAACGCGTCCGCTCTTTGCTATGACCCGTGAATCAACGTCTTCAGCCGCAGTTATTGCCCGGTGTGCTGTATCAATTGCATCTTCTACTGTTACTTCATCAATATCAGAGGTGTATAATCCTTCAACGCGTGGGGTCTTACTAGGTCCTGGGAGGGCAAAATGAGGAACTTCAGAACTCACCTGTGCAATGGAATATGCTCTCTGTGCTGTTTCTTTGACAGCTTCTTCTGATAATTTATTGGTGCAGGCAAACCCTACTTTGTTCCCTAAGGCTACTCGAAACCCAACACCCGCATCTTCCAGGCTGTTCTGGGTAAATATCTCAGAATTCCTGATGGCAACTCCAATTGTTTCCTCAGCAGTAAAAAATGCTTCAGCACAGGTGATATCCTTCTTTTCAAGGTTTTTCATGGCTTTATACACGTAGTCACCTAATACAACTTTTTTTTCCATGGTCTAGCCTCCTGTTCCTCCCACCATGATTTCACACCGGATGGCTGGAACCACCCTCCCCTGGACTGCAAACTGAGACTTTCCGCACGCTCCAGGACGCAGCACTGGCTTTTTGCTGACTGCATCAATAGTATTAAACACCTCGATGGCGTTCCCTGCCACGTTTGCTCCTCTTAACTCTTCAGTGAATTCCCCATTTTCTATGCGGTGGGCACTCTGGAATCCGAAGGTAAAATCTGCACTGGAATCTGCCTCTCCACCAAACGTTCCCTCCAAGAATAATCCATCTTTGATACTTTCCACCATTTCCTCTGCAGCATAGTCACCACCTTCTATACCAATGTTGGTCTGTCTGATCAAAGGCTCTACACTGTAGTCCCAGGCGTGGGCATTCCCGGTAGGTGAAACACCCGAAAGGGCTGCACTGGTCCGATCGTGCATGAATGACTTGAGAACTCCCTTTTCGATCAGGACAGTCCGACTGCACGACACGCCCTCATCATCGTACGGGAAATATCCCAGACCATTCCTAACTAGCCCATCATCATAGATTGTCACCAATTCTGATGAGACCATTCTGTCCACCTGATTCCCAAACCCGCCTCCTGCCATGGCCAAATCCGCTTCCAGGGGGTGTCCGATAGCTTCATGGAGTAATGTAGCACATAATTTAGGATCAATGATCACTTTAAATATTCCTGATGGAGGTGCTTTGACGCTCAGGAGCCTGACTGCTTTTTCTCCCACTTTTTTTCCTAGAGAGTAGGGTGATGTCCCATCAAAGAGTTCCAGTCCGCCAGTATGACCCAGGCTCTCTGAGGCGGGACAAATCGTACTATTGTACGTGGCCACCACATCCACAAACAGCATGACCCGCGTGCTATTCTGCTTTATGCGTGACCCTTCTGAGCTCACAAAATACTTCTGGTCTTTCATGGCAATATAAGTGGCTTTGACATCTTTTACTTCTGGTCCAGCTTCTTTTGCGGCTTTGTATGCCTCCAATGGGATTTTGGCAATCTCTTCAGTAGAAAGGGTTTCCAAAGATTTTTTTATTGGTGCTGAAACTTCTGTAACAACTTCCGAAATCGGTTCCAGTGATATTTTCTGTTTCTTTAGAGGGGACGCAGCTTTGCCCAATTTGAGCGCATTTTTTAGAGTTTTTTCTACACTGTTACTATCAAACGCATTTGTTGAGCTGAATCCCCAGGATCTGTCATCAACAAAAACTCTGATTCCAACACCACCCAAAGAAATGGTAGAGAACTGTTCTATGACACCGTTCTTGACTGAACAGGTGGTCATTGCCCGGGTTTGGCCGCGTAACTGCACTAAATTTGCCTGAGCTGCAAGATTGGAATCGATACATCTTTCCAGGGTTTCAAACATAGTTGTCAACTCCTGGCTGTTATTAAAAAGAGAGCTTAAATACTTAAGGAGGTTGAGAGGTTGGTTCAAGAAGATTGGTTCATATAATTCGGGATTTATTTATGGAGCTCTATTCCATTCTTAGTTTTTTCTCTAAAATAGCGTAAATCTTTGCCTCTATATTCAATCCAGACTGCACAAGCTCATAAAGGATGTCCAAAGCTTCTTCTTTTTTGATTTTTCCATCTTTGCAGAGCTTCAATAGAAAAGATGTCATCCACAAACATGGTATGCCTCTTGATCTCGCTACTAGTATTAAAGCCTTGTCATTGGTAAGAAGCATTCCATTTACCTTTTCTGTCAGCAAAATCACTGTAGCATCCGCCATTTCAATTCCTTCTTTTTGAGCCACTTCAGAAGCAATACTGCTGTCCACATCTTTCTTGATTAGCCATTTCTTGAAGGCTTCTGCTATTTGGGATTTTCCTCTTTTGCCTTCAATCACTGTTTCTTTGTACACATCGTCTGTTGTACAGCAATCATCTACTCTTAATAGATCAAGCTTTCTTATTCTGGATAGATGTATCAGTACACAAGAATCTACAACAAGCATTACAATCGCTCCAGATCCCTCTCCAATTCCTCCAGATCATATCCACTATCTATATTTTGTGCTAATTCCAGCATTTCTACATAGGTTACATCTGCCATGGAAGCAGCTGTACGTATGGTGATCTTGTGATCTTTCAAAAGTGCCAATGCTCTTTCTTTTTTCCATTCTGAAATGGCTTTGGTTAGAAGTCTGCGGACAGCTTCGGCTCTATCAACTTTCTCTTCCTTTTGAATCATTTCCAGATCTTTGAAATATTTTTCTGGAATCCTGGATGTTATGACCTTCATGTTATCACGTTACAATAGTATACGATACGATACAATATAAATGTTTCTAGTACGTGAACAGCTTGCTATTCCACTTTTTCTGTATTCCTTTCGTGGTTGTTATACTGCAAAAGCCCTGAGATCGCTGCACGCATGTAAAAACTCTTTACACTGAACCAAGGTCACAGTGAGCCAAAAAAATTCTTACCAAAAAGGCTATACCATAACACCCCAGCCCCAGCAGCAATACAATCCGAAACCCAAAAGAGAGTGCCACTATCACTGCTACTACTGAACCGCACACTGAAGCACATCCATTGACACACCAGGCGTATGGCACTTGATTCTCACCTAATGCAGCAATACCAGTGGGAAAAGGCATTCCCATAAAAAAAGAAAGAGGAGCAAGAACCACTAACCCAATCACAATTTTAAAATGCAGTTCAAGCCCCAAAAACGAATGAATCGAGAAATGAAGTCCCAAAATCAGTAAAAGCAAAAATAACCCCAGAAATAGAAATCCTTTCTTCCAAGACACCCTTTTGGAGCTGTAACTTCCAATACCAGAAAAAAGCAATAGGGAAAACAACACCAAGGTCACTGAATAAGTGGGCTGACCCAGAAACAAAATGAACTGCTGCATCAAAGAAATCTCCACACACATGAAGGCTAACCCAATCATCATAAAATATAACAAAGTGAACCGTTTTATTGACAATTTCTTCAAGGGAGCAACAATCAATACCAAAGACACAATTATAGCCTGAATCAGTATCAAAACCGCCATAAACCCTCCCTCAAATAACGGCTGCCACTTTCCCTGCAAGGAACGGAAAATCTGCACAGACTTTCCCCACTGGAAAAAATTGAAAAAGAAAGGCGCATCATCAGTGGGCGGGTCTATATCAAATAAATATGCCTTTTGGACCTGGTCATAATTAGAAAATAGGGAAGCCACCAAATTGTAGAGATAGGGTTCCTCGAATTGATTGTATATATTTACGTGATCTTGGGTAATACCTGGAAACCATACTGCATCGAATCCTCTTTCCTTCAAGAATTCCTTTATAGGTATTTCAGATTCAAAGGGAGTCTTTTTCACCAGTATAGTGGTGGTAGAGTAGGACCTGAAAATAATAGTGTGCCTTTCTGGATTTTCTACTGTCTCAATAATGATGGACACCAACCGAGGTACCTCCCGTGAAGGTACTAACAACCACCGGGTAATCATTATTACACCCTCATCGGTCAAATGGGCATAATACTGTTCAAATGCTTCTTCAGTAAACAAATAACTCTCATTAAAGCCGTACAGTCCTACAGAACTGGCAAAAATGCTTTCCGATAACGAAATCTGTATCACGTCATAGCGCTTATCACTAGAAGCGAGAAAACTTCTCCCATCAGTGAATGCTATTTCAACATTCAAATATAAATCAGAGAACTGCTGTGTGCTCTCAATAACCAATGGATTTCCTTCTGCCACTGTTACATGGGCTCCAAAATAGTTGGCGGTAGCCACATCCAATCCTCGAGGATTAATAATAAGAACTTCTCTCCTGGGCTGTACATATGCTGCAGCAGTGGGCAAATAGGCAATGAATGGTCCTGGTTCAGACAGAGAAGAGATGTTATCACCATCAATAGTCAATCCCAGTTGAGAAGGTAACAGTCCAGGGTATTTGAGGCTCAGTCCTGGAGCATGTCTCAGCGGACTTTCTACCACATCCACTCTGGAGATAGTGTTCCATTCAGTGTCCAGGATTTCAGCATCAGGGTAATTCAGGGCTAAAGAAAGGGATTTATAGGGAGATATAGTGATTTGATATGTACTCTCTGGGATAATCAACAGGAGTATGAGTAAAAAAATGCTGAAAATTCGGTGATTCCATTTAAAACTGAAGAAAAAAGAGGAAAGAACGCCTAAAAGTGAGGAAAAGAGAATAATCTTTGAACCAAGAATTGAAAAAGCAAAAATCATTAAACATCCTGCAGCAGATCCTGCAAGGCTGAATCCATACAGAATCCCTGCTTTCGTGGGTGTGTGAGACAATGGAATGCTGATGCACAATCCCGCACATAGAAACGGGAGACACAGTAACAGGTAGTACAACGCAATATGACTGAGGAGAAAGGGTTCTAATAGAATTTTATAGGGATCCATTTCAATCTTATTTGAAAGATAGAAACTGACCACCGCCAGTAATGAAAAGAGAACAGCACTCAAAAAAGGAGAATGAGGATTTTTTCGTATGCTAGGAAAGAGGTTCAAAAAGGAGCCGCTGGCTGCAAATCCCAGCAATGCGATGCTCACCACCATGAAGGCGAAGTGGTACCAGCGGGACACAGCGAATATTCTGGTCAAAGAAATCTCTAGAAGGAGGGCTGCTGCTGAAATGAAGAAGATACCGCAGGAGTCAGAACGCATGAAATGATATAGCGTGGGAGTACAAAAAGGTAGCGGAATCCTGCAGTGATTAATTACTTGTTTGTTGTTCTAGAGAGTGAATACCCTCTCAAAAAATAGTACCAAGAGTCTACACACTGGAAAAGTTTATATGGAATCTGGTTCAATTCCCGCCAGACGTGGTAAAGGGTGTATGTATGCAGTTCAAGAGCATAGTATGTCTCGTCCTGGTGTGTGGTGTGCTGGCTGAAGGCGCTCACATCAACCGCATCACCACTGACACTAAGAACCAAATGGATCCAGCCATCTATGGCACCATGGTGGTCTGGGAAGATGAGAGGAATGGGAATTGGGACATTTACGGGTACAATCTGGTAACCTCCCAGGAATTCCAGATCACCACCAATGGGAGCAACCAGTATGATCCAGCACTCTATGACAATATCGTGGTGTGGATGGATGAAAGGAATGGCAGCTACGATATTTATGGATATAATCTTGTAATATCACAGGAATTCCAGATCACCACCAACGGGGGCAATCAGATAAATCCAGCAATCTTTGAAGGCACAGTGGTCTGGCAGGACTACAGAAACGGGAACTGGGATATTTACGGATATAACCTGGCAGCGAAAGAAGAAGTTCAAATTACGTTCAACGCAAATAATCAGATTAATCCAGCAATCTTTGAAGGCACAGTGGTCTGGCAGGACTACAGGAATGGGAACTGGGACATTTACGGATATAACCTGGCAGCGAAAGAAGAAGTTCAAATTACGTTCAACGCAAATAATCAGATTAATCCAGTCATTTACGGGAATAGTGTGGTCTGGGAAGATGATCGGAATGGGAATAAAGATATCTACAGGTTTGACCTGGCCACATTGCAGGAATTCCAGATCACCACCAATGGGAGCAATCAGGAACATCCAGCAATCTACAAGAATACAATAGTCTGGGAAGATGATCGGAATGGAAACTACGATATCTACAAGTACAACCTGGCAGCGAAAGAAGAAGCTCAGGTAGAAATTTCTCCTGCATTCCAGCGAAATCCAGCAGTCTACGAGAATGCGATCGTATGGGAGGACGATAGAAATGGTAACAAGGACATATATGGTTACAATATCGCTGTAACCTCCACTCTTACTGTAGCAGTTGCTGTTTTTGATGCGCAGGGGAACCCAATCTCTGGTGCTTCTGTTACGCTAGGTCTCAACACAGGTACTACAAATGAAGCAGGGGTTGCAGTCTTTACCAGTACAGCTGGCACCTACACCCTGACTGTTTCTGCTTCCGGGTACCAGGAGAGCACGCAATCATTGGATATTACAGAATCTCAAACCATCAATGTCACTCTCATTAATCTTTCTGAATCTGCAAGTGAGGTCACTGTAGAGATTACAGTGTTAACCACACGAGGGGCTCCGGTAGAAACAGCAACAGTAACATTGACTGGGCCTGACATCTATACCAGGTATACAGATGCCCAGGGAAAAGTAGTGTTTTCCAATGTGGTGAGTGGTGGGTATACGCTTACTGTTTCTGCTCCCGGGTACCGGGAGAGCACGCAATCGCTGGATATTACAGAATCTCAAACCGTGAATGTGACGCTGGTCAGCGATGTTTCAGTAACTATTACTGTCCAGGATGCATCACAAAAAACAGTAGCTGGAGCTGCAGTCACTTTAACTGGTCCTGAAACGTATACTGGTACTACAGATGCCCAGGGAAAAGCCATCTTCATGAATGTGATCCACGGTTCATACACTCTTACTGTCTCCCATACAGATTACGGCACGTATACTGATCCTGACCTCCAGGTAGTTACCAGTATCACCACCATGGTCATGCTGAACCCTGAAATGGGATTCATTCATGGGACAGTGTACTGGGACAGCACTGACACGCCAGCAAAAGAAGTGACAGTACAGATCTATGATCAGGACGGTATCTTGGAAAAGAACGTGGTGTCAGATTTTCAGGGACGATTTATTGTAGAAGTCCCCAAAACCAAAACCTACTACATTATTATTGAAGATTTTGCTGAGCAGAAGCAGGTGGGGATTGTACCAGTGAATACGCTGGCTGGAGGGAGCGTGATCATCATTCTGGATTCTCAATGCGGCATTACTGGAGTAGTAGCAGATGTCTCTGGAAGCCCTTTAGCTGGAGCACGTATTACAGTAAAGATGAAAGATCAATTCATCACATCTGGGCTCACAAATAATGATGGGAAGTTCAGCATAATAACGGCCCCGGGTACGTATACTATAGAGGTTGCCTTATCTGGTTACCAGACTCTCACTGAGACGATCACAGTATCATACAAAGAGATGTACAATCTTGGAGTTATCACGTTGAACCGAAAACCTGAGCCTCGTATAGATACCCCTGAAGAAAGTGCACCAACAGATGAGGGGGTAGCCAAACCCTCACCTCCTCAGTCGTTGATGATTCCTGTGTTGATCACCCTTGGAGCATGTATTGCAGTAGTCGTAATGGTGATTACCCGGGCAAAGAACAGATCAGAACTTATGAAGACAGCTCTCATTTCTGTTTTTACGGGAATAATAGCTATCATTGTTGTGTGGATTCTGTTCCAAATTGGATAACTGCTTCGTGATTGCACCAACTAATCAGGTGAAAATCCTCAGAAAAAAAATAGAATAGAGGTATTCAAGAGACAAGAGGCTGGAATGTTATTCATTGCTCTGGCGAGTCAGTTCTCTGATTTCTTCAGCATATTTGCAGTCATATGTATCAGGGAAGAACCTCTCACAGATAATGGTGTCGAAAGCAATCATCTGTAATTGGTTAACCAATCCATCTCTGTCGAAATTTCGAGAATGGAATGTGCGAGAAAAGAAATACTGCAGCAGCTCCAATCTTTTGTCATTGAACGTATAATCAGGTGATGCCATAGTCCCTTTGAGTCTTCCTTCTTCTTTCATTCTTTCAGCAATAGGTGTCCCTGCATAGGGAAACGTTTTGGTAAAATGAACAATAGCTTGTCCATCTTTGCACATTGTCCTAAGGAAGGCAATATTTTCCGTTATTGAATCCATGGTGCTGTCAGGATCGAGTATCATGAATCCATAATCAAAATGCATTTTTAATTCCTGAAGGGTATCAAGTGCCTTAAAGATGTCATTTACAGTGTAGTGTTTGTTAAAGGTCTTTAGTCCCTGGTTGCTGCCGGATTCAATTCCCAGGTAGAGCCAGGTTAACCCCACCTCTTTGAGCATTTCCATGAGTTCAGTATCTACTTCGTCAACACGACAGGAGATCCGCCACAAAATCTTGTCTGCAATTTTTCTTCTCCTTAGTTCATATGCGAAATCTTCAATCCATTTTTGCTGCTTATGGCCTTTCGTACATAAATCGTCGTCTTTGAAGATGAAGATGCGGACTCCGCGGGTTTTAAACAAGTATTCCATTTCTTGTACAACATTTGAAGGAGAGCGCGTGCGCCGCATTGGACCTGGAGGTTCCCGATAAAACTGGTGAATACTGCAAAAACTGCAATCATAATAACAGCCGCGACTGGCCAACATTGAACAGATTCCCAACCCTCGGTGAGTCATGACACTGTCACTTCTCACTGGAAAAGGGAGCAAATCAAGATCCCGAATGAGAGGACGGGGAGGAGTCACTCTGATTTTTCCATTGTGGCGGTAGGCAATCCCTTTTATGCGTTCCCAGTAATCAGGCTGATCCAGCTCTTGATACAGCTCCAGTGTCTCTTTCCATTTAAGAGTAGGGAAATGGCCGCCCATGGTGAAGTGGGCAGAAACTCCATTCTGACGAAGATACGCGATGAAATCAGCGAATTCGAAGAGCATGCTTTGAAAAATAAGGGAAAAACCAACGATTTTTGGTTTTTCCATGCAGATGCGCTCAAGGAGCTTCTCCTTTAGTGATGGATGAAAGGGTTCAATCACAGCCTGTACATTATTCTTGATGAGGAATGCGGCAATTGACCGCAGTCCCAGGTTCTCCTCATCCTCATAGCCAGTGAGCAGAACATCGCATGTGTTCTCCATAAGTTATCTCCACCACCATACAATAACAGTAGACTCCATAGTTATATGGACGCTGACGCATCTCTTTTGACACAATCTCTAGGTTACTGAAGCATTCTTTTCTGCATTTCCAGGTATTCAATTTGCTCTTTCAGCTGACCCATGAAGATATTCAGTTGCTTGATCTGCATGTCAAGGTGGCGGACAATCAGTTCTACTTTCTTCTCCCTATCCAAAAAATCCATAATGGGGCCATCTTTCAGTGAGATAAGAATGGACAGTCTCCTGGAATTCAGAGACTCAAAGATGAAGGAAAAAAGGAAACGAAGATTGAGAAACAAACAAAATCTATGAATTTAAAACAAAATGACTGAAATCGAAATAATACTTTAAAAGCAAAAAATAAAGGAAAAAACAAGAAAATTAGAGAACATCCACTATCTTCTTTACCTTGTGTATGACATCTTCCGGATTTCTTCCCAGGACTCTGACCATAGCTTCTCGTGAGATTCCTCCCCGATCATAGATGAGGTCTGGCACTGTCCCCAGTTTTTCTATGGCTGTCTTTGTACCCCAGTCCAATGTTGATCCTTCTTTCTTCTTTATTTCCTCAGGTTCCTCCTTTCTGGAAAAAGAACCTATTACTAACCCCTGAGTCTTGGCTGCTTCAATGATACCCTCACTATATCGAATATTCATGGCAGATCTCATGTGTGAATCATATTCCATGGCTGCTAAAACCACCCGGGCCATGTGAGAGGATGCTCCAAATTCGGGACAGCTCACCGTTTTTATCCCTTCTTTGTACTTCAGTATTCTCCCTGGAAATCCAGCCACTTCAGACGTAGTGTCTGCCTGGGATAGAGCCATCACTAAATTTGTTTGAACTTCTGGTACCAGTGAAGACATATTGATGGATTTCAGCAACTCATATCCTTTTTTTAACTCTGTAAGTACAGTGTACTTTTCTGCTTCCTTGTACAGCAGTGCAAAATGATGGGTAGGACCGTGCCCTTTTCCGATGGCAAAAGAATATGTAATTGCTGCTGTAATGTACTCTTTCGCTTTTTTAACTGCACTGAATGCATCCTCACCCTTGGCCAGACCTGCAGCTATAGCGGATGAGAATGTACATCCTGTTCCGTGCGTATTCTTGGTGGGAATCCTTTCTGATTGTAATAAGTGTACCTTTCCGTCGTAGAACACATCCACTGCATCTCCTTTTAAATGTCCTCCCTTTACCACCACATTCTCAGCACCTGTTTCCCAGATTTCTTCGGCAGCTCGTTCCATATCTCTAATGTCTGTAATTTCAATTCCAGAGATTAATGATGCCTCACTAATATTGGGGGTCACCACGCAGGAAATGGGAACTAACCTCTCTATTAGTGAAGAGACTGCATCCTTTTGGAGCAATGCATCTCCACTCTTGGCCACCATCACTGGGTCTAACACGTATTTTTCCATATCATACTCTTCAAGCTTTGCTGCCACCACCTCTATGATACCTGCATTGGACAGCATCCCTGTTTTACAGGCATCCACTTTTATGTCACTGAATACTGCATCGATCTGCGTTCCCACAAATGTGGGAGGCATATCCTGTATTCCGTACACGCCCACTGTATTCTGTGCAGTCACTGAAGTGATGACTGATGTTCCATAGACGTTGAAAGCGGCAAAGGTCTTCAGATCTGCCTGGATTCCGGCTCCTCCTCCTGAATCAGAGCCTGCAATAGTTAATGAAACCTTCATTCTTGGAGTTCTATTCATTGTTTCACCTTCATGAGTGCCCAGTAGATAAAAGCAGCCAGAACCATGCTGGGTATGGAAGAACCCACATTTAATGGTATCAGTATTTGATAGACAGCAGCTCCTACTACCCATGCAATAATGGCCATCCAGTTCACTGATTTTTGCACAAACAGCGAATCTTTCTTGTACGATTTTCTGATTACAAAGTAGTCAGTTAACACTACCCCAAACAATGGGCAGAACATGGATCCGATCAGTAACAAGAAATTCTCGTACTGTCCCATGGGGAACACCAGTGCCAGTGCAGTTCCCAGTACACCGCCAATGATCACTGCCTTTCGTTCATCTAACTCTTCAAAGATATTCAGAGTGGACACTGCGGTGGAGTACACATCCAGGAACGTGGTGGTGAAGGTTGAGAGAAAGACGATCAATAATGCAGGTATCCCTAATCCCAGTACTAACATCATGGGCACAGGGTCTGCCACTTTGGTGAAGATTGCTGCTCCCAATCCCAGTACATACATCCAGCAGGATACCAGAAAATAGCCAGTCCAGGTGCCAGTAAAGCATGTCCTGGTATTCTTGGCATACCGGGAGTAGTCTGACACTAAAGGAAGCCAGGATATGGGCATAGCAATCACCAAATCCAATCCAATAGCTACTGAAAGCTCACCGGTGAAAGGAATTTCAGGGATTCCCTCTTTAAAGACTGCATAGGTCATGACCGCACACAGAATGAGTAACCCACTCACCGAAATGCGCTGCAGCCACTTCCAGCTCTTATGCCCTACCACTGCCCATGCAGTAGTTATGGCTCCAGAAAGCAGTATCAATCCCTTCACGTGTGAGACACCCACTAATTGCTCCAGTATGGAATTGGCCGCTTCACCGCAGATGATGAGCATGATGGCTGTCCATCCAATCAGTTGGACAATATTCAATAAAGCTGCTAAATACGATCCTTTCACTCCAAAGGCGGGTCGTGTGGACATCATGGTGGGGACACCTTCTTCAGATCCGATTATCCCACCCAATGCTAAGGGTGTGTTCCCGATGAGATGACCAGCAATGATCACTAAAAATCCTGTCAAAAATCCTAAGGGGACCAATATTCCTCCTGCCAGTATTTCAGCAAGAGACACCGCAGCTCCGCCCCACAACAAAAAATAGTCCAGCCCAGAAAAATTCCGCTCGTCCAAAGTAACTCTTTCCATAAAATCACCTCCATATGATTATGTTGCAGTGTTTCTGCAGTTCAATCATCTTCCTCCTCTCTTCTGCAGAAAAGGGATCATTTCCCAGACTTTTCCCAATGTATCCATTGATGATACAGGTTTCAGAGGAAGACATTACAGAGACAATTGTTTCCACCTCTCCTCTCTGGAGATAGATGGAAACATCATTGATGAACAGAACTGTACAGGGTTTATACGTTTCGAGTAGAGTATCTATTCTTTTCTTGTTACTAGTTGCGAGGGTTATG
>Ga0209636_10004749_pt1 | contig 13890 bp, 11 predicted proteins | sample DeeMarSWOR152_54_FD_187464 | JGI IMG/M metagenome (GOLD analysis project Ga0209636, IMG submission 187464) | Marine sediment microbial communities from White Oak River estuary, North Carolina - WOR-1-52-54 (SPAdes) (version 2) | ecosystem: Environmental > Aquatic > Marine > Intertidal zone >...
CGCAGGGGGTAACGCTGAGATGGCAGGTCTCGGCGGAGAAGTCCGCAATAGAACCGATGCTCTCGATGCCCTCGGCAATACCACCGCTGCAACAGGAAAGGGATTTGCAATTGGTTCGGCCGCCTTGACCGCTATGGCACTTTTAGCTGCGATGATTGAAAGGGTCCGCGTCTGGATAGGCCGCTTTGCTTCCGAAACCACCGATGGTTTTTACGAGGTCGGCTCTATTAAATTCTTCAAAGGGCAAATTGGTGAGACCATCGAAGGCGCCATCAATGTAACTACCGCCAATGTAACAGACTTTGTAGCGGCCTATGACCTGAGTATAATGAACCCCAAGCTGCTTTGCGGCCTCTTTGTCGGCTGTGTGATGGCATTTATCTTCTGTGCTATGACAATGAAAGCGGTCGGTAAGACGGCGGGGGATATGGTAAATGAGGTCCGCCGTCAATTCAGGGAAATTCCCGGCATAATGGAAGGAACCGGCAAGCCTGATTATGCCCGGTGTGTTTCCATCTCGACAAAAGGGGCACAAAGAGAAATGGTTTTGCCTTCGCTCTTGGCTATTTTAGTGCCGGTCATTACGGGCCTGATTCTCGGTGTGGTAGGGGTTATGGGGCTCTTGGCTGGGGGTCTTACCTGTGGATTCGTTCTGGCGGTAACCCTTAACAACGCAGGCGGCGCCTGGGACAACGCGAAGAAGTTTATCGAAAAGGGTGCACATGGCGGTAAAGGTTCAGATGCCCATAAGGCCGCTGTGGTCGGAGATACCGTCGGCGACCCGTTCAAGGACACTTCTGGACCGAGCTTGAACATCCTCATCAAGCTGATGAGTATGGTAAGCGTTGTGTTTGCAGGTGTGATTGTAAAGTTCGCCCCTTTTATCGGGAGTTGGCTCGGCTTCGGTAAATAATCGGGTTCCCATTATGCAATAAGTCGCAAATTGGGATGCATCAACAGGCCTGAATAGTTGACTTCAATATCGATTAAATGTAATCTATCTGGGTGGTCGAATCAGCCGCCCTTTTCTTATTGAAAAAAAATGAGGATATAATTTGCCAAAGAAGCGAAACGCACAGGCTCGGGGCTTTGCTATAGCTGCGGCCCGGCTGGCAGATGGACGACATTGCAGCGATGTTGTGATTCTGGACCTGAAGGGCAAATCCCCCGCTACTGATTATTTTGTAATCGTCACCGGCACAAGCGATAGACAAATGCGTACTGTTGCCGATGAAATCTCTGAGGCTGCGAGAGAGCAGGGGCTACAACGTTTCGGCCGGGCCGGATATGAACAGGCCCGCTGGATTTTGCTCGATTTCATCGATGTCGTAATCCATATCTTCGACCGTGAATATCGCGGGTACTATGATTTGGAATTACTCTGGGGTGATGCCAGGCGACTTAAATGGGATAGGGACTTAAGAAAGTGAAGCTCGCTATTGACATACTTGAGGACAGGATTAGTGCCGCGATGGCTGCTGCTACGGGCCGAAGAGAATCTCCAGCCATAGTAAGACCTTCCACTGACCCCAAATTTGGCGATTATCAGGCCAACGGTGTAATGGCACTGGCCAAAGAGATAAAAACCGACCCTCGCAAGCTTGCCGAAAAGGTTGTCAAAAAATTAGATGTTGACGATATCTGCGAACCGCCGGAAATTGCCGGTCCCGGCTTTATTAACCTCCGACTAAGACCCGATTTTTTAGCTGATAGACTCCTTGAAATCAGCAAAGACTCTGAAAATCGGCTCGGCATAGAAAAAACCGCTCAACTGAAGACCATTGTTGTCGATTTTTCCTGCCCGAATATCGCAAAGCCAATGCACGTTGGCCACCTGAGAAGTACAATCATTGGCGACTGCATCTGCCGAATGCTCGAATTCCTCGGCCACAATGTAAAACGCCAGAACCACATTGGTGACTGGGGCCTACAAATGGGAATGGTAATAAACGCAATGATTGAAAATATGTATGGGGACCCTGTAGATTTTGAAAAAAGAAGAACTATAGAAACTTTTTTGAAACAAATGATTAAAAATTCAAAGGATTATCCTGCTTTTGAAAAAGCATTTAACAACCAATTTAAAGATGCTCTTGTTCTGGATTTGGACAAACTCGAAAAGCATTATCAAAAGAGAACTACTCTCCAACAAAAAGATCCCAAAATTGCTGAAGAAGACCGGAAGCGCACCCTTGACTTACAAACCGGCGAACATCTTGCTAGGTTTTTTTGGCAAAAAGCAAAAGAAACAACTCTCAAAGCATGTTTTGTTATTTATGATTTGTTGGGGGAAATATTTAAACAAGAAGATATATGCGGCGAAAGTTTTTACACGGAAAAATTGCCTGATGTCGTTAATGATTTGAAAAAAGCGGGTATTGCCGTTGAATCCGACGGTGCAATATGTGTTTTCCTAAACGGTTTCAAGAATAAAGAGGGTGAGTCGCTGCCGTTTATTATTCAGAAGTCAGACGGGGCGTATCTTTATGCGACAACGGATTTGGCGGCCATTCGCTATCGGATAAATGAACTAAAGGCAGATGCCATAATTTATGTAACCGATGCTCGGCAGAAGCTGCATTTTGAGATGCTGTTTGCGACTGCAAGGATGGCAAAGTGGGTCAGTGACGATATTGAGCTTTCGCATGTTATGTTCGGCAGCGTTTTGGGCGCCGATGGGGCACCACTAAAAACCCGCTCGGGTGAGAATGTAAAACTAAAAGACCTGCTCGATGAGGCTGTGCAGCGGGCAATGAAAATTGTCGAAGAGAAGAATCCGAAGCTGAAGCCAGACAAAAAAGCTGAAATCGCCGAAGCCGTTGGAATCGGTGCCGTCAAATATGCTGACTACTCCAACAATAGAACAAGTGATTATGTCTTCAGCTTGGACAAAATGTTGGCGATGGACGGCAACACCGCTCCATATATGCAATACGCTTACGCCCGCATAAAATCGATTGAGCGAAAAGCAGCGGGAAAGAACATAAAGATTGAAAGAGAGCTTAAAGCAATTACCGACTTGAGTCTCATCGATTCCTCTGAGCTTGATTTGGCAAAACATCTAATTCGTTATGGCGAGGCAATAAAAACTGCCGCATCTGATTACCGGCCGAATTATCTGACAAGCTACCTTTACGAATTGGCACAGAAGTTCAGTGCCTTTTACACAAATTGTCCGGTTTTGGATGCCGAGCCGGATAAAAGACCTACGCGACTGTTGCTTTGTCGCTTAACTGAAAAGACTATCAAGCATGGCTTAAGTGAGCTTTTGGGCATCAAAGTTGTCGAGCAAATGTAAGAGGTGTAATAATGAAAATCATTGAAAAAGATTTTAGCATAAGAAGTAAGCACCGCAACCAGATGGTTGACGTTACAAGCCAGGTTGGCTCGGCTGTCAGTCAATCCGGTATTACACAGGGCGATGTAATAGTTTATTGTCCTCATACGACAGCAGCAGTTACTATAAACGAAAACGCCGACCCTTCTGTTTCACATGATATACTTCTGACTCTTGAAGAATTGATACCTCATCATCGTCCCGGCTATCGGCATTCCGAAGGCAATGCCGATGCTCATTGCAAAAGCTCTCTGATTGGCTGTAGTGAACAAATCCTGATAAAGGATGGAACACTGGCCCTTGGTACCTGGCAGGGTATTTTCCTCTGTGAATTCGACGGCCCTCGCAGCAGAATAGTAGCAGTCCAAATCCGGGGGGATTAAAAAACCCAAAATAGCCCTCTGCTTATTGTGCTGTGGATAATCAGTTTCGAGCTATGCGCATAAAAAAGGCGAGGTGGTGGGACCGGCTGGGGGGGAAACCGGTGTGCCACGCTGCCTCGCCGAGGTTCATAAGCTGCTAAAGGCAGCATTATTTCGTAACTTTTGGATATATACCTAAATAACTAACCCTTCCAGAAAGGTCTGTCAAACAAAAAATAAAAATTTTTCAGGGTATGTATCACCCAACCTCTGTCTATCTTGATAAAATCAGTATACCGCTTGGGACGGCAAAACGCAAGTCAAAAATCACTTTTTTTTGTTTTTTTTACGCTCATTACCCCGTCTGAGCGTCAATATCCAGGTAAAATGGCTTGAATATTTGCGCTTCTTAGCGTAGATTATGGCCGGTAAATCTAAAAATTGTAATTTTTGGAGATTTCTGATGTCGAACCAAAGAACCAGCCCTGTGGCAAAAAAGATAACCGAAGCTGCTAAAGATATTCATGCGAAGATATTGAAGAGCAAAAGCCCAACAATGGTCACGCCGGTCCGCTCGCTTAGCAACGTCAAATATCAGGTCAAAACTGGCTATTTCGAAATGCTTGGCAAGAAAAAACTGAGGGCTCTAACCGTAAGCACGGTAAAGACTTTTGCACAAACCCTTAAAATGATGTCGCTTGCCAAGGAGCTCATCGATACTAACGATATGGCTACAAAACGAGAGGCCTATTATATTTCTAAAAATTGGGGTAAAGCCGGTTTCTCCGAGCAAACAGAGTCTGATACTATTATGGACGATGTTGAAGCAATGTTTGGCGTTAACCGCGAGCAACTAAAATTTACACCTGAAGAAAAAGGGGGGGATATAGCGGGCAGATTAATTGTTATCGACACCGACACTAAGGGCAAAAAAGTCAGAATCGATTGTACAAAATTCGGCTCTGGTGCCTATTCCATACCTACTGAAGTTGAAAACCTGCAGTTCCAAAGCGGAGCAAAGTTTGTGCTTGCAATCGAAACGGCCGGTATGTTCCAAAGACTGGTAAAATATGATTACTGGAAAAAGACAAAGTGCATTCTTGTAAGTATGGGTGGTGTGCCGACGCGTGCCTGCCGCAGGTTCATAAGAAGACTAACTGACCAGCTCAAAATACCTGTTTATGCTTTTGTTGATGGAGATCCTTACGGCTATTTCAATATCTATAGAACTCTGAAAGTCGGGTCGGGCAATGCCGCACATATGAATAGATTCTTCTGTGTTCCGTCGGTGCGGTTTCTCGGTGTCACGCCCCAAGATATTTTAACTTATAAGTTACCCACACATCCGCTCAAAGAAGTGGACATAAAAAGGGCCAAAGATGCACTTCGAAACGATCCTTTTGTCAAACATCACAAACCTTGGCAAAAGGCAATCAGTCAAATGTTAAAGATGGGAGTTCGTGTGGAGCAGCAGGCTTTTGCCAAGTATGGCTTGGACTTCGTCGTTGACAAGTATCTACCTGCTAAATTGAGAAATCCATCTAAATTTTTGCCTTGACCTTTTTTACACTGGTAAGGACAAACGTAAATCGGTATCTTAAATTTACTCTTGTCTTGGGCAGTTTATGCGTCGTCGTTTTTAAGTACTTAACCATTTTATGGCGAAAATTTCTGAAAGAATAGAACGCGTGAAGGATGCGATTAACTCTGCTTGTGCCCGTGTTCGCAGAGACCCCAGCGAGGTCAAACTTGTTATTGTAACCAAATCAGCAGCCATCGAAGGCATAAAAGAAGTTATCCGTCTTGGCTTAACCGACCTTGGTGAAAATCGTGTTCAGCAATTAAAGAGAGTTTCCCTTCAGATAGCTGAATTTTTGGAGGGAGGGGATAGCGATTCGACTTTGCCGGAGAAAGTTAATTGGCATATGGTGGGTCATTTGCAACGCAATAAGGTCCGTCAGGTCTTACCCATCACATCTCTGATACATTCTGTTGACACACTTCGGCTGGCCGAAGAGATAAATGCCTCGGCGCCAAAGTTGAATTTACGCCCCAAAATCCTTCTGCAGGTCAACACATCCGGAGAACCACAAAAATATGGCGTTCCAGTCGGAGCAGCAACACATCTGGCCGAGCAGATAGAGACTTTGCCGAATTTGAAACTGGTTGGCTTGATGGCGATGGCGCCTTTGACACATAACAAAGATGTCATTCGGGCTTGTTTTGTTAGGGCAAGGGAGTTATTTGTCGAGATGCGCGGCGAAAAAATAGTCTGCCACGATTTTACCGAATTGAGTATGGGCATGAGTTCAGATTATGAAATCGCCGTTGAAGAAGGCGCAACCATCCTTCGCATCGGCTCGGCAATCTTCGCCGGCTAAGCATAATGAAGGGCGAAATACGCCGAAAAGCCACAAACGTAATACGCCGGTAAATCGAACACTGTAAGTCTTGCAAGCCCTGTTAGAGGTTCATACTAAAGCCGCGCCTATCCGACTTAGCGACTCGGTCCTAGCCGTGCAAAGGGTATAAAAAACAAAAAAAATGCAAAGTGCCTCCCTTAACAAGCCGAAGTTAGCTTATGCTGGTATCTTTTATAGAATGAATGTTGATTCAACGTCCCATAACACTCTACAAGGGTAAATAAATGGCAAAGACAGAACTATTAAGTGCTCTTGAATTGCCAAAAAGATTCACGGATGTTCTGTTCCTGACAAATCGGGGATCAATTCCGGCTGAAGTAAAGCGACTTCTGAAGCAGAAAAAGCTTTCTTTCTCAACACGTCCAATTGATGATTTTTCTCATATACGCGATCGACTCGATCTGGTTGGAACAGTCGTTATCGATACTGAGGGCCTGGAGGCTTCACAGCAGATGTCCTTGTCCCGAATAATCGAATCCCTAGAGATGAATAATATTGGTGTGATTTTGCTTAGTGACCGCGTCAAATTGCCGGTAAAAAGCTTTTCTTTAGCGCCCTCAAAGAGCAGTTTCTCCGTGGGAGGGACAATGGATTCAGTTTCAATTGACGATCTTTGGGTCAGAGTAAGCGTCAATCTTGCATATCGTAAAAAAAGTTCCGGTCTTGCCGTTAAACCTGCTATCCCTCCAAAGCAGGTACAGAGAATTTACAACAATAGGTTAGCCGAGCAGCTTAGTATGACTGGAGCCTTAGTGGACAACCTCTCTGAGCAGCTTCGTCTGGCTGGTCTTGTTCAGCAGGATTTTCTGCCTACGAAACTACCGAATTGCAATGAATCACATTGGGCTGCAGTTTTTTTGCCGGCTGAATGGGTTTCAGGCGACATTTACGATGTCGTGCGCATCGACGAGCAGCACATAGGATTTTATGTTGCAGATGTAGTCGGTCACGGTATGCCTGCTGCACTTCTGACAATTTTTCTGAAACAGGCTCTGATTATGCGGGAGACCGTTGAGAACAATTATCATATATTTTCACCTGCCGAAGTTATGAAAAATCTCAATGTGCGGATGGCTGCACAAAAACTCTCGGGCTACCAATTTGCCACCTGTTGCTATTGTCTGCTGAATCTAAAGACACTTCAGCTGACCTATGCCCGTGCCGGCCATCCTTATCCAATTCTTATAAGGCCACACAATGAGCCACAACAGTTGGAAATACGGGGCGCACTGCTTGGAATTTTTGGACAGACCGAATATACTCAGCAGACCTTGCAGCTTGAAGCCGGCGATAAAATTATGCTCTACTCCGATGGTGCAGAACCCTTTATAGGTGAATTCGATGACCAAACCGGTTTTCATTTCAGCGAAAATTTTTACAAAATCAAAGATTTGCCTGTAACCGAGATGATGGACAAATTCAACACGCTTGTGCAAAATCAGGAATTAGAACCATCTGATGTTGACGATGTTACGGCTGTTGGTCTCGAAATACTTTAACTTGCCCCCTGCGTACCGGATTACACTTTTATGTTCTTATTTTGCAACTTTTTACAGGCATCCCAAATGTCTTTTTTCTGTTTAAGAACCCGCAAAATAGGAATCCGTTCTACTGATCTCACTTTTGCAGCTTGTTTTAGAATGGAAACACTCACCGGATCTCGCCAAGGCCCCTAATTGTGTTTTTGACACCCTCACAAAACGAGGTTCCAGGAAATTGTTTGCAAAGGGAACCTTTGTAGTTATACTTATTTGGCATAAAAGCAGTTTTTTATTTGAGAGGGATCCCATTTTGAGGGTTCCCAAACGCAATAAGTAGCGTTTGATGGCCCTGTAATACATCACAAAATGGGAACCCGGGAAGGATATGGCAATGGCGCAAGAAGATAGCGATTTGCTAAAAATAAAAGAACTCATTGAGATAATGAAAGATAATGACTTGGTCGAGGTTGAGATAAAACACGGCGATGGTAAGATTTTTCTGAAACGCTCCCAACCTCAACAGCCGACTATAACTGCTGTGCCGGTGGTTGGGTCGAACATTTCAGCAGGACCTGCTGGCCCAAGTACGACGCAAACTTTAGCAGACGAAAATCTCCTCTACACCCCGCAGTCAGAAGAGAATTTGGTAGAGATAAAATCATCTATTGTCGGAACTTTCTATTCAGCACCGAGCCCAGATTCCGAGCCCTATGTTGAACTCGGCTCAAATGTTAGTCCGCAGACTGTCGTTTGTATAGTCGAGGCAATGAAGGTAATGAACGAAATCAAAGCCGAAACCAGCGGAACGATAGCCGAAATACTGGTAACCAACGGCCAAGCCGTTCAATATGGTCAGGTGCTTTTCAGAGTCAAACCAGATTGAATTTAGACACTAAATGCTAACGACTAAACATGTTTTCAAAAATCCTGATAGCAAACCGTGGTGAAATAGCGCTACGCATTATCCGCGCCTGTCACGAGCTTGGCATCGAAGCAGTAGTGGTTTACTCTGAGGCCGATAAGGACGTCCCATATTTGGCCCTTGCTGATGGAGCCATTTGTATAGGCCCAGCCGATCCGGCGGAAAGTTATCTGAATATCCCACGTATCATAAGTGCTGCTGAGGTTGCAGATGTCGAGGCAATCCATCCGGGCTATGGCTTCCTCGCTGAGAACATAAACTTTGCCCAGATATGCCGGGATTGCGGCATAACGTTTATTGGCCCACCAGTTGAGGCAATGCAGTTGCTCGGCGACAAAGTCCAGGCCCGCAAACTGGCCCGCAAGGCTAAAGTGCACGTAGTGCCGGGTTCGGAAGATGCTATCGAAAACGAAGCCCAAGCTCTCAAACTCGCTAGCAAGATGCGTTACCCTGTGATTATAAAAGCTGCTGCCGGCGGCGGTGGACGGGGAATGAGAATTGTCCATAATGAGATTACCTTGCGTTCGGCATTTGACACAGCACGTGGCGAGGCTGAAGCCGCTTTCGGAGATGGTCGTGTCTATCTGGAAAAGTTTATAACCGAGCCCCGTCACGTGGAAGTGCAGGTAGTAGCCGACAACGCCGGCAACGCATTGCACTTTTATGAAAGGGACTGCACCATCCAGCGAAGACATCAAAAGATGATTGAGGAATCGCCGTGTCCTGTTCTGGATGAGCGTGGCAGAGAGCAGCTTGCCGAAGCAGCTTTAAGGATTATAAAAGAGGCCAAATATGTCAATGCTGCGACGATTGAGTTTCTCTTGGACAAGGATAAAAAGTTTTATTTCATTGAGGCAAATACACGAGTACAGGTCGAGCACCCTGTTACTGAAATGGTCACGGGTCATGATTTGATTAAATGGCAGCTAAAAATCGCCAGTGGCCAAAAAATTAAATTCAGCCAGAGAAATATCAAACATAATGGTGTAGCAATTGAGTGCCGAATTAATGCTGAAGACCCCTCGAATAATTTCGTATCCTGTCCAGGTACCATCACCAGATATATCCCGCCTGGCGGGCCCGGTGTCAGAGTCGATACGCACGTTTACCAGGGCTCGACGATCTCGACAAGTTACGATTCTCTGATTGCCAAGCTTATCGTACATCAGAAGACAAGAACAGAAGCCATCGCCACAATGAAAAGAGCCTTGCGGGAATTTGTTATTGAGCCGGTTAAAACCACAATACCTGCCTGTCTGGATATCCTCTCACATAATCTTTTTGTCAAAAATAAAATTGATACCGGTTTCGTCGAACGACACTTATAAATTACTCCTCCTCAGGAGTAATCAGTGGTTCTTAACAGTAAATTGGGCAACGAAGCAAGAATTGCAGGTCCCGAATTATTTTTCTGGTGCGATTAAATCTTCTGGCGTTTCACGTTTTCTAATGACCGAGAATTCTCCTCCATTGACGAGCACTTCAGGCGCCCGACCGCGGGCGTTGTAGTTACTGCTCATACTAAAACCATACGCCCCCGCAGTAAAGATGCTGAGCAAATCACCGCGTCTCACTGGCGGCAGAGCTCTGTCCTTCGCAAAAAAATCTGCCGCTTCGCAAACCGGCCCAACTACATCAACAACCTTAGTGCCGTCAACTTTCAAATCTTTGTCCCTTCGTTTGGGCACAAATCCCTCCGCAACTTTCACAGGCCAGATGAAATGGAACGCATCGTACAATGGCGGACGAATCAGGTCATTCATCCCGGCGTCTACGATGACAAATTTTTTCTCGCCGCTGGTTTTAAGATACAGAACCTGCGTTACTAAAATTGCTGCATTGGCCGCAATACTTGCTCCCGGTTCAAGGATAAGCTTTAGATTTTTGTCTTTTAATAATGGCACAATAGCCGCGGCATAATCAGCAGCCGTTGGCGCTGTGGCGGTTATGTAATCAGCCCCGTACCCCCCGCCGATGTCCACCGCCTCGATTGTAAACCCATCGCACCTGAGTTGTTCGATAAGTGCTAATATTTTCTCTATCGCCTCAACGTACGGCTCAACAGTATGACCAGCCGAGCCTAAATGTATATGGATTGCACAAAGTTTCACCGCATTGTCTTTGCCGTAATTAGCAAAAATCTTTCGTGCACATTCAATGTCAACACCAAATTTGGTTTCCTTTTTGCCTGTAGTGGTATATGTGTGTGTTTTCGGGTCAACGTCCGGGTTGATTCGCAGAGCGGCTCTGGGCTGTTTACCTTCTCTTTTTGCCAACGTAATCAGGTTTTCCAACTCAGCTTCTGATTCGATATTAAAATAGCCGATCCCGACATTTAATGCCTCGATGATTTCCTTGTCGGTTTTGCCCACACCGGCATAAACGATTCTTGATACATCACCACCAGCTTGTAGAACACGGTACAATTCCCCGCCGCTGACAATGTCAAAACCGCTGTCAGCTTCAGCCATAAACTTCAGAATATTTATATTCCCACAGGCCTTAACGGAATAGCAAATCGTGGTATCAAGTTTGTGATAGGCCTCTTTAACTTTTTGCAGATGGTTCTTGAAGGTGGCCTTGCTGTAGATATAAACCGGAGTGCCCACTTCAGTGGCTATTCTTTTAACATCTACGTTTTCAGCAAACAGTTTACCGTTTTTGTAATTAAAATAATCCATATAGGTAATCTTTTATCCATACCGTTTTGCAATAAACTGCTCAGTATCGACGATTCTTCAAACGAACAGTATAAGAGATTCAGGCTTGGTTGCAAGAGGACAGGTGGGGATATGTAACCGTGTTGTTCGGTGAGTTTGTGTAGGAGCTGCCTTAAAGGGGAGTTCTTATTGTCTAAGAGGCTACCCAGGCGCAAGGGGTCCCATTTTGTGAAAATCGTGAGATGGGGCCTCTATAAAAAACGTTTGGAAACCCTGAAACTGAGCAGATGGGACACCGGATTCCAATAAGTCGAAAATAATGTCCTGGATCCCTACATAAATAAAATGGAAGGTTCCACCGTAGTACGAGAACCTTCCATTTTCACACAACTTGCCGCCAGCCCGCTAACATCCATGCCGTACAAAACACACGGGCTTCTGGCTAAATTGTTACGCTATTTCTTCTTCTTAGCTTTTTTCCTCTTAGCTTTCTTCTTCTTTGCTGCTTTTTTCCTTTTCTTTGCCATGTTTTTATCACCACCTTTCGATTGATTAAATTTTATTCAAGTTAGTTTCGTACCGTTAATTCCCTCGCTAAAACAATTGTAAAAGAACTTATTAACTATTGTTATAATTTTTATCGTCCAAATGTTTAGAAATACTTCATAAAAATTTTTTTGCTATTGATATTTTAAACAACTTCACATTTTGTTTCTTATATTTTTTAGTGAAATCGTATAACTTGTTTTATAGCAATGAAGTTTTATAGTTTGTGTGGATTGCAACTGAAGGTTTTACTAAAGCTAAGAAATTGCTTTTTATGATTATTGCTATTAAAGCCGTTTTATTGAACTTATAGGCTGGTTTCGTGATTTTTGATTTTTGAAGGAAAGTTCTCTTTGCTGTTGTCTCATATATCTTTTAACTTGATGCGAAGCGCAAGAATTAAGTCAAAGCTATCTGGCTTTTTGAAAACTTTTACTGTTTATAATTTTTTTGTTTGCTATAATTTTTTTAAATTCTTGTGTAATATTTTTTTCAATAACACACAATTTACTTGTTAATTGTTTTATGTTGAAAAGAAAAATAGTTTTGTTTGGTGGCACATTCGACCCGATTCACCTTGGCCATACCGCTGTTGCTGCTGCCGCTGCAGAACATATCGGTGCAGATAAAATCATTTTCATTCCTACGAAGCGCTCTCCTCTTAAAGATTATTTTCCCGAAGCAAGTGATGATGACCGAGTTGCCATGATTGCGACTGCAATTGCTGAGAATAAAAAGTTCCAGCTAAGTGACTGTGAATTGAAAAAACCCGAAGCCAGCTACACTTTAGAAACTGTAAGGCAATTTAGGGCCGACTACGGCAGCGATACTTTAATTTATTGGCTCGTAGGTACTGATAGCATTGATGAACTGCCACGTTGGTATAAAATTACCGAATTGATAGACGAGTGTAATTTATGCGTGATGTTCAGGGCTGGCTTCCAACCCCCGGATTTCGCAAAATTTACCGCCATCTGGGGCCCTCAGCGTGTGGAAAAGCTCCGGCGTAACGTTATCCAAACTCCTCTGATTGATATAAGTAGTACGGAAATACGAAAAAGATTAGCCGCTGGCCTTGATGTGGCTGATATGCTCCACTCCTCCGTCATCGACTATATCCGAAAAAATCATCTCTATCAATATAAGGCTGAAAATTGATTAATCGCCTCGTAGTTTTTCGACCGATTCCTTAACCCAATCATACCAGCCTCTCATACCATCACCGGTTTTGGCTGATATTGCAAAAATTTCAATGCCTTTATTCAATTTGCGGGCATCGTCTTTTACTCGCTCGATATCAAAGTCCACCTTGCCGATCGCCTCCAAAAGGTCAATCTTGTTTATGAGCAGCACTTTTGACTTTACAAAAATAGCAGGATACTTCGCTGGCTTATCGTCGCCTTCCGCAACGGAAAGCACAACTATTTTGCCGGTCTCTCCAAGTTCAAAAGCCGATGGACAAACAAGATTGCCCACGTTCTCTATAAAAACCACGTCCAGATTGCTGATGGGCAAATTCCCTAAAGCGCTATTTACCTGAGCTGCTGACAAATGGCATGCCCCATTGGTGTTTATCTGTACTACAGGTGCTTTGGTGGCTCTAATTCTTTCAGCATCCAAATCGGTCTGAATGTCACCCTCGATAACGCCGATTTTAATCTTATCTTTTAATTCCCTTATCGTCCTTGTCAGAATTGAGGTCTTGCCCGAGCCAGGAGACGATATCATATTCAGACACAATTTTTTCTGCTCAGCTAAGAGCTTGCTATTTTTAAGGGCATATGCTTCATTTGCACTAAGAATTTTCTTGCCAACACTGACTTTATACATTGCATTACTCCGCTTGAAATTCTATCTCTTCAAGTAATAATGGCGCATCAGGCAATAAATCTAACTCCTCACTACCGCACTTCGGACAGTTGGGACGGCAAAGTTCAAATTCAAAAATTTCATCGCAGCTCTTGCATTGTCCTTGTATCGGCTTATGCTCTATTTCTAATTTCATGCCTTCACAACTTGTGCCTTTGGCAATTGCTTCGAAAGCGAAACAAAGTGCTTCATCATTTATAGCATTAAGTGCTCCACAGCTAATTTTGGCGCCGAGGGCTTTTGCATTCTGTTTCGTGGTTTCATCCAAAATCGTTTTTAACAGACTCTGT
>Ga0209636_10004751_pt1 | contig 13887 bp, 14 predicted proteins | sample DeeMarSWOR152_54_FD_187464 | JGI IMG/M metagenome (GOLD analysis project Ga0209636, IMG submission 187464) | Marine sediment microbial communities from White Oak River estuary, North Carolina - WOR-1-52-54 (SPAdes) (version 2) | ecosystem: Environmental > Aquatic > Marine > Intertidal zone >...
TGCCCAAAACAATTCTGTATAACCTCAATCCGAGGGACAACGCCTTGTTCGCCACTATGGTCGGCAATTTTCAGGATAGCTCTGCGCCGGGCAAGATGCAGTACGGCTCTGCTTGGTGGTTCCTGGACCAAAAGGATGGGATGGAGGAGCAACTGAACGTACTTTCAAATATGGGGCTTCTGAGCCGGTTCATTGGTATGCTGACGGATTCGCGGAGCTTCCTCTCATACCCGCGACATGAATACTTCCGCCGGGTACTTTGCAATTTGCTCGGTAACGACGTCGAGGCAGGCCTGTTGCCGGATGATTTAGGCCTGCTCGGAAAAATGGTCGAGAATATCTGCTTCAACAATGCCAAAAACTATTTCCCAATGGAATTGGATTAAACTGTTGACAATTAACAAAATTCCCTGCCTCAATAGTCTCTAAATGCCCCCTAATCCATATTGGCAGGTCATTGGTTCGTATCCGATTGGCCTCTAATTACTCCAAAAACGCTTCTTGACTACCCAAAAAAGGTCGCTTTTGGGCAAAATTCTTGTTACCGGACTTCAAGTTAGTGCCTTTAATAGGTAGAGTAGAAGCTTATGATACAACTGTTTAAACAAAAAATAGTAGTATTGATGGATATAGTCTGGGATACCGCCTTGCGGGAACCAGCTTCCGAGTCTAACATATATGAAATCCTGTTGAAAGGAGTATTTTATTACTGACGGCAAGGTCAAAAGCAGGTAGTTTGACCTGCCGACCTGCAATAGCTGTTAGGGAAAGGAGAAGTATTATGTCAACTATAAAATACCGAAACAGTGTTAAAATCGCTTTTGTAGCGCTTGTTTTGGCCCTGACATTGTTCGTCGAACCCGTTTTAGCGAAAAAATCGTCCAGCAAAAGCAATACATCGCGGGCCAGCAGCCAAGGAAGCCGGCAAGTTACAAGGTCCTCCTCTGCTCGACAAGTCCAGCGACCCTCTTCTAATGTCGGTAGAACTCGCACTCAAGTTACCACCCGATCACGAGCAAGCAGGCCTTCAATTAGAACAAACACTTCGAGGTCCTCAGGGCGAAGTAGCTCCAGCGGAACGCTTGGAACCAGCATCCGCCTGCCCAGCAGGATAGTAAGCAGCCGTCAGTCCCGAATAGTAACACCCAGCCGTCCTACTACCCTACGACCCCCAATCACCTCTGGCACCCGCAGACCATCCAGCGGCTATCTCAGCAGCGGAAAGCCGACAGGTGTGAGTTCCGGTGCGGAAAAGCAGGCATCTGCAAGTTCGGGTATTCGTATAAGCTCGAGTAAAACCGAGCGTATAGGCAGTTCAATCAGTGCGAAAGAACCATCTACCCCAAGGACACCAAAACAGCAGGCTACAAGCCAGAGTATTCGTATAAGCTCGGACAAAACCGAGCGTATTGGCAGTTCAATCAGTACGAAAGAACCATCTGCCCCAAGGACACCAAAACAGCAGACTACAAGCCAGAGTAATCGTATAAGCTCGAATAAAACCTCACTTATCGGCAGCCTAATCAGTAAGGAAAGACCGGCTGCCCCCACCACGCCGAAAACACAAGGTTCGAGCCTGCTTAATCGTATAAGATCGAGTAAAAGCTGGCTTATCGGGGGCTTAGTCGGTGAGAAAAAGTCGTCTATCACCACCCCTGATAGACTTGCTGCTGGCAGAAACCTGAAGGTTGACTCCGTTAGAAATTCCAAAGAGGGTGAGAATATGAGACAACAAACAAGGATTTCTAACGGGGTTGGCAGCGCCAGAACGGTGGAGAGGATCCCTATTTTGCAGAAAGTTGGGACAACGGGAACTCAGAAAAGCAGCTCTCAAGTTATTAGAGAAGGACTTAGACAATCCAGAATAAATCGTAAAGTGGCTGAAAGGAGGCAAGAGGATTCCCGCCAGGCGAGGTCTCAAATCAGCAGAAAACGCAGCAACATAAACTTAAGAGTCACCGACAGAACATCGCGAGATTCAGGTTTGACAGAGGTTCTTTCGGAAAATCGAACAACTATGACAAACACTGAGGTTGCAAGACACCGAAGGTCGCTGTCGGGGGTAACCAGTGCCGACAGAGACGGTAGCACTCGTATAAACCGTCGAGAGAGAAAAATGCCTTCTCGCGTGATATACCACGACCGCCCCAATCTGGTAAGACACGTCAATCACTATCAGCACACATACCGAGACTGGCGCAACCGGCTATGCAGCAGATTAATCTGGCCCTCGTCTCGTTTTTCTCTGTACTATAGCTGGGGGCCGTGGTACACGTTTCGGTATTTCTATCCGTATTATCACCGCAAATACATCTTCGTCAGCTTGGGCGGCTACTGGCCAATAGGGTACAGGTATGTCCGCTATTACTGGTATGGCTGCCACCCTTATTATTGGTACGGCTACTATCCCATCGCTCGTGAAGTACTAAGCGATAGGTATAACTATTACACCTATAACTATTACGGCGTCGACGATGCCGTTGTTTCTGAGCCCAGTGAGGCAACGGACTATCTCGAGCCCGTTGACCACGAGACCTTTGCTGACGTTCGTGAGAAGTTAGCCCAGCAAGCGGCCGAGCCTGACGAGGCGACTCTGGCTGACAGCTTCTTCGAAGACGCAGTCAAGGCCTTCGAAGCCGCTGATTATGATAAAGCTGTTGAAAAGTTCGCCAACGCGAGCAAACTTGCACCTGATGATATGATACTTCCCTTTGCTTATTCTCAGGCCCTTTTCGCCAAAGAGCAATATTCTGAAGCGGCTGAGGTTCTCCGGGCAGCTCTGGCAAAGCTTCCACCCGAAAAGGAGGAGGTCTTTTACCCTCGCGGGTTGTATCCGGATGACGAGGCGCTATTTGAGCAAATTGACTGCCTGGCCGAAAAAGCCAAGCTCTACAGCTTTGATGCGAACCTGCAGCTTCTGCTGGGCTACCAGTTGCTCGGTATCGGCGAGGTTGATGAGGCACTCGAACCGTTGCTGCAGGCCAGCAAGGATTTGGAAAACGAAAAAGCCGCTGTAATATTGCTTAAACTTCTGGAGAAAATCAAGGCCGAAAACACCGAAGGCGAAAATGCTGACGAATAAGTAACCTTTGCTGAAGGTAAGAGCAATGACAGAGAGGCGCTTGACGGGATTCCCCAAACGCGAAATAATGCGTTTGGGGGCCCGGATGACATCTGCAGTGGTTATATCTCTTACAAGCCTGATGGTATCCGGCGGCTCCCATGACTTGCTGGCGCAAGTTAGCAGTGGGGGTAACTGGCAGGAATTTGCGATCTGGCCCTCAACTGATGAACAGGAAGCGCCTGATATCTACGACAGCATCATAGTCTGGCAGCAGTTCGTTTATGAATATGGCGACTATGATATTTACGTTGCGGATATGAATAATTTAGGGGACCCATTGGTTCTTGTCATCGGCGATTCGAACGACCAAACCAGCCCTACCATTTACGAAAATATCGTGGTTTGGCAGGATTTCGTAGTATGGGAGGATTCGGCAGACTGGGATATTCGGCTGGCCGATATCAGTGACCAAACCAATCCCCAAATATTTGTGGTTTCTGACATTGCTTATAATGACGAGCAGAAGCCGGCAATTCACGGCAATACAGTGGTCTGGCAAGACGGTGATACGGGAGATATTGATATTTACGGCGCCGACATCACCGACCCCAACTACCCGACAGAATTTCTTATCGCCGGCTTTGAGCTTGACCAGCAGAGGCCTGCTATATACAGAACCACCGTGGTATGGCAGGACAACTTCTTTGGTGATTGGGACATTTTCGCCGCCGACATCTGGCAAAGAAACAAACCTGCGGAGTTTTCGGTCTCGCTCGTTGAAAACGACCAGAAGAACTCAGCCATCTGGGGCCATATAGTAGTCTGGCAGGACAGCTTCTTTGGTGATTGGGATATTTACGGAGCAGATGTCTCTGAACCCAGCGATCCGGTTGAGTTTGCAATTACCACAAACGATTCGTCGCAGACGAATCCGGACATAGATGGCAACATTGTTGTCTGGCAGGACTATCGAAACGAGAACTGGGACATATTCGGCTATAATCTTACGACGCGAAAGGAATTTCAAATCACGGATGATTCTCACGACCAGACTAATCCTGCTATTAGTGGAAAAGTTGTGGTTTGGCAGGATAATCGCGATGGAAATTCACAGATTTATGGGGTGGTACTCGATGGGCCAGAAGTTGCACGTTGTGCATCAAGAATGGCTGGTGATGTTAATGGTGACTGTAAAATTGATTTTAACGATTTTGCCATAATGGCAGCGTGGTGGCTCGAATGCGACCTTGAGCCGGAAGAGGCTTGCTGGTAATAGCTGGAAATGAATTCAGTAAAGGATTTTGTAGATTTGATAGGAGATGTAAAAATGGTTAAGAATCTAATGACTGTTTTAATAGTAGCGGCTGTGAGCTTTGGCTCGTTATTCATTGCAGGCTGTGAGAGCGGTGCAGGAGCCGGTTCTGCTGTTGGAGCCCTGGTTGGAGCCGGCATTGGCCAGTTGGCAGGCGGCGATTGCGAATCAACCTTAATTGGGGCGGCGGTAGGCGGCACGGCCGGCTATATGATAGGCAACGAAAGTGACAAGCAGAAGGCACAAGCTGAAAGGGCCTGTCTGCGTCGGGAGATGAATACTGTTCTGGTGAAAGTTACTAACAGCAACGGTTCTATTATACAGGTACCACTGAGAAGGCACGGCGTTGGTTATGTCGGCACAAGAGGCGAATATTACGGTACCCTGCCGACCGAAGACCAGCTAAGACCGATATATGGCTTTTAGCGGACGAGTGACCGCCTAACGATTTTCAACTTGCGAGTTTTGATTTACGATCTAAAATCAGAAATCGGCATTCGGCAATCCAGTGACTTGATACTTGACACTCGATGCCAGATACCCGATTTGGGAATTGAGAGTCGAAAATCAAGATTGAAAAATTCATACTTTTGAGGTATAATTTCTGTTACCAACCGTCAAGTTGGTGCCTTTAATAGATAGGGCAGTTCGATTTGCTATCTAAAACGGGCAATCTGAAATCGGCATTCGGCAATTGAACAGAGGCTTGGTATGAACAGGCGGCTGCGAAACGCTTTGAAAGGACTCACTGCCCCGGACATAGAACGCCGTCGCCGGGCAATGGAGCCTTTTGTCCGAGCTACGTTTGAGATATTCATAAGGTACTTGTATCGCTACTTAGGTAACGAAGTAGAATGTGAGGATGTATTAGAAGATGTGTATGCAGATATATGGGAAAGCCCGGATCGGTTATGTGATGTTAACAACGACAAACATCTTCTAAGGACTGTATATCTGTACTATATGCGGAAACACTTGAGGGAAGTATACAGGAGAAGAAACCGGCATTTACATTTATCGCAAAAGGGCCTTGAGAGGCTGATTGCCCCTGAACTCGGTATCCTTGAGATGATGTCGGAAGAAGAGCTGGGGCAGGCTCTTCGCCGGATGTTAAACAAGCTCAAGCCGCGGGAGCGAAGGGCTATAGAGCTCTGGATGGAAGGTATGTCTAACAGGGCAATCGCCAACGAGCTCAAGGCGACGGTTGACGCAGTTAAAATGCTTAAATTTCGAACCATATTGAAGCTTAAGAAGTTGATGCACAATTACTATCCGAAAGAGTAAATAATAATTGGTTCCCCCCGCGGTTTGCTGCGCAAGCCAGCAGGGGGGGGTTATCCAGGGGAGGAAGAAACAATGTATGACATAAACCGAACAATTGAAACATTGCTGGATGACTATGCTGAGGCCTTGCGCGACGGTTGTATTCCGACATTTCTAAAATCACTTACCCGCGAGGAAGCAAAAAGGATAGCTTCTTCGCGGCAGTTTCAGGATGCCACAGAGATCGCACGGATTCTTAATAGTGTTGGGTTCGCTGACAAAGCTGTAACCTCAAATGTCAGCCTATTCATATCCCGTGTAGATGCCAAGATCGCATCTCGGTTGAAAAAACCCAAGGCATCGTCACGAAGAGGACGTGGGGCTCGTACAAAGCCCGTTACAAAAATGGAAAAGATTGAGAAACCGATATGATCTTGGACTGCTACCAGTGTTCGTCCTGCTATTTTGAGGATAAGGAGCTATCTTCGAGGATAGATTCTGCAACAATAGAGTTGCCGCAACCTAAGAGGATTTTCAGGGACGTATTGCTGATATTTATCTGTATCGAACTTTATGATTCTATTCAAGAGTTGAAAGAAGCCGTGGAGGAGTTTGGGTCGCTATCGGACCTCATCGGCAAAAGGCCGATTGTATTGTGTCCGAATGTTCATCTGTCAGTCGATAAAGCTCCCGAGAAGCAGGCTGTGTGGCTGATTCGCGAATTGGAAAAGATGCTTACCGACAGGGGGTATGACGTATGTCGCCTGTCCTTTGGCTATCACAAGAAATACGGTATGGAGTGCAACGGCAACGTTGGCAGTGTCGTTGGCAGGAGGTTCTATGGTTCTAAGGAGAAGCAGTTTCTCAGACTCTTAACCCGGCTTGGTGTTTGTCTTCCAGAGTCCCTGCCAAGGGACATGCCCTCTTGGGCGCAAACTCTCATCGAACGCCAACTGAAGGTATTAGGCAGCCGAAGAGAAACCTACAACGTCGCAAAGAAAATGCTTCGTGAACCGCTTGATAGGACAAGCCACGAAGAGTTCTGGACATGCATGTTATTTGAGGGGGAAAGGCAGCCTATGGAGGATTATCTCAGCAGTTTGTATGAAATCATAGAAGATTATCCCGATGTAACAGTACACCGTGCGCTGAACCTCAGCGTGCCCGACTTTTCCAAGGCTGCCCAGTTCCTTTTCCACAGGTATCCTGAGGCAATCAAATCGGGCAGACTCCGCATTTACAACAGCAAAGTCTCCGATATAGAGTTCCTGTTAACCAGAACCGCAGTTCTTCTCGCCTTCCCACACAAACCCAGAAAAGACAAAGCACATGCAGGAGAAATATCGTTTGGGATTTACTGCAAGGATGAAGATTTTGCGAGGAACTTGATTCGATGGTACGAAAGTTTTCTTGTCGATGCGCGATTTGGATGGATCCGTACTGAGTCCGAGCTGAACGCTACGATTAACGAATTGGAAGAGGAAATATTCCAAGACAGGGGCCAGTAGAGTTCGGGAATTGCCTGGGTTCCCATTTTGCCATCTTTTTGCAGGGACCCCTATCCGAATCAGCTTTAATACCGAGAGCCGAGAATACCAGATTAGGGTCGAAACTGTGGATACGGTCGCATCCGTGGCTGTTGTTATTGCCTACGTGGTGATGCTTACATTTGTTGCGGTGCGGGCGCGCGCTGCTCGTGAGTTTGCAGAGTTTTCTTTGGCAAAACGGGCGCTTCCCCTGGCATTGGTATTTGGCAGCCTTGCTGCTACCTACGTCGGACCAGGTTTTTCAATTGCTTTTGTTGGGAGGGGTTTCAAAAGCGGCTTTTTATTTCTGGGTATAGGGCTGGCATATTCAGTCCAGAACATCCTGGTTGGGCTGCTCGTTGCTCCCCGGCTGAGAGGTTTGAAAGACTGCCACACGTTGGGTGATGCTATCGGTCAGAAATATGACCGAAAGTGCCAGATTCTGGCCGGGATCATCTCCGTAGGATTATGTGCCGGTTTTGCCGCAGTCATGGCCAAGGCCGGCGGCGACGTATTGCATGACATCTTTGGACTGCCGCACTGGTCGTCTGTTATCATAGTGGTGGGTGTAACAGCACTATACACGACTTTCGGTGGATTGCGAGCAAGTGTAATAACCGACGCGTTTCAATTCACTGCATTCGCAATACTACTGCCCATAATGCTATTAATCGTATTGGGATTCCATTTCAAAGGCGGCGCCGCAGCCTTCGTTTCGGACGCCTCGGTTGCGACGAAAAGTGGGCTCAATTTCGGGTCACCTATTGAGATAGTTGAGATAATCGGCCTTCTGGCTGCGTTCCTGCTGGGCGAAACGCTTATACCGCCTTATGCAAATCGTGCGCTGGCGTCCAAAACAACACGCATATCACGAAACGGTTTTATATTAGCAGGCCTTTTCAGTGTCGTCTGGTTCACAGTTGTGATAGCGCTTGGGATTGTAGCCAGGTGCATCGTGCCGCGAGGTACCCATGAGGACTACGTTCTTTTGAACATGGTCAAGCTGACGATGCCTGCCGAGGGTTATGCGCTTTTGTTGGTAGTGCTGGTGTCGATAGTTATGTCGAGTCTTGATTCGCTTTTGAATGCCGGTGCGGTGGCGTTTGCCGAGGATGTCGTCAAGCCATTTGTAAAGCTGCCAAATGGAAGTGCTCTGAATGTTGGCCGTTCTGCAACTATTATCATTGCCGGCGTGGCGGCGGCCGGAGCAGTCGCGGTTCCGAGCATCATCAGCGGCTTGCTTATCTGTTATGCCATCTGGGCACCGGCGATTCTCCCCGCTCTTATAATTGGTCTTTGGGTCAAGCGTCCGCGTCCTCTGGCTGGAATCTTGTCGATGGGTACAGGAACGGTCATTGCAATAATCCTATGGATATGCCTGTGGATAATGTTTAAGTTTGTCTTTCATATTGAAACTGAAATAGCTCCTATTGTTATTATTCCGGCTCTTGGGTCGGCGCTTTTGGCGTATGTCCTGGGACACGGGATTGCTTGCCTCTGCGAGAATAGAAGACAGAGAACAGAAGACAGAGAACAGAAGACAGAAGGGCAGAAAAGCTGACTTCTGTCAACGGAGCGCGAAAGATGGAAGAAGTTATCGTGGTTCTTGTGGTTATTGGGGCCTTATTTGTCATCCTTAGCGGCGTTTGGGTTGCGATTGCGCTAATAAGTGCCATTTCCGTCAAGCCCCAGCGACTCCCGCCGCAGGACGGGGCTGGGGAGCAAAATAAAAAGAGGTAGTTGTGAAGACAGAACTCGTGGTGGCGGAGCACGCCGTAGCTGGATCAATCAAGATATGGTTTTGTGTTGTTTTGGTCGCAGCGGTAACAGGCTGTACTACTAACAGAGTCGCCGAGCGGCCAGGCAGATTGGATTCCCAAACGCGAGAGAATGCTTTTGGGATTCCATTGCCATCCGAGACTGTCGGTTATCTGAATCTTGAGAGAATTTTCAGCTCCGAGGAATTTGAGGTTGAGAAATTCGGCCCGTTCCGCTGGTTAAAAGATGGCTCAGGGTACACGACTCTCGAAGATACGGAAGCTCCGGCAGAAAACAAAGAGCCTGCATCCTGCGACAAGTCGCAAGAAGAGAAGCCTCAGGATATTGTCCGGTACGACCCCGAGACGGGCAGTCGTGAAACATTAGTTCCCTCTGCGCGACTGATACCAAAAGGCGAATCGAAGCCACTCAAGATCGAGGATTACTCCTGGTCGTCAGACGGAAAAAAGTTGCTTGTTTTCACGAATGCCGAACGTGTATGGCGAAAGAATTCCCGCGGAGACTACTGGGTGCTTGATCTGGAAAGCTGGCGATTACAGAAGCTGGCGCCGGATGCCAAGCCTTCAACATTGATGTTTGCAAAGTTCTCGCCGGACGGCCGCCGAGTTGCTTATGTTCGTGAAAACAATGTGTATGTGCAGAGTCTCAGAAACCTTCGAATCAAACAATTGACAAAGGATGGTTCTGATACCATCATCAACGGCACATCTGATTGGGTCTATGAAGAAGAGTTCCGCCTGCAGGACGGTTTTCGCTGGAGTCCCAACGGTAAATCAATTGCCTACTGGCAATTCGATACCGAGGGAGTGCCTAATTTCTATCTCGTAAACTATACGGATTCTCTTTACCCAGAGCTTACACCTATAAAGTACCCGAAGGTCGGCCAGACGAACTCTGCCTGTCGCATAGGGGTCATCCGTGCACGCGGCGGGGAAACCCGGTGGTTCGATGTTTCGGATGACCCCCGCAACCACTATATCCCGAAGATGGAATGGGCAAAGAATTCGAAAACAATTGTTTTCCAACACCTCAATCGCCTGCAGAACAACAATGAGGTTATGCTGGCCAATATACGCACGGGAAACATCCGGAAGATTCTTACTGAGCGGGACGAAGCATGGGTTGACGTCGGCGACGACCAGAAGTGGCTTGATAAGGGCAAAAGCTTCACCTGGCTGAGCGAGCGCGACGGCTGGCGACATCTATATCTGGTTTCTCGTTCCGGTAAGAAGATAACTCTTCTGACGCCGGGACAGTTCGATGTGATTAGCGTTCTCAGCGTCGATGAAAAGGGCGGCTGGGTGTACTACATCGCTTCACCGGATAATCCGACACAACGCTATCTGTATCGAGCACCGCTTGACGGCAGCGGCGAGGTGGAAAGGGTGACACCAGCTAATCAGCACGGAACACATAAATACGAGATGTCGCCGGATTCAAAATGGGTAATTCACACGTACTCGTCTTTTGACACACCACCTATAATTGAGCTGGTTCGTTTGCCGGAGCATAAGACCGTAAGGACACTGGTAGACAACTCGGAATTGCGGTCTAAGTTGAGCAAGCTTAAAAGGAGTCCGACGGAGTTCTTTCGCATCGATATCGGTGATGGCGTTCAGCTTGATGGCTGGTGTATGAAACCGCCCAATTTTGACCCCCAAAAACAGTACCCATTACTATTCCATGTCTACGGAGAGCCGGCCGGTCAAACGGTTCTGGATAGATGGGCGGACAAGAATGAGAAATACTTGTGGCATCTTATGCTCACCCAGCGGGGATATATCGTTATGAGCGTGGACAATCGGGGCACGCCGGCGCCCCGTGGCCGTGCGTGGCGTAAGTGCATCTACCGCCAGGTCGGCATTCTTGCCTCTACGGACCAGGCAGCCGCGGCACGTGCTATCATCAAGAGCCGGTCCTATGTCGACCCCAACAGAATCGGAATATGGGGCTGGAGCGGCGGCGGTTCTATGAGCCTTAACGCCATTTTTCGATATCCCGGCCTGTATCATACCGCTATGGCGATTGCATTCATAAGCAATCAGCGATTTTACGACACAATTTACCAGGAGCGGTATATGGGGCTGCCGGACGACAACGAAGAAGGGTACAAGAACGGCTCGCCCATAACATTCGCGCATCAGCTCGAAGGAAACCTTCTTATCGTGCACGGCACCGGCGACGATAACTGTCACTATCAGAATTGCGAAGCCCTTATCAATGAGCTGATTAAGCACAACAAACATTTCTCAATGATGTCGTATCCGAACCGGACTCACAGTATTAAAGAGGGCGAGAATACGAGGCGACATCTGTACGAGCTGCTGACGAAATATCTTAAAGAGAAGCTGCCCCCCGGGCCGAGGTCTTTTCCGGATACAGGTCATAAACGAATATATCGGTGGCCTTAGTCAGCGAAGAGGCAAACCAGGCCTAGTAAAAGCCCTGGACACCCGCGCCGATAATTCCTATTGCCTTTGTATCCCGGCAAGCGAGATGGCGAATACTAACGGAGCCGACGGCTGCGGTTCAAATTGCCGTCAGGGCAGGGCCGTTGAGCAATGCCACAGGCACGCCCGTCTGAGCATCATTGAGAACCATTATTCCATTTAAGACAGTGACATTCCTTTCGGAGTTCCCAGGGAACAGTGTTACCAGCTTAGTGCCAAAGTAGTTTTTGGTGAAGCAGGGCATAAGCAATAGGGTGTTTTCATCGCAGTCCACGTGCAGCCGCTGCATCATAAGGAAATCTTTTTTTCATACGTGTACATAGACGCTTCTGTAGAAGGTATGCAAACCAGAGCTCCCGACGAACACACTTCTTTTCCAGCTTTGTTGCGGTGATGACGAGGATAACGAACTTTGGTAAGGTGGCTTATATTGTTGCTCCGAAACGCGCGCTTTATGTGAGATTTCTTATGGAAGGGATGGGTGTTTGTTTTTGTGCGGGATTTCCATGGGTGTTTTGCTTTGAAATAATCGGCTGTTTCCCTCTGCTAAGCTCATAAGTATCAGTGGCAATGGCAGCTTGTTCATTTGTGGGAATAACAAAAACCTTGACTTTGCTTTCCCTCGTGTTGATTTCGGCTTCTTTTGCTATTGCGGCAAGGTTTGCTGTCCGGTCGAGCTGAACACCTATCTGCGTTAAGCCGGTACATATCTGCTCACGCAAGAGAGCAGCATTTTCCCCTATCCCGCCCGTAAAGACCAGAGCGTCAACCACATCAAGCACGGCGGCATATGCACCTATGTACTTCTTGATGTGGTAGCAGAAGACATCGATAGCCAGCTTTGCCCGCGCATTACCTTTTCTTGCGAATTCTTCGAGGTTTCTCATATCGTTCGAAATCCCCGATATTCCAAGCAACCCACTTTCCTTGTTGCAAAGTCTTTTCAGTGCCTTGGCATCGTAGCCCTTGTCGGCAAGATAAAAGAGTATTGCCGGGTCAAGATCGCCGGAACGTGTTCCCATGGGCACACCTTCCAAGGGAGTAAACCCCATAGAAGTGTCAATTGACCTGCCCTGCTTTACAGCGGTAACGGAGCAGCCGTTTCCAAGATGGCAGGTAATGGCGTTGATATCGTATTTTCCTCTGCCCATGATGGCGGCAGCGCGGCGGGCAATATATCTGTGCGAGATGCCGTGGAAGCCATACCTGCGAATATCGTACTTTTCATAAAGCTCATACGGCAGAGCATACATGTACGCAACCTCAGGAATAGTGGTATGAAACGCGGTATCAAAGCAGGCGACCTGTTTTACGTCGGGCAGCCAGTGCTGTGCGGCTTGAATCCCTGCAAGGTTGGGCGGATTGTGGAGGGGAGCAAGGTCCTCAAACTTTTTGATGGAAGCAATCACCTTTTCGTCAATGATGACAGAACCGGTGAACTCTTCGCCTCCGTGAACGACCCTGTGGCCGACGGCACCAATTTCAGATATCCCTTTTAAGACTCCCACATCCCGGCTGACAAGAGTCTCCAATATAAGGGCCATACCCTGCTGGACGTTTTCAACCTTTGTCTGTACGTTGTATGTCTTGTCATCATAATAGTGAGACAGTTTCGAGGTTTCTTCTCCGATTTTTTCGACGATGCCGTTGGCCAGGACTTTTGCCTCAGGCATCTGATACAAGTAATACTTGATTGAGGAGCTACCTGCATTGATAACGAGCACTTTCATTATCAGTATTATCCTTTCGCTGTTTGCAGTTCTTGCTTTTTTTGTTTATGGTTTGTTTTCTCCGGCAATTGTCCCAAAGTTATTATCACCGTTGCAACTATGTCGTCCACGCTTGCCCCTCTTGAAAGGTCTGTTATAGGTTTCGCAAATCCCTGTAGGAACGGCCCGATGGCCTGGGCGCCGGCCATGTATTGTGTGAGCTTGTAGGCGATGTTTCCTGAATTAAGGTCGGGGAAAATGATAACGTTGGCTTTTCCTGCTACAGTGCTTTTGTCCTTGACTTTCTTGGTAGCTACGCTGGGAACTATAGCCGCGTCAGCCTGGAATTCGCCGTCAATAGCCAATTCAGGCTCGCGGGCCCGTGCTATTTTAAGAGCTTCCTTGACCTTATCCGCACTTGGGCCATAAGCACTGCCCTTGGTGGAAAATGACAGCAGGGCTACGCGTGGCTCCTGGCCGAGAATTCTTCTTGCGCTTACAGCCGAAGCCAGAGCTATATCCGCGAGCTGTTCGGCGGTAGGGTCGATGTTGACGGCGCAGTCGGCATAAATGAAGGGTTTGTCTTTTTCGCCGAGAAAGTTAGGAATAACCATAAGAAAGTAACTGGAAGGAGTATTGATTCCAGGGATTAGCCCCACGGTCAAGACGCCGGCCTGAATAAGGATTGCCGTTGCGCTGGCAACACCACCAACGGCAGCATCGGCATCGCCGCAAGCTACCATCATGCCTGCGTAGAATAGCGGCTTGACTACTATGTGTTTTG
>Ga0209636_10004752_pt1 | contig 13887 bp, 16 predicted proteins | sample DeeMarSWOR152_54_FD_187464 | JGI IMG/M metagenome (GOLD analysis project Ga0209636, IMG submission 187464) | Marine sediment microbial communities from White Oak River estuary, North Carolina - WOR-1-52-54 (SPAdes) (version 2) | ecosystem: Environmental > Aquatic > Marine > Intertidal zone >...
ATACTAGCCTACTCTTAGATTTTATAGGACCATATCGAGACGTACCAGCACCAGACCTTTACACAAACGCCCAAACAATGGCATGGATAATGGATACTTACAGTCAGTTCAAAGGCTACAGTGTCCCGGAATGCGTGACCGGAAAACCCCTCAGTGTAGGTGGTTCAGAAGGGAGGGCGGAAGCCACTTCTCGTGGAGTTGTCCTTTGTGCGAGGGAAGCAGCCAAACACTTAGACCTGAAACTCAAAGGAGCGACGGTTGCGGTTCAAGGCTATGGCAATGTGGGCTGGAACGCCGCCAAAATAGCGTATGGCATGGGTTGTAAGATCGTGGCAGTAGCCGATTCAAGAGGTGGAATCCACTGTCCAAATGGTCTAAACCCATATGAGGTATATGAACACAAGACCAAAACGGGCTCTGTGATTGGCTATGACGGATGTAAAAACATAACAAATGAGGAGTTACTTGAAACAAAATGCGACATACTGATACCTGCAGCCTTGGAGAATCAGATAACTAAGGCTAATGGAGGAAATATTAAAGCAAAGATACTAGCCGAGGGTGCGAACGGACCAACCACGCCAGAGGCAGACAAGGTGCTTCGCGAAAAAGGTGTATTTCTTGTCCCGGACATATTAGCTAACTCAGGAGGAGTAACAACAAGCTATCTTGAATGGGTTCAAAACCTAACACGGGAACATTGGACATTGGAAGAGGTGAATCGGAAATTGGAGGACAAAATCGTTAGAGCTTTCAATGATGTTCATAGAATGGCAAAGCAAGAAGAAAGCGACATGCGAACAGCGGCACTAACACTTGGCGTCGGAAGAGTAAGTGAGGCAATGAAGACGTTGGGCTTATGGCCATAGCAGGCCCAAATCACGTGTCAAACATACGTTCTTTGATTCACGACGCTTCACATTTGAGCAGGCCAAGCTTCTCTTGCCCAGTACGGTTTTTTGACATATGAGTATATGTGATGGCTAGCAATGGCTCCGTGAGCTGCAGCAACTGTGATTAGGCGTAGCCCAACGTGGGTAATGTCACCTACAGCGAAAATTCCTTCAATGTTTGTTCTTTGGGCTCTGTCCGTCAAGATGAAACCTCGTTCATCAGTTTTCAATCCTAGTTTCTTACAGGCTTCGTTGTTTGGAACAAGCCCTGTTGCGATTATGACGTAATCAACTTTCTTTTCTAGTTCTTTTCCTTCTTGTCTTATCAGAGCTCTTTCAACTTTTTGACGCCCTTTGATGGCTACTACCTCTCCATTAAGAACGAAGTTAACCATTCCGCTTTTCCTGAGCTTTTCCACATTTTCATCAAAGGCGCGGAAACCTTCGCGTCTGTGAACTAACGTTATCTCGTCGGCTAAACTCAGCAATTCAAGCGCAGCATCGATAGCTGTGTCTCCACCACCAACCACTAGCACTCTCTTTCCTAAGAATTTCTCAGGATGAGAAGGGAAATAATACACACCTTTGCCTTCTTCACTGAACTCAAATTCGTTGGGTATTCCTAGCCTTCTAGGTTTGGTTCCCGTGGCAATAACGACCACCTTTGATCTGTAGTTTTTCTTGTCAGTAGTTACTGTGAGATCCTTAGCAACATCCAAGACAGCCTCTTGTTTTACTGTGACACCACTGAATCGGAGATGTTGCAGCCAGTTTCTGACTAATTCTATTGCCACTATTCCTTGAGGGAAACCAGGATAGTTTGGAATTATCTTGTTAGGATAAAGAGTTGCGAGGAGGCCGCCTATTTTGTCTCTCTCGACAAGCAGAACTTTCAAATGTCTGGTCGCGCACATGATGGCTGCATTCAATCCTCCAGGACCGCCGCCTACGACAATTACATCAAAATTTTCTTCTTCAGACAAGTGTCTCGCCACGCAACTGGTACTCTCTGTAACTAATGCTCTGATTTGTTTTTAAAGCTACGTTCATAGAGGGCCAAAGGAAAATGAAATCAGTTAGCCAAAGTGCGTTGACTATTCGAAAACAGAAAAAGATGTATAGAGAGAAACACTATGCTAGGGGCTGGAGTTTTTCTATGAGTTCCTGCCTCATTTTTTCGTTAGCCTTGACCTCTTTTCGGGCCTTGCTCCACTCTCTTGAACAACGACCATAGTTGGCTTGTTCACTAATGTACTTGTGGATCGCCTCATCTATTTTCTCTCTATTTTCATCTGTGACTTCTATTCCGGCCTCTTTTAGAATGCTATTAAACCATTTCCAACAACCCATTCTACTCACCATACTGACTTCCTATGAGTTCCCATATAAACCTTACTTGGTCGAGAAGTCGTAGGCTTTGAAACATAGCGTCGAGAGCTGGGACAGTTGATAAGTCATGCTCAAGTAGGCGCTAGGCGCAGTGTAGTTCCATACTTGCGTCAACTGGATAATGGAAAAATCTGTGTTCTTCCTTTCAAGTAACTCGTGGAAACCTTTAAAATTGAAATCGTACAAATCTGAATCTGTGGACTGAGTTGTCCTAAAAGGTGTGTAGACATGAATGAATTGACCCCTAAAGAGCTTAGAAGGGAATGCGATCCGACACTGCTGATGAGTTGCGAAACCACTGAAGGAATTCCGCCGCTCGAGGGAATTATTGGTCAGGAGAGAGCTGTAAGAGCGCTTAAATTCGGCTTGGAAATTAAGGAAAGTGGCTTCAACATCTATGTGGCTGGTCCTTCAGGAACGGGCAGAACGACTGCAGTAAAGGACTTCTTGGAGGAGATAGCCGAAGCCAAGCCAGTGCCTTCAGACTGGTGTTACGTGAATAACTTCCGAAGTCCATATCAACCGAAGGCCATACGGCTACCACCTGGAAAGGGAAGAGAATTTCAACAAGATATGGCTAATCTGGTGAATGAAGCAAGGAGAGCACTTCCTAAGGCTTTTGAAAGTGAAGATTATGCAACCAAAAAGGAGGCAGCCATTAGAACTATCGAGGATAAACGTAAGAAACTTTTTTCAGAACTGAACAAGAGAGCTCAGGAGAAAGGATTCGTTCTCCAAAGCACCCCAATTGGTTTGCTTACGATCCCGGTCGTGGATGGACGACCTCTGAGTGACCAAGACTTTATGGCTCTAAGCCCGCAGTTGAGAGATGAAATTCAAAAGAGAAGGGAAGAGTTAAGTGCTGAGTTAAGGAGCGCCATGCGAAAACTGAGAGGCTTAGAAGGCAAGGCTAATGAAGAACTCAAAAAGGTGAATCGCGAAGTTGCCCTATACGCCATTGGTCATTTGGTTGCCAATCTAACCGAGAAATACGAGGAGTTTCCCCAAGTAGTCGCTTACATAAATGAGGTGCAAGACAACATACTGGACAAGCTTACTGATTTCATCGGTAAGCCTAAGGCTCCTACCTCCTTGCCATTTCCTTGGATGAAGGAGCTTCCGTTCAGGAAGTACGAAGTAAACGTGATAGTGGATAATTCAGAACTTCAAGGCGCTCCAGTAGTTGTGGAACTGAACCCGACCTATCAGAATCTGTTTGGGAGGATAGAGAAGGAGGCGCAATTCGGCGTCTTGTCCACGGATTTCACTATGATCCGTGGGGGATCGTTGCACAAGGCGAATGGTGGCTACTTGGTGCTTCCAGTTGAGGAGCTGTTTCGAAATGTGTTCTCTTGGGACGGGTTAAAAAGAGCTTTGAAAAGCGAGTTCGTCACAATTGAAGAAGCTGGGGAACGTTTGGGTTTCATTACCACAAAAGGTTTAAGACCCGCACCCATCCCGTTGAGCACTAAAGTAGTTCTAATAGGCAACCCAAGGCTCTACCAGATGCTATACATGCTGGACATGGACTTCAAAGAGTTGTTTAAAGTCAAAGCAGATTTCGACAACACCATGGAACGGACAGAAGAAAACATGCGAAAGTATGTGGCCTTCATCTGTACTTTCTGCCGAAAGGAAAAACTAAAACACCTTGACACGTCGGCTGTGGCGAAAGTGACCGAGTATGGCTCCAGACTAGCTGGAGATCAATCGAAGCTCTCTACAAAATTCGCCGATGTCGCCGACATTATCCGTGAGGCCAACTTCTACGCCGCTCAAAAGAAATCCAAGCATGTGAACGCTGATGACATTATGAAGGCCATCGAGGAGAAAGTCTATCGCTCTAACCTAATCCAAGAGAAAATCAAAGAAATGATCCAGCGGGACGTTCTACTAATTGACACAGAAGGCGAGGCTATAGGTCAAGTAAATGGCCTGTCGGTCATGAGCCTTGGAGACTTTGCCTTCGGAAGACCGTCAAGGGTTACAGCCAGCATAGGTATGGGTCGAGAGGGAGTTATTGACATTGAGCGAGAAGCCAAGCTGGGAGGACGCATACACACGAAAGGTGTCATGATCCTAAGCGGATATTTGGCCTCGAAGTATGCTCGAGACAAACCTCTCAGTCTCTCCGCACGCTTAGTGTTTGAGCAGAGCTATTCTGGGGTGGAAGGCGACAGTGCCTCAAGCACTGAACTGTACGCTATCCTTTCAGGCCTTTCAGGGCTCTCAATAAAACAAAGCATTGCTGTCACTGGGTCAGTAAATCAAAAAGGAGAAGTGCAAGCTATTGGTGGTGTAAATGAAAAGATAGAGGGTTTCTTTGAAGTCTGCAAAGCCAAGGGTCTTACTGGTCAACAAGGTGTAATTATCCCTGAAAGCAACGTTCAAAATTTGATGTTGAAAGAAGAAGTTTTAGATGCTGTTCGACATGGAAAGTTTCACATATATTCCGTGAAAACCATCGACGAAGGGATTGAGATTCTTACGGGGGTTAAGGCTGGTGTGAGACTGCCTGATGGAACGTTTCGGGAAGAAACTGTGAATCGCAGGGTGGACAAACGACTGAGTGAGATGGCGGAGAGGCTTAGGGAATTCCCAGAGTTCGTGATAGAACGAAAGAGAAGAGAATGAAGAGCTAACGCTCTTTCTCCGATAGATTCTGTGCTATGGCAATCTTTCCAATATTACTTCCAATCGACCCCTTCTTAAGCCCCTTAAGATGGTTAATTCGGCCTTGTCGCCTGGTCGTCTTTCTAGCAAGATGCTCTGCAGTTCTTCGACTTTGTTTACATCTTTACTGTCGAATTCCACGATGATGTCGCCTCGTCTCATTCCAGCTTTGTCTGCAGGGCTGTTAGAAGCAATGTTGACCACAAGAACGCCTTTGTTTACTGGCAATTCGTAATAGTCAGCAATTTTTCCAGTTATGTTTAGGCCAGTTATTCCCAGCCAAGGTCTCATAACAGCGCCATGGAGTATTATATCTGTCGAGGAAGTCTTAGCAGCATTTATTGGTATGGCAAAACCTATACCTTGAGCATAGGGAATTATTGCGGTACTAATTGCGATGACTTTTCCTTTGGTATCTGTAAGAGGCCCGCCGCTGTTGCCAGGATTAATCGCTGCATCTGTTTGAACTAGATCTCTGAAGACACCTTTCCGTGAGTGAATCGTTCTGTTTAACGCGCTGATCACTCCTGACGTAACGGTGGGTCCGCCAGCTAAGCCGAAGGGATTACCAATGGCGAACACCCTCTGTCCGACCTTCAAATTGTCTGAGTCTCCTAGTTCAGCTGCAGTCAATTTGTTTCCATCGACTTTGATTACTGCGACGTCTGTGGTTCTAGAGGCTCCTGCGAGTTTTCCCTCTAATACGCGTCCATCAGTCAACGTCGCTACGATCCTTTCTGCTTTCTCTATGACATGGTTATTGGTTAGGACGTAGCCTCTCTTATCCAAGATGAAGCCTGAACCCATACCTTTCACGGGAACAACTCGATAGAAAACGTCATGGAAAACTTTTACCGTGTTTACGTTGACAACGCTTTTAGTCACCTTCTCTATTACTTCAACTATGCTTTCTTCATCCATTCGACTTCCATCCATCTTAATGCCTTCACATTACAATAGTGAAATTCTCATCAGAATGGTTTAAGGCTTACGCAATGATTTTTTGTGTGATGATTCAGTTTCAAGTGTTCGCCTCCAACAACGAAACCGATCCGGAATTTGGAAAAGCTCTTCGAGAAGCTGTTGTGGAAGGAGTTGAAATATACGCCCAGTCTTCAGAGTTCATTGGAAACAGGATTACTCTAAGGGGAAAGCTCAAGTGGAGCTAGCCCCAATGTTAAGAGGGAATTAGCAAATAGTAGAACATGTAGATCTTTTGCTTGTTTTACCGTTGCTTTTTAAGAAGTTTTATTGTTTCCCGGCAGAATTTGGGCAAGTCAGCGGGAAAACGCGAAGTTACTATGTTTCCGTCTACTACGACAGGCGCGTCTACGAAGGTTGCTCCAGCGTTCTTTAGGTCTGTTGCCACGGATTTCCAGCACGTGGCTTTCTTACCGCGTAATACGTCTGCTTCTATCAGCATTTGGGGACCATGGCATATGGCTGCGATGATTTTGCCCTTTTCGTAGACTTCTTTGACTATTTTGACTAAGCCTTTGTCTATCCGCATCCTGTCAGGTGCTCTGCCACCGGGTATTATCAAAGCGTCGTACTCTTCAACCGTCACCTCTTCTGGGGAAAGATTCGACCTAAAAGGAACGCCGCGTTTTCCCATGTAGATTTCCTTAGCTTTTGAGCCCACAACTTCTATCCTGTAGCCTTCTTCTTGGAAACGATAGTAGGGATAGATGAACTCAGCATCTTCAACTCCTTCACCAACCATGACCAATATTTTCCGCAAAGCCTTTTTCTCCTAAACATCGTTTATCTAGAAAACTGATATATTTAAGGTGTAAACCTCTTTACGTCCTAAGGAGGAGAAGCGAAGTGAGTGGACATTCTCAGGTATATGACTTAATCATAGTTGGCGCTGGTCCTGCAGGGATCACCGCAGCTGTTTATGCTGCTCGGAAGAAAATGGATCTCTTGGTTCTGACGACTAATGTTGGAGGTCAGGTTGTTCTGTCGTCTGAGATAGAGAACTACACTGGCTTTCAGTATATCACTGGCGATGAACTGGGCGCAAAGTTTCAAGAACACTTGAAAAAGTACAAGTTTGACTTTAAAATGGAAGAAGTGGAGAAAGTAGAAAGAGAAGGCGGCTTGTTTAGGTCGACAAGTAAAGTTGGCACTTACCTGTGTAAGACGGCGATCATAGCCACGGGTAGGAAGCCGAGAGAACTGAAAGTGCAGGGCGAAACGGAATTCAAGAATAGGGGGGTCACGTACTGTGCGACTTGTGATGGTCCTCTTTTTGAAGGCTTAGATGTGGCTGTGGTAGGTGGAGGAAATTCCGCATTAGAGGCTGTTCTCCAACTGATCAAAATCGCTAAGAGTGTCTATCTCTTGCATAGAGGGTCGCAATTTGGAGCTGACACTGTGTTGGTTGAAAAGGTAAAGGCTTCAGACAAGGTAAAGATTTGGCTTAATACTCAAGTTAAAGAAATAGTCGGGGACAAACTTGTCACTGGAATTAGAGTGCAGCGAAATGGGGAGGAGAGGCTGCTTTCTGTTCAAGGTGTATTTGTGGAGATAGGGGCTGTTCCCAACTCTGACGTTATTGGCTTCGTTGAGAAGAACCGTGCGGGAGAGATTATCGTGAACTGCAAATGTGAGACTAGTGTCCCAGGATTGTTTGCGGCTGGGGATGTTACAAATGTTCCGCAGAAGCAAATAGTCGTGGCTGCTGGGGAAGGATGTAAGGCAGCTCTGTCGGCTTTCAGGTATCTTTCTCAGAAGTAGTGGTTTTAGGTCTCCAGCTTAGTGCTCTGTTTGATGCATTCTCTGTGTTTCTGGAGCATATCATTGATTAGCTTCTTTAGATTTTCCTTGGGCATCAAGCCTAAGGCTTGCCCTACGGGTCTCCCTTCGCAGAAGAACATCAAGGTGGGAGTGCTCATGACTCCGTGGTGGATTGCTATCTCTCGATTGGCTGGGGTCTCTAAGATGTTCAACTTGACGAATTTGACCTTTTTGTATTCTTCGGAAACTTCGTTGAATATTGGATTAAGCTGAAGGCACCAGGGACAGCGATCATGCCAGAAGTCAACAACCATCAAGATGTCAGACTTCAAGACCTCTTGCTCCCAATTGCCGGCGTTTACATCCAAAACGGTTCCCATAACTATCACATCCTTCTCAATTGTTGGATAACAAAAATATTAAACGTTTCTGACAAGCCCATTATTCCCCTTTACGTTATGCCTTCCAAGCTGAGTTGGCAAATGTCTTAATCCAAGCGCTTATTTCGTCTCTCACGCGCCTAGTCTTAACTAATATTTCCTCTTCGGTGCCCTCGAACTCGGATGGATCTTCGAATCCCTTGTGGATGATTTTTTCTCCTGGAAAGAAGGGGCATGATTCTTTTGCGTGATCGCACACTGTCACAACATAGTCGAAGTTTTCATCGCGGAACTCCTCGATGCTTTTTGAGCGGTGGTTTGTGATGTCGATTCCTATCTCCTCCATTACCTTAATAGCGTACGGATTGACTTCTGTAGGCTCTATTCCCGCGCTTTGCGCTTCATATCTGTCTCCATAATGTGAATTCAAGAACGCCTCTGCCATTTGGGAACGTGCAGAATTATGTGTGCATATGAACAAGAATCTTTTCTTCGTTGAGTCACACAATGTGTTTTGGCTTTTTCAGATTTAACAACTATGCTTTTGGTTCATAAAAAAGGGGATGGTACTGAAGGTGTTTGCAGCGTCTGTCTGCTCTATTTTGCTTTCCATAGCCCATGGATATTGCAGTATTCCCTTGCTTCGATCTTCCGTGCTGTGGTTTCGAATTCTGCTTCCGGCTTTTGTCCTGGTTTTAGGAATTTTCTGCAGGATATGCCGTCAGCGACTATTTGTATCCATTCAATGTAGTGTTTTTCTTCCATGGGATGGGGGACACTGCCGACCTTGACTTTCACTTTGTTGCCGATCCTTTGTATTACTGGAACGTGCTTTTCCAAGCCAACGTCTTCGGTTTTTTCTTTGAGTAGTTCCATGGGTTGGCCGCAGCAGACGAGTTGTCCTACGCCTGTGTGGATGACTTCGACGATGTTGCCGCAGATATTGCATCTGTAGACTTGTCTAAGCTCGGTCATTCCAGTATCTCCTCCACCTCTTCTTTGCCATGTTCTAACTCTTCAACTTGTTGTTTGTCTTCTTTGAGCAGTAGGGTTTGGAACTCTCCCACGTGCGTCTTCTCCTCTTTAGCCACATCCAATAGAATCTTCTTGATTCTTTCGTTTTCTGTCATAGCAGCAAGTTGCTCATACAAGCTTATTGCATCCAGTTCGGCTATCACAGCCACTCGCAATATTTCGCAGTCGAGAAACTTCTTTGAGACTCTCTCCAGTTTTATAGGTATTTGGGATAACATTTTTCTCAAATCACCCTTCTTCAATTTTAGGTTAATAACTATCTATTATTTCTTTTGTTAAACACGAAAGTTTTGTGGCAGGAGATGACAGGTGCAGATTCTTTCGCATCGCAAAACTATAGACTCCCTATGGTTTTCAACATTAATTGATATTTGTAGTCAAATAGAATGCACTAATCTCAGACACACTGCAAACAGGAAGCCTGTGTAGTCTGGGTCTTTTCGAAGGAGAGATCAATGCCTATGAGAAAGAGACCAATTAAGAACACTTAGAAACCAAATTCTCCTACGGAAAGAAAAGCTTCATAAATGAATTACTCGTCATGCAGTGGACCACGGAAAATGAAGTAGCGGCTATTGGTAGTCTGCTTATTCTTCGACGATAATTGCTTCTGTGGGGCATGACGTTACGCATGCCATGCACTGGATGCATTCATCCTTGTTTACCGGAACGGATTTTTGACTGTCTGGATATTCGGGTAAGTCTTGAAGTTCGAAAACTTCAACTGGGCACACGTCGACGCATACTCCGTCGCCGTTGCATTTCTTCCAGTCAACCTTAACATCAGGCATCTTTCATTCAACCTCCATCAATTCTACGCGTCTTATCCTCCAGGGGCTCCGTGAAAAGGAACGTTTTTCCAGAGAACGTCCCACCAGTCTTCTTCTGTTATGGTTTCTCCTCGCACAAGAATCTTCAGAACCTCCTTCAAAAGCTCGTGATGTCTCTTCTCATCCATCAATATTGCATTCAAAAGAAGCTTAACCTTCTTGTCTTCAACGCCAGGCAGTTTCTTGCTGATCTTCTCGATAAGCTCCGCTTCAAGTTGTATGTGTTTTTCCACAAGCTCCCTTTGCTTGTCAAGATGCTCTTGAGCAAGAGCAGGTTGAACGCGCGTCAACAAGCCAACGGCTGAGGCATACATCTCCGCATGCTTTGCAGAATCCAAAGATATTCCTTTCAGAACTCCTCTGACAGCTGGGTTCCTAATCTCTCCCAAGGAGCTATTCAACGATTCAACAATTCGATTTTCGACTTTAATCTGCTCTTTAAGGAAATCTGTCAACTCCTCCTTCGAACTCACAACATCTGCCTCCTTCACAAAGACATGTTAGGTTTTAGCCATAAGTCTTTCGGCAATCTCTTTGCCAAATTGTCTGCATTTATCAAGCCCAGCCTGATCTGGTGCATACTTGACCAGCACTGGAGATTCAATAACGTTCATACCAAACTTGTTCTTCATAATCTCAAGGACAAGCTCAGGCGCTTCACCACTCCAACCATAAGAACCAAACGCCGCGCCAACTTTACCCTTCAGGCTGATGGCTTTCACTGCAGCCTCTTCGAAAAGATTCTTAATGTCAATGGTCATGTCATGATGATACGTTGGAACTCCAACCACTACAGCGTCAAAGTCAACAAGCTCTTCAGGCTTTGCATAATACCTCAATTCGACATCAACTCCCTGAACGGTTCTAGCCCCCTCTGCCACCGCTTCAGCCATTTTTGTTGTGTTTCCGGTTCGACTATAATAAAGAATAAGGATGTTTGCCATAAAGAACCTCCACGCGATTATGTTGGACTCTCTCCAGAAGTTGCTGGAGGCACAAACACCCTTGTAGCAAGTTCTTTGTCAATCATGAACAATCCGTTGCCTTCTTTTCCAACAAGTTTCAATTTGGCAATGATGTCATTGTCGTTTGCTTCTTCTTCGATCTGTTCAGTGACAAACCATTGGAGAAAGATCTTTGTAGCATGGTCCTTTTCCTCGATGGCAATGTTAACAAGGTCATTGATGCACTTCGTAACGAACTTCTCGTGTTCTAAGGTTTTCTCAAACATCTCCAAAGGCGAACCGAACTCAGTTGGTGGCTGCTTAACAGCCATAAGCTTAACCTTACTGCCTTGATCGTTGATGTAGTCGTAGATCTTCATCACATGCGTCATCTCCTCCTGATATTGGACCATGAACCAATTGGCAAAACCCTTCAACCCTTTGAAAGTGCTGTAGGCAGACATGGATAGGTAAAGATATGCAGAGTAAATCTCCCTGTTAATTTGCTTATTCAAAGCCTTAACCATTCTCTCAGTTAACATATCATCACCTCCTCTTCGACCACCAAGTTGTGTCCTCTACGCCCATTCAAGGCCTCATGAGCCAGCCGGTCCAATGTCCCAAAATCCTCTCTCCCTCGCAAAGCCTTGTTCAAAATAGATCGTTTCGTCATTTTTTTGTCCCTTTCAATATTCTTCGCATTCAAGCTGGAAGTAGCTTCTTGGATGGTCACATGAAGGACATTCTTCTGGGGGCTCCTTTCCGAAATGAATGTACCCGCATTCTCGGCACACCCACCAAACATCTTTTTCTTTTCTGAAAAAGGTGCCAGCCTCTACCTCTCTTAGCAGTTTCTTGTACCTTTCTTCATGATGCTTTTCTGCTTTGGCTATTGCTCTTAGTCTTGCCGCAATTTCAGGAAAACCTTCTCTTTCAGCAACATCTGCAAATTCTGGATACATTTTTGTGTGTTCGTAATTTTCTCCAGCAATTGCTGCTTTCAGGTTTTCTGCTGTGCTGGCAAGAACTGTTGGGGCTGCTGCTTCAACTTTGATCTCGTCTATCTTTTCGTGGCTTTTCTTCTTCATCGCACTAATCAGGTCGAATAGGTTGCTTGCGTGTTCTTTTTCGTTCTCTGCGGTTATAAGGAAAATTTCTGCGATCTGTTCGAAGCCTTCCTTTTTGGCGATTTTTGCATAGAATGTGTAACGATTTCTTGCTTGGCTTTCACCAATAAATGCTTTCACTAAATTTTCAATAGTGTTTTTCATCTCTATCTACCTCAGTTCTGTTAAATCTATGAAATGCGTTTGAATTTATAGTTTTATGCTGAATATTGAATTTGGAATTTTGCGGTTACTTATTTCTGCGTGTGTCTTTTAGGGCTTCCATCTTTTTAACAGCATCGAATTTCCAACGACTGTGATGTCGCTGAGTATCATCGTTGCCGCTGCGATTTCAGGTCTAACCAAAATGCTGAGAGATGGATAGAGAACACCTGCAGCCAAAGGTATTGTCAGCACGTTATAGAAGAACGCCCAAAACAGGTTTTGTTTTATCTTCTGCAGTGTCTTCCTACTCAGCTTAATACTGGTTGCCACATCTCGCGGGTCATCTTTGACTAAAACTATGTCTCCGGCTTCCATTGCAATATCTGTTCCCCCGCCAATGGCGACTCCCACATTCGCCTGTGTAATGGCGGGGGCATCATTTATTCCATCGCCCACCATTGCAACAAATCTTCCTTCATTCTGCAGCTTCCTAATCTGCTCAACTTTCTCAGCTGGAAGAACTTCGGCTAACACTTCATTGATGCCTAGCTGCTTTGCGATGGTTTTAGCTGTTCTTCTTGTGTCACCTGTAAGCATAACGACTTTCAATCCCATCTTCTCAAGTCTTTCTACAGCGACTTTAGAGTGTTCTTTGATGGTGTCGGAAACAGCTAACAGACCAGCTGCTTTTCCGTCATTGGCCACGATCAATACGGTTTTGCCTTCTTTTTCCAGCCTTTCAATGTCGTCCTCTAACCTCTTTACTGCCACTTTGTGCTTTCTCATTAATGCACGGTTTCCAACCAGGATCTTCTTTTGTTTGAACTTTACTGCCACACCAAGTCCAGGTAAGGCTTCAAAAGAATCTGGTTCAGGTACATCAATTCCTTCACTCTGAGCCTTCTTAACAATTGCTTCGCCAGCGGGATGCTCAGATCTTTTCTCGGCGACAGCAGCAATTCTCAAAACATGTTGCCTGTCTTCTGTGACAATGTCTGTGACTTCCAACTTGCCTTTGGTTAATGTTCCAGTCTTGTCGAAAACAACAGTATCAAGTTCTTTAACAACCTCCAGCACTCCACTATCTTTAATCAGAACCCCATTTTCCGCTCCCTTCCCAACGCCGATCATAATCGCAGCAGGTGTTGCTATGCCTAGAGCACATGGGCAAGCTATTACTAAGACAGAAACAAGAGTGGTTAAGGCTAGCATTTCATTCTGAAAGAAGAAAAACCAAATCACAAATGTTCCTGCAGCAATTACGATGACTATAGGAACGAAGAAGTTGACAACTTTATCCGCGAGCCTTTGGATTGGCGCCTTGCTTGCCTGAACTTCACGGGTCAACCTTACAATCTGAGCCAAAGTGGTTTCCTTTCCCACTTTCACCGCACTAAACTTCAAGGTTCCAGCTTCGTTAACCGTCGCACTAAAAACGGTGTCTCCCACGTTCTTCTCAACTGGGACAGATTCACCAGTTATCATTGATTCATCTATGAACGAATGTCCGTTAACCACAACACCATCAACTGGAATTTTCTCTCCAGGTCTGACAATCACAACGTCGCCAACCTGAACTTCCTCAACTGGAACTTCTATTTCGCCTTCATCCCGCACCACAATGGCGGCTTTCGGTTGAAGTTCCATGAGTTTCTTAATTGTTTCTCCTGTCTTTTCAACTGCCATCTCCTCTAATAGCATGCCAAGAGTTATAGTAGTGATCACAACCG
>Ga0209636_10004753_pt1 | contig 13885 bp, 13 predicted proteins | sample DeeMarSWOR152_54_FD_187464 | JGI IMG/M metagenome (GOLD analysis project Ga0209636, IMG submission 187464) | Marine sediment microbial communities from White Oak River estuary, North Carolina - WOR-1-52-54 (SPAdes) (version 2) | ecosystem: Environmental > Aquatic > Marine > Intertidal zone >...
TGATGTTTTCAATCCCTTCGAGTCTGCCAAATTGGCTCACCCATCCTGAAGAATCCCTGGGAATGAACTGCCAGTGGGAGGTTTCTTCTTTCCGGAAGAGCACACGTGTGAGCTGAAGACCCCACACCTGGTTCACCTTGTTTCCATAGCGGAGCTGGGATAAAGGAATTCTCATTTCTGCATTCCAGCCTTCCTCATCCGTATCGGTCTTCACGTACCAGATCGGATCCCAGTTGGGATCTTCGTTCTCCCCATCATCGGAGATCACCTGGTCGGCCTTGACTCCAGCCGCATTGACGGAAAAGCAAAAGGCTGTCCGCTGGTCATAATAGCTGTCGATCTCGATCCCCACCCAGTCTCCTTCGAAATCGTCCCGTCGGGACATACGCCTTTCGATCTTTCGAGGTTCTGCATCGAAGGCTTGGATGGCGATATAGATGTTTTTTTCATCATAGAGAATCTTGAAGGCTGTCTTTTGGGATGGCTCCTGCCCCTCATAGGGTTTCCTCTGGATAAACCCGATTTCCCACTCTCCCCTTTGCCAGACAGGATCGTCAAACCTTCCGTCGATGGTCGGCGGGTGGGGATTTATGTGATTGGCGACATAGATTTTTTTCCCTTTCTCAACGGAAAAGGCGAAGGAAAAAACCATCAAAGCTGCAGCGACAAGTGCTCCATGTCTTTTCATCTTTTTTTCTCCTTTGGACAACCTCTCTAGCCTCCATCTCCATAAATAAGACACCTCTGGAGAGAAAAAGGTTGACACTGGGGAGAATAATTACAGCATGTTGATGTTTCTGTTTTTCCTATGATATGTTAATTTAAGGAGGACTAAGGCGGGAAATCATACAATCAACACCAGGAAAAATTAGCAAAAGCGTATCACAAACATGTTGGAGCAGAGGGAGAAAATCTCGAAAATATTCTGGCAAAGACAAAAGGCTAATCTGTTTCATCCTCAAATATGGGAGACATTCTGAAAGAAAATCGCGAATAATTATTACCCGATTGTGTGGCAAAGTCGTGACGTATATTCAGTTTGACACCCCCTTGATTCCTTGATATCCTTCTATAAACGAGAAAGGGAACATTAGGGACAGCAATGTCAATCAAGTGTCCGAAATGTCAACTTGAGAATCCATCCGACTCGAAGTTCTGCAAGGAATGTGGAACCCAACTTCCTTCCATCGAGGGATCTGCTGTTACAGAAACCATGGAAGCACCTAAAGAGGAACTCACACGAGGCACCACCTTTGCAGGAAGATATGAGATTATCGAGGAGCTGGGCAAAGGGGGAATGGGGAAAGTCTACAGAGTCGAGGATACAAAGCTCAAGCAGGAAGTTGCTCTCAAACTCATAAAGCCCGAGATCGCATCAGACAAGAAGACGATTGAGAGGTTCAGAAACGAGCTAAAGACGGCACGTATGATTGCCCATAAAAACGTGTGTCGGATGTTTGATCTAGGTGAGGCAGAGGGCGAGCACTTCATCACGATGGAATTTGTGCGTGGTGAAGATTTAAGAGGTTTGATCAGACGTATCGGTCTATTGCCTGCAGGAAAATCCACTACAATAGCTAAACAAATCTGCGAGGGACTATCTGAAGCACACAGATTAGGAGTGGTGCATCGGGATTTGAAGTCTAACAATATCATGATCGATAAAGAGGGGAATGTACGGATCATGGATTTCGGAATAGCCCGATCTCTTGAAGCAAAAGGATTAACAGGTGCGGGAGTGATGATAGGAACTCCAGAATACATGTCCCCTGAGCAGGTTGAAGGTAAGGAAACAGATCAGAGATCGGATATTTATTCCTTAGGTGTGATTCTGTACGAGATGGTGACGGGAAGGGTTCCTTTCGAAGGCGATACGCCCTTTTCAATCGCTGTTAAACATAAGAGTGAAATACCGACAAATCCTAAAGAATTAAACGCACAGACTCCAGACAGCCTGAACAAAGTAATTCTGAGATGTCTGGAGAAGGACAGAGAAAAAAGATACCAGAGTGCTGACGAGTTGCATTCTGAATTAGTGAGCATTGAGAAAAGCATTCCAGCCTCTGAACGAGTTCATCCCATAAAAAAGCCGCTCACCTCTAGAGAAATAACTGTTATACTGGGAATAAAAAAGATGTTCACCCCTGGTCTTATTGTAATCGGCATCATCATCATCGGTTTAGCTATCTGGAAGCTCCTCCCGGAAAGGGAAGTGGAAAAACATTCCATCGCAGTCATCAGTTTTGAAAACCAGACAGGTAACAGCTCCTATGACTACCTGCAGAAGGCAATTCCAAATCTCCTGATAACGAACTTGGAGCAGTCGAAATATTTAAGCGTGACCACATGGGAGCGTTTGAATGACCTTCTCAAGCAGAAGGGGAAGGAGGATATCGACTTCATTGACAGCGACCTGGGCTTCGAGTTGTGCCGTCAAGAACATATAAAAGCCCTTGTTCTGGGGAGCTTTGTCAAAGCAGGCAACGCATTTGTAACGGATGCAAAGGTATTTGATGTCGAGACCAAGAACCTTATCAAGAGCGCAAACAAAAGGGGAAGAGGAGTCCAGAGTATTCTGGAAAGTCAGATTGATGAGCTGACAAAGGAGATTTCTCGAGGCGTAGGTCTATCTGAAAGAAAAATAGAATCAGAGAAAAGCTCAATAGCCAATGTGACGACATCCTCTATGGGAGCCTATAATTATTATTTGAAAGGGAGTGATGCTTTCAGCAAAAATCATTGGGATGACGCTCAATTATTTTTAAAAAAAGCTGTTGAGCTCGATCCAAAATTTGCCGATGCCTACTTCCAGCTGGGAAGAATTTATGAATGGTTAGGAGATACAAGGGCAAGAAATGATGCTTATGAGAAAGCCATGCTTTATTCTGACAGAACAACGATCAAACAAAAAATGCTTATAGAAGCATTTTATGCCTCTGATGTTGAACGAGATCCAGAGAAAGGAATCCGTATCCTCAGACAAATTCTCAAAGAATATCCTCAAGAAACAAGATTTCACTACAGGTTGGGCTGGATTTTTCAATATAAAATGAATTTTCTGGAAGAAGCGATCGAAGAATACAGGAAATATCTAGCGACCGGGCCCAATCCTCGTCCATATGTGTATAATCAGCTTGGTTACATCTACATGATAAGGGGGGAATTTGAAATATCCCTGGAGTATTTTAAAAAATATGAGGCCCTATCACCGGGTGATGCCAATCCTAAAGATTCTCTGGCAGAACTGTATTTCATAATAGGAAGGCTTGATGAGTCGATCGCAAAGTACAAAGAGGTCATAGATATTAAAAATGATTTCTACATGGCATACTTCAGCGTTGGATACATCTATGCTTTAAAAGAAGATTATGCTGAGGCTTTACAATGGATTGATAGATCTACGGAAATCGCTCCCACATCCAGAGTTAAAGCAGAAAGTTATCTCTGGAGGGGATTTTATCACTATTGGCTCGGGAGCTATACCGAATCCCTCGACTGCCTGCGTCAGATACCGGATTTGGTCAAAGAAACAGGAAATGAGTTGATGGAATCTTTAGCGTTTCGGATAACAGCATGGTTGTATATGAATACAGGCCGGTATGATCAGAGCCGTGAGTTTCACCAGAAATGTCTTGAAATATGGGAAAAGATCTATCCGGAACAAATCATGTGGTATCAAGCCTACTATCACTTTTGCTGCGGATTCGTTGACGTGATGGAAGGAAAAATCGATTCAGCAGAGTCTGAGCTTGCTGATTTAAAATCACTCCTTTCTGAGGTCACTGCAGATGTAGAGCTGTTGGAATTCTATCGTGATTCACTCCATGGAGAAGTTTTTCTGGCAAAAAATCGGTATGAGGAGGTCATCTCCTCTAATAGAAAAACACATTCAATAAAAATTCCTGGGATGCTCACTTGGAGTCTGCTTAAATACAATCAGTTGTTCCTCTGGGATCAAGCGGCTCGTGCCTATCAACAGAAGGGAGACTTAGATAGTGCTATTTTTGAATACGAAAGGTTGATCTCCTTAGATCCTGAAAGCAAAGAGAGACGTTTGGTCCATCCCAAGTATCATTTTCATTTGGCTAAATTGTACGAACAGAAGGGCTGGGAAGGCAAAGCCATCGAGCATTACGCGAAATTCCTAGATATCTGGAAAGACGCTGATCCTGGCCTGGCTGATGTGGAAGATGCAAGGAGAAGGCTGGCTGGATTGAAAGGCGAGTAATCCAACGCCTTTTCCAATGTCTCAAGTCTTTCCGAATGCTGAGTGTGGTAGATAGAGCCAAAAATATTCGACTAAGGCTTGAAAAATATACTTAGCAAATATCTCAAGGTCCTTTCGATTTTATATTGACATATTTTTTGTGAAATTAGATAAAGTGTTAAATAGATTGTATGCCAGAGGGCAAATGCGATGAAGGTGAAGCGACATGAAAATCTTTAGAATACTCACACCTGTCTCTATGGCCGTCCTTCTGCTCCTCTTGGGAAACATGTTTAGCTCCGGTATTCAGAGATCAGAGTCTAGGAAGGTCGTTTTCGAAGAGATCGGCCAGTTCACAGATGGAGGCATGGCCGTAACAGTCCTGGTGATCGAGAATCTCGCCTATGTCTGCGAATTCGATAAAGGTCTTGAGATACTCGATATCAGCGATCCCAAGCATATTGTCAAACTCTGTCAGGTTGAAAATACGGAACAATCTCGAGGCATTGCAGTAATTGACGATATTGCTTTTGTATCATGCAATACAAACGGATTGAGGCTTTTCAATATCAGCGATCCTTCGAATCCGGCCTATCTTGGACAGTATGACGACCGCGACGGTGATCCCCACCAGTTCCTGACGGTCGGAAAAATCGGATACCTGACAGAGTGGCATGGCGGAGTAGATATCATTGATATCTCTAATCCGCTCAAACCCACGCGATTGGGCCAGTACAAGGACGGCGGTTATGCTTTTTCCATTGATATTGTCGGCCATCATGCTTTCGTTACTGAATACACCTCAGGTTTAAAGATACTGGACATATCTGACTCCACGAAACCCGTACTGGTCGGTGACCACAACAATGGTGGAGAAACAAACGCTCTCCATGTGGTCGGCGGGCGGGCTTATGTATGCGATAAGTTACAGGGCTTGGAAATCTTGGACGTTTCAGATCCTACCCACCCACGCCTGCTGGGCACGTTCGAGGGTGGAGGAAGCGTAGTCGGTGTGCGTCTTATCGATGATTATGCTCTCGTCATCAACTGGGAGCTGGGAATCGAGGCCATAGATGTCCGCAATCCCTCTGAACCGGTTAGAATAGGTTCTTTTTACGATGGCGGCCGGCCGAATGGCTTTCAGGTGGTCGGCAATCTGATTTACCTGGCCGATGGATCTGATGGCCTGGAAATCATCAGGTTTCGCAAAGAAGACGCCAGTTTTTCTGAGTAATATCTTCGGTAATTTTATCTGATCCCGAGGATTTTGGATTTGTGAAACCACTTATGCCCTGCAGCAGATAAAAATTCACCCCAACCTAAATAAAAATTCACCCCAACAATCACCCGAAAAGACGATTGAATGATTTGAAAGTCTCTGGCACCATGCTTATTGAAACGATCCTAGACGAAAAAGGAAGGAGGTCATATCCCGTTTAGATGGAGCTATTGAGTTCGATAGATAGGGCGGGACAAAATTCAAGATTATTTTTTGAAAATAGACAAATACGAGTCATTTCAGTTTTTCAACTATTATGAATAAAAGAAACAGCTTTTAATCATGGGAAAAGTTCCAATGGTATCCCTGCGTTATTTCGACGGAGCAATCGAAAGAACCAAGAAAAAATACCTCAGGCTGAATATTGCCAATAAAATGCTGCTCGGATTCCTGCCGCTCTTTATTCTGACAGTCCTGATGGCTTCCTATGCCTTGGCAAGCCTCAGCAGAGTCAATGGGATCAATAAAAGCATAGTTGAGAATGATCTTCCGCTTATGCTTGCAGCGGATAAAATGATAAGCAGCATATATTCACAGGAACTTCATGGAAATCGCTATATGATCCTTAAAAGTGCAGAAAACAAGCAGCTCTATGAAGATGAAGGGCAGGAATTTAGGAGTCAGATTAGGATCATCAATAATCTACCCGGTAAGGATCAAAGCGTCGTCGACCGCATTATTTCTCTTCATAAAGAGTATGACTCCATCTTCAGAGATTGGTTTGAATCCATTGATATGCCTGCCTCTGACCAGAGCGATTCAACAAGACTGATAGGAAAAAAACAGAATGAATTGATTGGTTTTATTCGGGAAATTTCGGCCCGAACCACCTCAGAGCTGCATGAAAAAACGCGGGCGGCTTCACTCATCGGTTCAACATCATCGAGAATTTTCCTTGTGTTCTGTATCTTCAGCATATTGATCGGCTCTGGTGCTGCGCTCGCGATCACAAAAAATATTTCGGGTGCCATCATTCGGCTTAAAAATGCTACCCAAGAAATATCAAAGGGGAAATTCGATTATTCTCCTGAAATACGTAATCAGGACGAATTGGGAGAGCTCTCGCGTTCTTTCTCTGATATGGCCAAACGATTGAAACGGTTGGAAGAGATGTATCTAGACACAAGTCCCCTTACACATCTGCCAGGCGGCATAGCAATAGAAAATATACTGAAAAAACGAATCGATTCCGGCGTGTTGTTTGCCTTTTGCCTTGTTGACCTGGATAACTTCAAAGCATACAATGACCATTATGGATATGCCAGAGGAAATCAGGTCATAAAGAATACAGCGCAAATCATTGAAAAGGCGGTCAAGAAGCATGGGACGGATGAGACGTTTTATGGCCATATCGGGGGAGACGATTTCGTTGTTATCACATCGATCGACCGCTATACAAAAATCTGCAGATTTATCGTTAATGAATTCGATAAGACGGTTGGTGAACTCTATGATCCGGCGGATTTGAGACAGGGTGCCATAATACGTATATCCCGCAAAGGAGTAAAGAAAAAATTCCCCATTATGACAATTTCCATCGGAGTGGTCACCAACAGGAAGAGACAATTGAAGCACGTTGTCCAAGTCGGAGAGATTGCAGCAGAGGTTAAAAATTATGCCAAATCCAAGCCGGGTAGCCTGTATTTTGTCGACCGCAGGAGAAGCAGCTCTTAGAGTGTATGCTAAGAAACAAAATTGGGGACGAATTGGAACGTGATGCGAAAAGATGGTATACTTTAGATAAGAAAATGAAGCGAAGGGCAGTCAACCAGGTCATCTTTCTTGTCATAATGGCTGTGCTGCTATCTTCCGGAAGCTGTTCTCTTTTTAGAGCTCTTGGACTCGCTCCGACGGTTCTTAGGGAAGATTTTTCCCTGCTTGCTCCTGAAGATTTTCCAGAGAAGATCAGACAACTCGAGGAAATCGCTCGAAGTCATAAAAGCGAGCACATACGGAGTCGGGCAGTCTTTTATATTGCGCTCGCCCATCTGCATTACAATAATCCATCGCCGGATTACTCCAAGGCCCTCAAATATTTGGATGAGTACATTACTCTCGATTCTGACAATAAAGACATAGATGAGATTGTGGTTTGGAAGTCTACTTTGCTGACCCTGGACAGCTCTCTTCGGGAGTACGGGAAGCTGGAGAGGGATTATGCTCTGCTGAAGCAGGAATACGAAAGTGCGAATAAAAGTGCGAGTAAGGAAAGGGAATCATTGAATAAGCATATTACCGATCTCGGTCAAATGATCGAAAAGCAGAAAAAAGAGATAAGCAACCTGGAGGAAATCATAAAAAAACTGGATGCCGTTCATAGAGAGATAGAAAAGAAAAAGAGGATAAGGTAGTCTTTTCCAACTCCCCTTGAAGGCCATCAACGAACGATGCTGACAGGATATTTATAACTCCGATTGTGAAGACTATTTCAAGAAGACGTGGACCATTCTGTACTCAACCTCTCTGATGAATACAGAGCTTGCGCCGGAGGGCAGATCCTCTCTGGTGATCCAAGCCTTGACTCCGCATCGATGGATGAATAACTGGGGCGGAAGCGAGCAGTGTTCCGTTTTCTATGCCTTTTGATTGACGATTCGCCTTTTTTTTAATATTACATTAGTGATGCGAAAAAACGGGGGTAATTTTTGCGCTGATCACGGCTGATATGACTTCAACCATAAGGACAAAGAAAGAACCGTCAGAACTCCTTGAGGATTTTTCCTTAGAGTCTGTTCCTTTAGCCAAGAGGAAGTCATGGATTAACCTGGCTGTCATCTGGATTGGCATCGCTGTGGTCATGTCCGCTATTTTCCGGGGAATGATGGTGGGCCTGGGTCTGGGTAAAATTTCGAGTGTTATCCTTTCCTACGTCTTGGGAGAGACCATCCTAATCGCCATGATGGGTTTGGCCGGGTATATCGGAGCTAAGACCGGATTTTCCACGCCTTTGATCGCCAATTTCTCTTTCGGGAGGATAGGAGCAATCCTGATTTCATTTTTTATCGCCTTTTCGTTGATCGGTTGGTTCGGGGTTCAAGCTGCTTTTTTTGCCCGCACGGTTCAGTTTTTTTTCGGCGTGCATCTTTCTCTTCCGTCTCTCTCCTTCGCATGTGGTATCTTGATGATGATTCCAGCCATTTTTGGCATTCGAGGGCTCAGTGTTCTCAGTTGGGCTGCTTCTCCATTCATGATCCTCATTTTTCTCTGGGGAATCGTTAAGATGGGCTTCCATTTTCTCCCTCCACAAACGCTCATTTCTCTAGCTATGAATCATGAACCAGATCCGTATCCCTTAACCATCGGAGCAGCAGCATCGATCGTTGCTGGCGGATTCATTGTCGGTGCTACCACCAGTGCGGATATTTTCCGCTATGCCCGGCCCCGCCTCAGGGAAATCTTCTCGGCGGCTGCTCTTGCCATGGTTATGAGTGCCCTTCTCCACTTGGTCGGCTCGAGTCTGGCCATGAATACGGGACTTTACCACGAGAGGCTTCCAGAACTTATTATCAGCGGCCAATATCTGGGATTGGGATTTGTCGGGTTTCTGGTTCTGCTTTTGGCCCAATGGACCACAAATGACAGCAATATCTACTCCTCTGTACTGGCTTTGAACAATATTTTCCGGGCAAAAAGATGGAAGGTCACGATTTTTGCCGGAGTCATTGCATCAATGTTTGCAGCGATGGGCATTCTAGAAAGGCTCGAGCTCTTCCTTGTTCTTCTCACTGTGAGCATTGGACCCATCGGAGGAATTTTTATCACAGATTATTATCTCTTGAAGCGACTGAAAAGACAGAATTTCAGGCAAAAGGATTTCTCTAAGTTGAACGGAAAAGCTTTGAGTGTATATGTTGTTTCTTTTGTGATCGGATGGATGACCTCTGGACATCCTTTTACCATTGATGTCTTTCCGTTCTCTGTTTTTGCTTTCAACGGAATCCTGGCTTCCATCATTCTTTATTATCTGGTTACGAAAATATTTCCTGAAAAGGAGTAAAAGAATGGCCTTAAAACAAGTGTTAGAAATTTTCGATCTTTTAGAGACTCCTGAGATTGATGAAACAGAGATCAAGGATTTTTTTGTTAGTAGAGGTCTGGACGAGTCCGATATAAATTTCCAGAAGATTGAAGGAGATAAAGGTGAGACAAACTTCGTGAAGATCCTTATCAAAGGCAAACAAGGCTGGTCTGAAGGAGGAGAGTCGTCAACTCTTGGTGTCATCGGCCGCTTGGGAGGAATCGGAGCCAGGCCCCATAAGATCGGCCTTGTTTCCGATGCAGATGGTGCGATAACGGCCTTAGCCAGTGCAGCCAAGATGGTGGAGATGCGAAAAAAGGGAGACCGATTCAAAGGAGATGTGATTGTATCCACACATCTCTGTCCCCGCTCTCCTATCATTCCGCACGATCCAGTTCCATTTATGGATGCTCCTGTTTCTATCGAAACCATGAATAAATACGAAGTCGACGACCGCATGGAGGCCATTCTTTCTATCGACACCACCAAGGGGAATCGTGTCATCAACCAGAAAGGATTTGCCATCTCTCCCTCTGTCAAAGACGGTTATATTCTGAGAGTCAGTGAAGATTTATTGGATATCATGCAGACTGTGACAGGAAGACTGCCTGTGGTTTTCCCTGTGACAATCCAAGATGTCACCCCCTACGGGAATGATCTCTATCATCTGAACAGTATCCTCCAACCTGCAACAGCCACACATGCTCCTGTTGTTGGGGTGGCGATTACGACTGAAGTGCCGGTTCCAGGATGCGCTACCGGAGCGAATCATTGTGTGGACATAGAGGCAGCGGTGAGATTTGTGGTGGAGGTCGCCAAAGCATTCGGTGAGCGAGAATGCTCTTTCTATGATGATCAAGAATTTCAGAAAATTAAGACATTGTACGGCTCTTTAGAGCATTTGAAAACCCTGGGGAAAGAGTAGATTTCTTGGAGAAAGGCATATGCTGTTGAATAAGACAAGAATCGGATTGCTCACTATCGGTCAATCGCCTAGAGATGACATCACTTCTGATATGAGGCCTCTGTTGTCTTCAGATATAGAAATTGTGGAATACGGAGTACTGGATGATCTCAGCCCTGAGGAGTTGGCGTTTCTGATGCCTCAAGTTCAAGAAACCCCCTTAGTTTCTCGTTTAAGGAATGGAAGCCAGGTTGTCTTGAGTGAGAAGAAAATCAGTGAGCTTTTGCCTGAGGCAATCGACTTCGTGAATACGAAAATGAATGTCAACGCTGTTGGTCTCCTTTGCACCCATGATTTTCCGAAGAAAAAATATTCATGTCCGGTCATTTTCCCGTCCGATTATATAAGATTCATCATCGATGAAATCTTGGATGTACAGAAACTTGGCGTTGTTGTCCCTCTTGACAGCCAGATGGAAGCAGCCAGACGAAAATGGGGAAGAAAGAGAACAGTTGCCGTCTCTAAATCCCCATATGTTCAGGGAAAAACATGGAATGGCCTTGCGGATGTCCTGTTTGAAGAAAGAGTTGACACAGTCATTCTTGATTGTATCGGATATAAAATACAAGACAGACAAAAAATCTATAACCTCTTGGACATTCCGGTCCTGTTGCCCAGGGCCATTCTCAGCTTTGCTATCAATCAGGTTTTCTGAAATTTTCTGAAAAAATCATCCCCCAAACCACCCTCAAAGGGGATTGCATTTATAAGCCTTTAAAGACATCATTGAGTCAATGTCGGAACTCACAAGAGACATGGGCAGGGAAGAAAAGCGCAGAGATAAGCGCATAAAAAATGAGAATAAGCTTATATTTGAAATCATTTCCTGTGATAGCAGTCTAAAGAACAAGAAGATTTTTTACACTTTGACCAAAGATATGTCGCTGGGAGGTGTCAACATCCGGACAGATACTTTTTTACCGGTTGACACATTGGTAAAAATTGATCTCCCATTACCAAAAATGCACAAAATCATCAGTGTGAGAGGCAAAGTTCGATGGATAAAGAGTCTTTATGAGGATGAGGTTTTTGAAGCCGGATTAGAATTTGTGGATACACCTCATGATGTGATAACTTCCCTTATAGGTCATCTTTACGCTAAATAAAAAAATCGAAAGGCCCATGTTGTGGACCCAAGTTACACAAATGTGGCCAAGCTCCTGAAAAAATTCCTTCCAGAGTCTTAAATTTTTCCTTTTAAGCTGTTAAAACTTTTTGAGTCGGATGAACGGAAAGATGAAAAGAGATTTTACGGCACGATTTTCGAAAGATGGGATGGGAATGGAGCAGAGCTCCATGAGATGTGCTCGCCGGATTTTTATAAACTCAATGGTCCTCTTTTGTCTCGTGCTGATGACATTCTCATGTCAGAAGGCAAAGGACCAAGACGCCTGGCTCAGTGATTTGCATGATGAGGCAAGAGCTTTGTTCTATCAGACTCTAAATAAGGAAATTTCTGTCCATCCGAAAAGGTCACAGCTCAACAGCGAAGAAATGGCTAAAATCGTGGAAGCTGAAACCAGATACAAGAGACTGTTCGATATCCTGATAAACATATTCTACCAAAAGGATGAACCACAATACAGCCGATTGCTCGAAATCAATAACAAAGAATCCAGATCACTGTGTACAAATTCGGGGATGGGGACACTCAGAATGACCCACCCTATCAGCTTCTCTCCCAATGTATTTTGGCTGCTGCGATATACAGAGCTGTCCACGATGGCAACGACGTCATCAGTATCAGCGCGTCCGGATCTGGCATCGATCCGGATTATTTAAGAGAAACCTGTGAATATGCGGACAAATTGTGCCTTCTCTTTTTGCCCTGACGACGTCTGCGTATCCTCGTCTCGGTGCTGAAGGCCCAGGGGATTATGTAGAGACCGTCAAGAAACTTGTTTTTGATCATGCGGATCCTCAGATGGTGGGTTTTGAGGGATTCTTACCCAAATGCGGCCACGGCCTGATCAATGCCGAAAAAACGGTGAAAAGCGCTGTTCTTTTGAACAAAAATAGGCAGTTATCTCAGAAAAAAATCACCCCTAAAATCATCTCCTGAGAGGATGGTTTCTTTATACTTATCCTTTACAATTTTTAGCAAAATCTTGATTCCATATTCAAGCAGAAGTCCATGCAGACGGATAGACGAACCCGCACCGATCGAAGAAAAACCTCTACCAAACCCTTCAGCCGCTACATAATAAAAGGCCGGCGGGCAAAAGCGCGGCGTACAGTGGAGGATAAGAACTACTATGTCGACCGGTATGAACTGCATCACTTTATTCTCATTTTGCTCATCATGACACTGTGTGTCTTAGATGCCTATTTCACCTTGAAGATACTCAATCTTGGGGGAACTGAACTCAATCCGCTGATGATAGGCCTTATCGATAGAGCCCCTTTTGTCTGCCTTCTGGTTAAGTATTTGATTACTGCTGCTTGTCTTGTCGTAATTCTCATACACAAGAATTTTGTGGTTTTTAACAGAGTGAAAGCATCTTTTTTTATCTATGTTATATTTTTTCTCTACCTCATTTTGGTCTTATACGAGGCTCTTTTCTTCTTTTCTCATTCTTCTTGATATATTCCGCACTCCAAAGCACCAAGTCTATCCACAATATTTGTTAAAAATTACAAAAATTGTCAATTTTTTCTGCCTCGGGCCAAAAAGAGAATTTACTAAATCATTTAATATCAACAACTTAAATTCTGGCACGATATTTGCGAATAAAAAAAGCGATGTACGAATTAAAAGGAAGCGGGAGAATGAAAATCAAACAAAATCTTAAAAAGTATTTTAAAGTCATCGGTCTTTCCGGCGTTTTCTGTTCGTGGACGACCATGGCTTTTGTTTGGATGGGATTGGCGACAGCTTCTTATGTTAGCTACAGCCTGACTGCCGGGCTTTTTGGATTAGCTATTGTTTTGGGAAAAAACTGAGAGAGACATCTGAAGATGCAGATTTCATTCATTTATTTCAGCGTAGGAACGGGAGACATGGGGATTGCCGAATGGGTATCCTTATGGGATGATCATGAACTTGTCTCGGTTTACTCTGCAGCCGACATCCCTTACTCCCGGTTCTCTGATATCGAAAAAGCCAATTTTGGAATTGTTTACTCTAACCTGAGGAGCATCTATCCTCATTAGTCCTCCAATATTACTTCACGCCTCCAAACCAATCCTCGGCCCCCCTTGACCAGGGGGGTTTATCTTTTGCGAGATGACCCTGCTGCTGACCTCCTCATCAGGATAGCTGGATGATCAGTTCTTCGGGGGAGGTGACGGGAAGTTTGCAGGTGAAGTTTTCGCAGATGTAAACAGCAGCTTTTCCATTCACGAGTTTTCGGCCGGCCAAGAGTGGAATATTTTCGGAGAGTCGAGAGGGCTCAGCACTCTCGGGATCGATGAAGG
>Ga0209636_10004754_pt1 | contig 13880 bp, 12 predicted proteins | sample DeeMarSWOR152_54_FD_187464 | JGI IMG/M metagenome (GOLD analysis project Ga0209636, IMG submission 187464) | Marine sediment microbial communities from White Oak River estuary, North Carolina - WOR-1-52-54 (SPAdes) (version 2) | ecosystem: Environmental > Aquatic > Marine > Intertidal zone >...
TCTCCCCAATAATCGAGATCCATTGCCAGAAAACCCACATCCTCACAAAGATCTCCATATCGTAATAGAGGATTAAACTCAATACAATCAAAAATTTTGATCTCATCTTCATGTAGAATGAAAATATTATTGCTACAAAGATCCCCATGGTTATCTGTTATACGATCATCATATATACGTTCTTGAAATAACCCTTTATTTCCCAACATGAAACCAAAGATCTGATCTTGAAATTCTTTACTTTCAGTACGAAATTGAGCAGTAGTACGAAAGTTTTCATCCCATTTTTCCCAAATGTACTTTAATTTCCCCCATTCAGGTACTTTTTTGGTGTTTATATGGAAATCCGCCAGTACTTTCGCAATTTTTTCGATAGCAGAGGTTGTCACTCCTTTTTTCATTAAAATATTTCGCATTAAGCGTTCTTCTGGAAGTTGTTTCATTCTTACCCCATATTCAACAACTTTTCCTGGTCCATTGATTTTACCCTCCGAATTAATTGAAAAAACATCAATATAGATTTCTGGAGAAAAGCGTCTGTTTAATTCAATTTCTTTGTGACAGAATTTCTTTCGCAGATCTAGGGTAGAGAAATCGAGAATATCTCCGAATTTTACAGGCTTTTTTACTTTGTAAGCAAAAGGCCCTGTTAAAAACACCCATGAAATATGAGTTTCTCGTATCTCTATTGATTCAATGGGATGTTCATACGCTGAAGTTGTCTTTAGCATGCTAGGATTGAAAGTTGTCAATGTAAATCTTCACTTCCTGGAGAATAATTGATAGATCCTTTTCTGTATTTATTTCTATATGAGGCGGAATTATTGGTTCAAATCTTTCTTTGATTTCCAAATAAATATTAAAATCAGCATCACTAGCATTTTCTACCTGCTTTTTTCGTCCTTGGATTCGTTGTTTGATTATTTCCTCAGAACACACTGTTTTGATGATGATCAACTTTTGATCTAATCTCTGGCAAATTTGGAAAAGTGGTTGTCTTTTTGCTTGGGAATAAAATGTACCGTCTACTATGACGGAGAGTTGATGAGTGAGTAAAATGTCAGTGATTAGATATACTGCATTATAAACAAGATCACGTTTTTCTTGGGTGTATAATTTGTCTCCAAAGGGTAAATAATGATGATGAGAAAAATTAAAAAGGTTCCTTCGAACTATATCAGTACTTAAATAGACATATTGATGTAATAGATGCTTGATTAACTTCCACGCTAAATAAGTTTTGCCCGTACCTGGTAATCCTGTCATCATAACCAAGGTCATTTAAACCATTTCTCTCATTTTAATGATTTAATTACGAATAGTTTCTTGAAAGGTGATCTTAAAGCTTAAGAGTCTTAAAGATTTTATAATTATTTTTTGTGTGGGAGGAAAACATCTTTAAAACGACTTTATATATCATTGTATAAAGTATATAAAAATCATTCAATGAAAAATCATTCAATTAACCCCTAACGCTCTTCTAGTGGTTAAAAGAATTTGCAACTCTTACTCTAATCAGCTTCACTAAAATTTTTTCCAGTAGAAGTCTATTGATACTTGGAGGAGTATTCTTCCTCCCCTTAGAATTAATATGATTCTTAAAACGTTAAAATTGCACTCCACGATCCGCTGCCCCATAACACCAAAGTGATATTCGCTTGAAATCCACTAGTTCAAGACCGATGTCAATTAATTCTCGTCGAAGAATCATTTTCAGCCTATTAATAATTATAGGACGCTGGTTTACAACATCATTTTCATCTATATCATTAAGCACAAGATCAACATGACGCTGAACTTGAAAAAATAAGAAAATGTTGACAGTATCCAGTTCTATAAGTCCTCTTGTGGTCTCTTTAATCAGGTCTAGATCTTTGACGTGGTAACTAAGGACACCTCGAAAATCAATTTCGTTTTGATTTGTCGTTATTCGCGTATAGGAAAAATCTAGATTATAGATACAATGCTTTTGGACTTTCATTTAGTCATCTCCTCCTAGTATTTCCTATATGAGGTTTTACCAAACGAGGAAGGAAACCGTTATTTATAATTATTGGATAATAAGCTTTGTGAAGGTGAAACTATCAACATCCACAAGTCCTTTGTCTGTAAGCTTTAGATGAGGTATAACAGAGAGAGCCATAAATGATAAAGCCATTAAGGGCTCATTAAATTCAGTAATGTCAGAGAAAGCATTATTCAACTCGGTTAATTGATTATAAAGAATTTTATATGGGTCTATGCTCATTAATCCCCCATAAGGAAGGGGGAGTTTTTGCATTTTATCTCCCCTGATAACAACGTATCCTCCCTTCATTTGATGTAATACCTTGACTGCCTTGGTCATTATATTGTGATCAGTTCCCGTTACGATGAGGTTGTGGCAATCATGGGCTACTGTTGTTGCCATTGCAAAATCTTTAGATGTAATATTAAATCCTTTGACAAAAGCATTTGCAATATTACCATTAATCCCATAACGTTCAATCACGGACAGTGATAGGATGTCTTCTTCAGGTGCAGGGTGTATATAACCATTTTCCACTCTGAGATTCTCTACTAACGCTTCCGTAATGACTGAATGTGGAAGAACACCGATGACACGAGTTTGATAAGTTCCATCTGAAAGAGAAACAGTTGCATGAAAAGATTCTGGGTTAATTGGCTGTATTAATTTTACCGTATCAATTGCCCATAGTGGAAACTTAGGTTCAGGAAAATGCCAATTTAGTTTTTTGTCTTTAAAAACGATTTTTCCGCTAAAAATTACCGAATTTATTTGAAATTTTTGCAGATCTTCAAAAATAACTATATCTGCAATTTTTCCAGGAGCAACACTGCCAAGTTTATGTCCTAGCCCAAAATATGTTGCTGGATTGATAGTAGCCATTTGTAATGCTGACAATGGGGGGATTTCTTCTTCAACAGCGATCCTTAGTTGAGTATCTAAATGTCCATTTTCTAAGAGATCAATAACATTACGATCGTCTGATGCAATGAGACAATTTCTAAGATCTAAGTTTGTTCCTTTTACTGCTTTTAACAAATTTCGCAGATCTTTGGTTAAAGATCCCTCTCTCGCCATGACCTTCATTCCTTTTCGTAATTTTTCCAAGAATTCCTTTGCTGTGGTACTTTCGTGGTCTGACTCAATACCAGCTGCTATATAGGCATCTAAATCTCTACCAGAGACTCCTGGACTATGACCATCAACAATATTAAGTTTAGAACCCAATTTAATTTTGGTTAAGACTTCATCGTCTTTGAAAAGCACTCCTGGATAATTCATTACTTCTCCAAGGCCAAAAAAACGCGGTTCCTTCTCAATAAGATCTTTTATTATTTTTGAGTCAATAGTGTGTGCTGATGTTTCCAAACCTGGTGCTGCAGGCACACACGATGGAATTTCGATTAAAAATCGTAAGGGAAGATTTTCAGATTGGGTGAGAAGAAGTTGAAGTCCTCTTACCCCTAAAGCGTTACCGATTTCATGTGGATCCAAGAGTACTGTAGTTGTTCCTCGGGGAACTACAACCTTGGCAAATTCAGTTGGCGGTAACATTGTACTTTCAATGTGAAGATGAGATTCAATAAGACCAGGAGAAATGTATTTACCTTTAATATCAATTACTTGGTGACAATTTTCCGGATCTAATGAGTCTGGTTCTGCAACATTCGCTATACGATTACCATAAATCGTTATATCTGCTTTGTATAATTCTCGAGTAATCACATTTGCAAGTGTTCCACTTTGAATTAACAAATCAGAAGGTATCTCCCCACGCGCACAAGAAATTAATTCTTTAAGGAATGAAATGTTCAATTTATCCTGAACTCCAAAAAATTAAAAATTAACTCTAAATTATTGAAAGGATTCCAAAATTAGATTTAAAAGGTCTTCTACGGATAAGCTCTTTCGTTTGATGATTTTTAGTCTAAGCTCATAATTTCCAGTTTCAAATTGGAGATATTCTTTGAAATTCTCGAGAAGGGCTTGTTTTAACATAAGAGGCAAGGTCAAACGGAGGAAGGCTTTATTTCGTTCTGCTGTTTGATCCATATGGTAGCTAACAATGGTGATAAGCTCATTTGTTCGAGAAATAAGGCGCTTAAAATCACTTCCAATGATATTGACAATCGAATCGTCAGAATCTAAATCTGTATCTAAAGAGAATACTTCATCCGTATTGGCTGATATTGGTTTTAGTACATTTTCAGAAAAGGTTGCGAGAGAGGTTTCGAGCTGCGATTCGAAATCAATTTCAAGCAAACTGTTCAATGCAACGAAATAATCATTTCTCAAAGGCCGAAGTTCAGCAGTCAAAGCATAAAGCTGTTTTTCAGCTCCACGAATGGAAATGGGATAAAGATCTCCACGATAGAAATCGAAATATCCAGCTTTTGGCGGTTTAGTAAAAATTAGGGTGTATCCTCCAATCTTCGAGGCTATTTCTTCGAATAATTCTATTGTTACAAGTGGCATGAGCTCTAAAGGAAATCTATCGTCGGGGTCAATACGGAAATTCACATCTGGACTAGGATTGTTAAAATTAATCACTTCGATTGTTCGGGTATTACCATCAATATCAAGGACACAACTAACCTTTTCTGTTGAGACTCGAATAGATTTTAATGCTTCTAATCCAGCAATATCCAAGGTTCTTTCCGTTGCTGTCCCCTCAATCGAGATTGGAGGGAATAAGGTAAAGTACAATTAGCTTTCACCACTTTAGCGTTTTCTATTAAAGAATCTTTTTTAGCTTATAATGATATATATGCACATATAAGACTTGTTTTGTAAAAGGTCTATAATTAGCTTTTAACATAATTAAGATTGTTTCTTCAATAAGTCTCCCAAACCACTTGATTCTAACCATTCCCTGTCACTTCTCTTCATTCGTGAAAAAGCGGGGGTATCTGTTTTTATCAATGATTTAGATGCTTCTTGTGATTTTTGTGTTGAAATCAATTGATCTATCAACTTTTCCGCTTCCAATCTTGATATTTCATAAATTCTGTTTGAAAACCATGGTTCTATACTCTTTGATCGTTTATTTTTAAGCCATCGAAAATTGCCGTCTAAACAGATTGATATTCCCCAATCTGTACTATTTCTCTGGATCCTACCGTGAGCTTGTTGTATTGATATTAAAACGTCATTCTCAAGAAATTGAGGATATTTCTTAGTTTTTTTCTGGATAATTGGATCTTTCAACATTGGAAATGGTAATTTTGGAATTAAACATAATCGTGCTAAGTCATCATCTAAAGAAATCCCTTCCCAGGCTGAAGGAGTAATCAGGACATCTCCCTGACGCTTTGAAATGAAGGTTTTAATAGCTTTATCTGATTTTCCAGCTGAATGTGTAATAACCATAAGCTGTTTGGAACTCGCGAGCTTATACATTAAGTTAGCCAATTCAAAACTTGATGTTAAGATCAAAGCACGTAAGTGATGTTGTTTTAATAAATCAAGAAATATTGAAGATTGGTATTCAATGGATTTAAATGATTTTTCCTTTTTTTCCCTAGTTGCGGTCGAAAGTTTCTCTGCTTCCTTCAATAAGATGAAGGGGTGATTCCTTTTCTCAAATGAGGAGTCTTCATGTACGTAATAGCAATATTGAGGATTTAATCCAAGTAATTGAGCTAGATATTCTCCGTCACCAATTGTCGCTGATAAAAATAAGTTTTTACTTCCACTAAATAGTTTGGAGAAAATATAAGCAATTTCAAAGGGTTGGACAATAAGTTGAACTTGTTTCTTTTCACGTTGATAGAAAAAAGTCAGATCTGAGGATACTGGGTCAATGATTAAGTCAGAAAGAGCAGAAACCATCTCCGTAATCCTTTGAAGCTCTCTTAACATTTCAAGCTTCACAGTACTTTGGGAACTATTGTTCAGATTTTTTGCGATATTTCTTTCACGTTCTGTTAAGACAACTTGAAGATTTCTGATGAAATTCAATCCCTCTTCTTTCTTTACTTCAATCCATTTTTTTTCCTTCAGTTGGTTTTTTTCCCACTCTTCAAACTTGGTTAATAATTCTTGGTCTTGGGTAATGTTGTGTAAAAAAGACTTATTGATTTCGACACGTAATAAGCTTTCTAGATTTAATAAATTATGTGCTTCATCAAATATTCGGAATTTTGCCTTATCTTCACCCAAATCTACGTATTTAAAGACCCACCAGTTTAGTATTCGAACTTGACTTCTGCGAATTCGCTGTCGAGCTTTTAATAAAGCGCACTGACGTTTTGAACGACAGTTCTGAGCATAGTAAGGATCAAAGGCACAAGGAGAGATATTTGCTCCCCCACGTATGATGGGACAATAATATGCTGATCTTCCCTTTAGTAAAGCAACAGAAAAGTCATGTTTTCTCGCATATTTTTGTAAGATACTGAACCAAAAGTCTTGATGCATCCGATAAGGAACCAGAATATCTATCTTGTCTGTTACGTTTGTATGAAGATAATCTGATACAATACACGCAGCAAGATCGGTCTTCCCGGATCCTGTAGGAAGTGAACAAAAAAATGAGTTATATTGAGACCATTTTTGAAAAATCGTATCAAAGGTTCGCTGTTGCTGAGGACGGACAGTTGGATGGATTATTAAGTTTGAAATATGGGTGTTCACGAAGCTTCCTCTGATTAAAGAGATTATCAGTTCAGCGGTGGACAGAAATCTGAATTACTTAGAGTGGGAAAGTAGAAAATTATTTTTCAGATGATTTTTCTTAATATTTGTAACGTGTAGCTTTTTTCAACTTCTTTGCTGTTTTTTTATTCAGGCCATTGGGAACCCTGGTTGAAGGGAAAAGCACCCCGTCACCTTTTACGCCTCCACTACCCTTTGTTTCAGGTTTTTTGCGTTTTAATCGGGGATGATGTTTTCGTTTTAACCGTAATAAGTCTTTTTGCTTAGAAGACATAAATATATTTTCCCATCTTGCATTCGTTTCATGTAATCATAATTGAACTTTTACTCTTATTTTTTACGAAATCGGCCAATAATACGATTTAATAAGGATTCTTTCCCTTCTAAATCTTTTATTTTTTCCATTACATCTGGGTCTCGATGATGAATGGCCCTTAAATGAACCAACGCCTTTTCTTTTTCCCCATGTTCGATATGATAGTCTGCTAAAAGCTTATTCGTTTCAGGATCATTTGGATTGAGTTGTTGGCTCTTTTTTAATTTCATCAAAGCTGCTTCAAAATCACCCTGACGATTTAGAATTTCTGCTTGATGTCGGAGAGCCAGAGGAAAATCAGGTTTGAGTTTTATTGCCTGATCATATTTTTCAAAAGCAGTGCCTAGTTCTTCTTGAATCTGGAGAATTCTGGCAGTATTGAAATATGCCCATTCATTTTCTTCGACTAGATTGCTTAAATCATAGTATTCTAAAGCTTGGGAGAAATCGTCTTGGCAATACCAATAGTTACCGAGACGAATCAATAAACGTTGATCAAATACTTCTTCTATGATGTTGGGATTGTGAAGGATTTCGTCAAGAGTAAATTCAAATTTCTCAATCAGAAGAGTTAATTGATCCTGTTCGTGGGGTGACAATTCGTCTAGCGAAAGTTCCTCCCGAATTTCCTGAGTAATTCCAATTCTATCGAAAATCTGCGAAAGACTGTTCTGTAGATGATAAAGCTCTTGGATAGTCTTCATAATAATTCCATTCGTTATGATTGTTGTTTACTCATGGCATGAATGTTTGTTATTGTCGGTCTCTTGATGACTATTCGAAAATGGTCTCCGTTTAAACTTCGGTTCGATAGAAATTATGATTCCTACAGTATAACTTAGCAAGAAACTAAAAAGTTTTTCCATTTTTTACTCTAAATTAAGGACAAACAGATTTAATACTTCGCATTTTTCTATTAATCATAAGAAAATCACCATGTAATAATAAGAAATCTCATTATTGGAGTTAAAAAAGGTATAAGAAAGGATTGAGATCCATGGTTGTCGCTGTCGTGTTATTATGTGTTTATCCAGGCAAAGAACATTCTGTTAAAGAAGAAATAAGTAAGATAACCCAAGTCAAGTCATGTCGTATTACATTTGGTGAGTATGATTTAGTAGCCGAAGTTCAAACGGACAAAGTTAAGTCATTAGGTACTCTCATAACAAAAAGAATTCGCTCTGTTGAAGGAATAACGAAATCAATAACACTCATCATTAGTGAATCGCTTGAAAACGACTCCAATCAATTCTAGTCCATTATTATATATAAGCATGAAAAAAATCAACCAAATCGAGCTAATCAAAAAATAATGGTGAATTAAAACCAGCGGATTTTATTTAAGCGAAATACCAGAGAAAGAGTTTCTCCAATAGCTGGAAGGGAGTTATAGTTGGAGGGTATTTGAACTGCGATCTGACTGTTGTCAGACAATTGGAAAATGAGTCGATGTTTAGTACGACCCCAAATAATACCTAATAATTCTCCTATAATATGTTGATGATCATTACAGCTATCATTCAAATTTTGAAGCATAATATCTGTCTCAGGAATCCAGCATCCTAAAATCGGTTTTTCTAGGGTAAACTTTGGACGAGGAAGTAAACCTAGTGATGTCATAAAGACATCTCTTCCATTCTGATCTTTCGTATGATTAATAACTGGGAAAATGTTGGATTTACCCATAATTTGCATAACTTTTACAGAAGCAGGGGAATCAAAGACATCTTTAGAGGATATAATTTGAATGGTTCGTCCTGCCTCCATCAAGACCAAACGATCACAAATAGAGATAGCTTCCTCAGGATTATGAGTAACAAAAATAGCTGTTGTTGTGGTTGTCTTAAGAATTTTCCTCACTTCCCAACGAAGATAAAAGGATAATGTGGTGTCTAATGAGGTCAAAGGTTCATCCATTAATAATAATGCAGGTTCTGGAGCAAGAGCTCGTGCAAGAGCCACCCTTTGTTGTTGTCCTCCACTGATCTCATGGGGGAGTTTTGATTCTAAACTGTCTAATTCTAACATTTTCAACAAGGATTTTGTTTTTGTAGCTATTTTCTTTTTTTTCCACTTTTTTGCCCTTAATCCAAAAGCTATATTTTCAAAAACAGTTAAGTGAGGAAATAAAGCTAAATTCTGTGGAATATATCCGAAATTACGCAATTCAGGTGGAATTTTTACAATAGATTCACCCTCAAGACGAATATCCCCGTCTGTTGGAGTTAACAACCCCAGAATTGCTTTCAAAATAGTTGTTTTACCACAACCAGATGGCCCAAGAATTCCTAATATCTCCCCTTCTGCAACTGAAAAACTAACTGAATCAACAGCGATAATGTCCTCAAATTTCTTTGAAAGGTTTTCAACTTCGAGGAAAGCCATATTTCTCTTCAAACTCCAATTTTAGAAATGAAATTCGTCTTCACCAAGTTTCTGGACAAGAAGAAAGGCGGCAATACAAACTAAGATTAATATTGAAGCCATTATTGCAGAATTTTGTAACTGTCTTAGATTTAAGAATTTATAGATTCCAATCGTCATCGTTGTGAATTCTGAACGAGCAATAAAATATGTAGCTCCAAATTCACCGAAGCTAATTGCAAGTGCGAAAGTCGCTCCAGCCAAGATACCCGATGAAATTATCGGAAATTCAATGTTTCGGAAAATATACCACCTAGAGGCTCCCAATGTTTTCCCAATTTCAATCAGGCCGAAATCAATTTTGTTATATGCTGTACTGACTGTTCGTGATACAAAAGGATAAGCAGCAATAAGATGAGCGAGTATGATGGGTATCCATGCGTCTTGAGAGGAAATTCGGATAAATCCAAAAGTTCGAAGCATTCCTAGGCCGATAGTAATAGAAGAGGTTACTAAAGGAAGAATAAAAGACCAAGAAATGATCAAAGCTATGACCTGATGTTGTCCTAAAAATTCTGATCTTCTAATTGCGTAAATCGACAAAACTCCAAAAAACGCTGATAATGTCAATGTAACGAGAGCAAAAAACAGTGAATTGAAGATTAAATTAATTGCAGAAGTATTTGCCCCTAAAGCAGGATTTGACTTTGGAATCCACAATAAACCGTTTTCATTGAATCTGAAGCCTAAAAGCCTGAAAAACGCATCAATGTTCCATTTGTTTGTCATACGATCATAGAAAGCAGAAAAAAAGATTATAACGATTGGAGAGAGAAGAAAAATGGTTATAGAAGCGATATAGATGATTATTATACAAAAACGGAATTTTTCATTAGAAAGAAGGCCTCTTAATTTCATCTTTGATCTTTGTCGAATTTCTCCAATGGTTAAAGGAGTTGTCCTACCATACTTCCAAAATCCCCCTCCAATGAGTCCTAGTAAAAATATCAGTATAATATTGACACGGAAATAGAGGAAAAATAGAATTATTCCCCCAATAACTAAAAATTGTATTAATTTAATCCAAATTGGTGGAAAAAATGTTTTAAATCCTTCACGCTTGAAAACAGGTTCAGAAAAATAGAGATATAAAATGATCAGAATAGATGTAATGAGTAATTGAAACAAAGCTAAAGCAGCAGCTTGATGATAATCATATCGATAGTGGAATAAAGAGTAGATCTGCACCTCTAGTGTTTTAAATTGAATTCCTCCCAATGATAGGACAACTGCAAAAGAAGTAAAGCAGTAAAGAAAAGTGAGGATTCCACTGGCTAGAATGGCAGAGCTGATTTGGGGAAATGTAACATAACGAAAGAAATGGAATTTTCGACTTCCAAGAGTAGTTGCCACTTCTTCCATATCCACATTTGCTTTTGTCCAAGCGCTAGACACTAAATGAAGTACAATAGGGACATTGTAAAAAGCATGGACCAATATTATTCCTTCGAATGTTTTGTATAAATGGATTGGAGGACTCTTTAAGTTAAAAAATGCCATTAAAAATGAGTTAAGGATTCCATTTGGCCCGATTAGCAAAACAAAACCTAAAACAACCACGATGGGGGGTAATACAAACGGTACAGTTAAAATTGTCTTAAGAGCCCTATCTCCTGTAAATTGGAACTTAGCAAAGATATAAGCACCAGGTAATCCTATAATAATTGTTATGATAGAACTGATGACAGCTTGATTAATAGTAAATTGGATAAAGTATCGATTTAATGGATCTACTAACGCATCTCTCATGAATTCAAGGGTAATTGCACCCGAAGCAGATAAAACTGCATCAATTAGAATAAAAATAAGGGGCATGTAGAAGAATAAAAAAGAGATTAGCAGGGGAGTTACTAAAATTAAGTTGAATGATTTGTTAACGATTTTCTTTTTTGATACTTCATTCTGGAGTGCTTGTACCACATATGCTACCTTCACAATATTCAATCAGATAAGCTGCTTTTTCTTCTTGTCTTTCTTCGAATGACAACGAGAATCATCGGGATAAGGATGAATAAACTTGGAGGGAATAGTGTTGGTTCAGCAATGGTATAGCCTAAGATCATTACTTGTCCCCACGTATCTAGCCATTTATCAAGGGATTTTTCCATTTCATCAGGAGTAAATAAATCGTTTAGTGGTGTAACAGTTGTAGGATCAATAGCGTATTTATAACTCTCTGGAAGTTTAGCAAGCTCATTAGCAGGGTACATCCAGTTGTTTTCAGGAATTATTTCTTGAACTGTTACTCCTGTAAACCAATCAATGAATTTTTGAGCTAAACCAAGATTTTTGGTTCCTTTTAAAATTCCCAAGCCTTCAATTTGTAACCACCCGTAATTTGAATCATTTTCATGAGATACTGTTGCCCCTATGTAAGTTGTATTGTATGGCTCTCCGTAGAAAAGGTAGTCATATGCAGGATCCGTTCCGTATGACACTACCATTGGCCGATTAGCTGCAGGAGTATAAAAAACATCAAATGCATCACCCCAACTATCTTCTACTTGAATATCATTTCTGGTATCGTTCCACCAAAGTTCCCAGTCCTTATTAAGGACTTTTTCATATACTCCGATTGTCCACATAAGAAAACCGAGACCTGTACTGCTTAATGTTGGATCTTCGGTAACAAGCATTTGAGCCACTTTGGGATCAAGTAAATCATTAAGTTTGAGAGTGTCAATAGTTGGGACATTTGATGAATTCACTAAATGTTTATGATAAATAATAGCAATAAGGCCATAATCATAAGGGGTGACATAATGATCAGGATCCAGTCCATTGATGACACTTTCTGAAAGATCAGACAAAGTCGAAGCTTCATAAGGAATAAGGATTTCTTGAGCCAATGCTTCGTAGATCAATACATTATCGATTCCTATAATAATATCAGCTTTTGGAGAATTTTTTTCTGCAACAGCCTTAGCTAGGACTGAATTTGCATCATCAAAATATTCTAATTCAATAATACAATCTTCTTGGGCTTCAAAAGCATCGAAGACGCGATTATTTGCCTCAGTAGCGTTTAATCCCCAATTTATTAGAGAATCATAAGTATAAATTGTTAAAGTAGGAGTTAGATGGGTCGAATTGGGATGACCACTAGCGATTGAGACTTGAGCGATGATGAGCGAGGCTGAAACGATAAGAACTACAATTACTAATGTCCACTTCAGGGGTATTCCACGAACTGGTTTTATTACATCTTTTATCATGTCCATACAACCTCTATGAAAGGTTATTAAAAACAATTGAACCTCATTTTAAGGATTTAAATAGTATAGGTTGATAATATAGGGCCCTTATAAAACTTCAATAAGATCTAGAGCTTGAAATCTATCTTTGGCAAAAGAGAGAAACTCAATAAAAGAGGGATGTTGCTCTACAAAGGGAACAGATGTTGATCTGAATCGTGCTGCTTGAATCACATACCATAAACCTGACATTAAATTCATTAAGTTACATGTGAACTCCAGGACTTCAGGATTGACTTGATTTCCTAGCTGTTCTCCAAATTTTTCAACAGTAGTATGTTGAATTTTTTGTGAGAGCTGGTTTTGAGTTATAAGATAAGCCAAATCAATATATGGATCAGCTAAGGTTGAATACTCCCAATCTATGAACGCTATTTCATCATTTTTTTGCGAATGAATGATGTTAGAGAATACGAGGTCCCCATGAATTCGAACAAGAGGTTTGACAGAGTTTATACTTTGAAGTTGGTGAATGTGGTCAATAAAATACTGATTCACTCTCTCATAAGAAGGAAAATGCGAGAACTCCGTTTCCAGAGAGGGCGAGGTAGGATAGTGTCGTTTTATTCCTTTGTATTCAAGAAGATATCGTTTAATTACATCATAGTAATGGAAATCCCCAGGGGTGGACTCGGTTATGTTGTGAATAGATGCAATAGCATTCACTAATAATTCTACATTATTTTGGAGGTGATCGGTACTGAGGGGCTGTCCCTCAACCCACTTGCGAGCAATGAAGAATTTAGTGCCATCATCATAATATTTCAACAATTGTGGGGCGTGGGAGTTACGTTTAAGCAGTAGAAGGCTATCTTTTTCACGTAGAAAACGTAAATTGACTGGATCAGTCGTTTCATCTGTAAAAAGATATTCCTTGACTAACCATGTTTCGTTAATGAGGATATTCCTATTGTTTAATCCGTCTTCAATTATACGTGCAGAAGTGATTTCTTTTGGCATAAGAATGGGAGGAATCTGTGTTAGGAGCTTTGAATAGTGGTTCATTTGACGAAATAACCTTATTGATCAGCTATTAATTATAAATTCTCGTGATCTGAAGTAAAAGAATTAAGAATGTGTACTTTTATCTCTTTGTATTAATTAATTAATTAATTAAATAGTTAAAGAACCATGACAAATTTAACCTAGCTTCACTAGAAGTCCCCTTTTATTCATATGGGGGATGAACAGTGAGGTAAAAATTACCTCAAAGACAATGAAA
>Ga0209636_10004755_pt1 | contig 13879 bp, 10 predicted proteins | sample DeeMarSWOR152_54_FD_187464 | JGI IMG/M metagenome (GOLD analysis project Ga0209636, IMG submission 187464) | Marine sediment microbial communities from White Oak River estuary, North Carolina - WOR-1-52-54 (SPAdes) (version 2) | ecosystem: Environmental > Aquatic > Marine > Intertidal zone >...
CTCGGCAGTGGTATTCGTATACTTGAAGCAGCCCGTATCTGTAAGGATAGCAGTATATAGACACACTGCCCGATCTCGGCCGACCGCTATGCCTCCGTACTCCATCAGATCAAAAACAAGCTCCGCAGTGGCACATGCATCGGCATCAACTAAATTGTGCGTACCGAAGTGATCGTTGCTGCGATGATGATCGATATTGACCAAAGCCCGCTTGGGATGAATTCGTGCCGCCAGTTCCTCCCCAATCCGATTCAAACTCCCACAATCCAGAATTATAGCTACTTCGACATCAGAAATAGACTCAAGACTTAAGACTTGAGACTTAAGACTTGAGACTTCAGACTTCCCGTCTCGTGCTTTTCTTGCGTCTTGTGTCTTGTGTCTTATGTCTTCCTTAGTTGACGTGGGTTCTACACATTGTAGGAACTCAGCATTTGGCAGGAAACTGTAGGCAAGCGGCACAGGATCTGAATTCACCACAGATACCTTTTTTCCGAGATCCGACAAGAGCGAGTAAAAAGCAAGTTGCGATCCTATAGCATCGCCATCAGGATTAATATGGGACGAGATCAGGAAAGCTTCACATTCCTTCAGAACATCCAGAACCTCTCCCATTATCTTTGATTTTGGCATAATCTAGGCTTATGGGCTTATAGGCTCATGGGCTCATAAGCTCATGAGCTTACAAGCCTATCAGCCTATAAGCCTATTCCTGACCTTCCTCAATCAGTTGAGCTATGCGGAAACTATGATCGACTGATCTATCAAGCACAAAGACTATTTCGGGTGTATGTCTCAACGCGATTCTGCGGCCAATTTCTCTTCTAATGAACCCGGTGGCGCTTTTCAGTCCAGCCAGCGTGCTCTTCTGTTGGCTCTCAGTTCCCATTATGCTCGCATATACTTTCGCATGGCGGAGATCATCAGATACGTCCACTCTCATGATAGTGCAAAACCCGATCCGTGGGTCTTTGATCCGTCTGTGCAGAATGTCGCTGATCTCCCGCTGTATTAGATCTCCAAGCCTGTCTGCTCTCCTATATTGTAGCATAAGGAAACCCCTCGTCGTTGAAAGTGAAACGGCTTTAGCAACTTAAACGTTCAACGACCTCCTACTGAATTTCGATCTCGTAATCTACCAATTCCACCGAGCGCATCGTGCTGATAAGGTTCACAACGTTTGACAATATACTATTTGCGAACTTGGCATCGTTTGATACACAGGCTAATCCCAACGTTGTCCACTGCCACTTATCCAGTCCGCCGATCTCAGCAATGGAAACATTGAATTTACTTCTAACCCTGTCCTTTATGCTTTTGACAGTCCGACGTTTCTCCTTGAGAGAATGATTCTCCAAAAGCCGCAGATGGAGAGTACAGATCCCAATATGCATTCTCAAGACCCAAGGCCGGAAAGCCGATTTTTCCGGCTCTCCTGATCCCTATCCCAGTCTCGCGGGAATCTCTTCATAGATATAGGATTCTATGATGTCTCCCAACTCAAAATCGCTGAAATCATCAACCAGTATACCGCATTCCTGCCCGGACGCTATCTCACGCACGTCTTCGCTAAACCGCCTTAGAGAATCGATCTTGCCCTCGTATATAGTCCTGTTGTTGCGTATTACTCTCATGGGAGAATTACGTATCACCCTGCCACTATTCACATGACATCCTGCCACGGTTCCCACGCGCGAGATATTGAACAGCTCGATCACCTCGGCCCTACCCGATATAACCTCTCGTAACTCTGGCTCCAGCAACCCTTCCATGGCGGTTCTTACATCCGAGATAGCTTCATATATAACATTATATAGCTTTACCTCTACGCCTTCCCTCTCAGCGAGCCTCGAAGCCTGCGATGTGGGACGAACGTGGAAGCCTGTGATGATAGCCTTAGAGGCGGATGCAAGCATCACATCATTTTCTGTAATGTTCCCTACAGCAGCATGGATCACATTCAATTTCACCTCATCGGTGCTTAGACGCTGGAGTGATTCTGCAAGAGCCTCTACTGACCCCTGTACATCTCCCTTTATAATAATGTTCAGATCCTTGATCTCACCCTCTCTGATCATTTGATACAGATCCAGCGTCCTCCTGCCTGTGGCAGCCCTGTCCCTCTCGAGAAGCGCGGCTTTGCGCGATTCGCTAATAGCTCTGGCCTCCTTTTCGTCCTTCAGCACGTAGAACTGATCCCCTGCCTCTGGGACGCCGGAGAAGCCAAGCACCTCAACAGGTGTTGAAGGCGGTGCCTCTAGTACATTCTCCCCGTGATCGTTGATCATCGCGCGCACCTTACCATCGTAGAGGCCAGCTACGAAACAATCCCCGATCTTCAAGGTGCCGTTTAGCACAAGTACAGTAGCCACCGAGCCGCGGCTTTTGTCCACCTTAGCTTCAATGACAGTTCCTCTAGCAAGTTTCTCAGGATTCGCTTTAAGTTCCAGAAGCTCCGCTTCCAGAAGGAGATTCTCCAAGAGATCATCAATACCTGTCTTGTTCTTAGCCGACATATCCACAAATATGGTCTTGCCACCCCAATCTTCGGGAACCAGCTCTAACTCTGAAAGCTGCTGCCTGACGCGATCTGGCTTGGCGTTTTCCCTATCAATCTTATTGACCGCTACAACAATGGGCACCTTCGCTGCTCTGGCGTGATCGATGGCCTCTACAGTCTGTGGCATAACACCATCATCAGCAGCAACGACTAATACCACTATATCGGTTACCTGTGCTCCGCGAGCACGCATCTTCGTAAACGCTTCATGTCCAGGAGTGTCCAAGAAAACTACATCACCATTCTCCAGGCTGACGCGGTAAGCCCCTATATGCTGTGTGATACCACCTGCTTCTGTGTCCATTACATTCGTTTCACGCACAGCGTCCAACAGCGACGTCTTCCCATGATTGACGTGTCCCATTATGGTGACAACTGGCGGCCTCGGGCTCAATTTGCCAGGAGCATCCGGCTCTTCCATCAGAAGCTTCTCTTCCAGAGACAGTTTTTTGGTGGGCTCAAAGTTGAATTTCTTGGATAAAACTACTAAGGCATCAAAATCTAGACGCTGATTGACACTAGCCATTATACCCAACTGTATCAGGGACTTTACCATATCCGTTCTTTTGATGTCGAGCAAGTTGGCCAGTCCGGCTACTGTCGTACCTTCCTCAACTTTTATGATTTCCGGGGCAGGCCCTGGTTCCGGCTTACCAAATTCCGCGACCACCAATTCGGCTGTGTCTTCATCCACGGAACTCATGTGGCTCTTAACCTCAACACCATACTGGTTCAGCTTCCTTATGAGTTCCTTGTTGGATACTTGGAGTTCTCTCGCTAATTCATATACTCTTATGTTTCTGCTTTTACGAGTTTTCCGCTGATCCAAATCCACATGCCTCCAAATCTCGCCTAGGAAAGGCAACCACCAATTACACGAATTAGGAAGTCTACAGGTCCACAAATCTGCAAGCCCATGGGTTTACAGACCTATAGACCCAATACAATTAGTGCCAATTAGTGAATTCGTGGTTCCTCTTAATGGTGGGCTTCTATTAGTCCTAGTAAGCTTTGCTTCAATTTGTCTATAGTTTCTAAGCTAATACGATCCGACGAATTCCCGAGATCCCCGCGCTCGGCGACTCGAGAGGGGTTAATCCTGAATGCCTTATTTAATCTTTCTGGCTGCATAGCTCTATTTATGCAATCTATGTTGGGGCAAATGTAGGCTCCTCGACCCTTTTCTTTCCCACGCAGATCAACAGTAACAATAAACTCAAGACTCAAGACCGAAGACTCAAGACTGGAAGAGCCGGCCTCTTGGCCTTCCGGCTTTCCGGTTTTCCGGCTTTCCTGCCTACCAACAGGCAATCTCACGATCCTGATGAGGTCTTTCTTGGCTTTTACCTGACCACACCCTATACATGTTCTCTGGGGAACAACCATAGCCAAATAGTGGTCAGTAAACAGTAATCAATTCACCGGTCACTGTTCTGCCGCCTTCATCCTTTCCAGTGCTGCTAAATGGAGTCTTTCAGCAGTTTTCGCGCCGATCCCTGGTACTTCGGTCAGATGCTCCACGTCAGTATCAGCTACATCTTCAATTGATGAGAATCCGGCTTCATGAAGTTTTTCTGCGATCTTGGGCCCGACTCCTTCCAGATCAGTTACAGGCGTTGATTTGAATATGCTCTTTGCGATCTTATCTTTCGCCTCAGACTCAGCTTCGGACTGGCTCTTGATATCAATATTCCAGCCGGTGAGCTTAGCCGCGAGGCGGACATTTTGCCCCCTCCGACCAATAGCCAGAGATAATTGATCATCGGGTACGACAACTCTGGCTGATTTCTCATCTTCATCTATGGATACGCGTACTATCTTCGCTGGACTCAGTGCACTGGCAATGAATGTCTCTGGTACTGAACTCCATGGTAGAATATCTATCCTCTCTCCACCAAGCTCGTGGACTACCATCTGAACCCTGGACCCTCTCATCCCGACGCATGTCCCTACAGCATCCAGATTCTCGGCATTGGTGGCAACAGCAATCTTCGAGCGGTCACCTGGTTCTCTTGCAGCGGCTTTGATCTCCACAAGTCCATCGTAGATCTCAGGGACCTCCAATTCAAATAGACCTCTGAGTAGATCAGGATGAGTTCTGGAGAGGATGATCTGCGAGCCTCTGGATTCATGTTTCGCAACCTCTATGATCAATGCCCGCAATCTATCCCCGCGGCGATATTCCTCTCCTTTTATCTGTTCCCGGTAGGGAAGCAACGCCTCAGCTCTGTCAAGTTCAACAATCACATCGCTGTACTCGCGCCGCTGCACTATCCCACTTGCTATTTCTCCCTCACGGTCTTTATACTCTTCATATATGTTCTCTCTTTCGGCTTCCCTGAGCTTCTGAGCAACAATCTGCTTCGCAGTCTGGGCTGCTATCCTGCCGAAGTCTTCCGGCATCGCCTCGACCTCGATAGTCTGCCCTACCTCCGCGTTCGGATCTATCGTCATCGCTTCCTCAACGGGAATCTGTGTAGAAAAATCAGTCATTATCTCGACCACCCTCTTGGGAGCAATAACCTTGATCTCGCCTGTATCCCTGTCAATACTTACTGATACCTGCCGGTGAGAGCCATAGCGCTTCTTGGCAGCTTGAAGCAATGCCTTTTCAATCGCTTCGATTAATACATCACGCGACAGTTCCCTCTGGCGACTTATCTGATCGATAATTCCCAACAGATCGTCTTTCATCATAAGCCTCTACAAAAGAAAAGAGCGGGTTGGAACCCACTCTAAGTGAGAAAAAACTCCATAAAATCTCGTCCCAAAGGTATTATATCATAATGGCACACAATTTGCAAGAAAAAAGTCGCATTCATCTCCGCCTGTAGAAAGGCGAGGCTCCCTGCGATAGCTTCCGCAAAGCAAGCATATCGTCAAGAAAACTTCCGACAATCTAAGATCGTTGGAAATTGTCCGTCTGCTATCGCGACCCCGACCTGCATAACATTCAAGAGCTGGCTCTCAACGGCGCTCTGAAATACTTCAGACTCTATTTCATCCCACCGAAGAGGTTGGTCTTCCTTCTGTCTCAGCCGCTGACATACGGAAACTAACGGAATTCCCTGAAACCTTCAATCTCCCGTAGCATTATGCGATCTTTGGCTTTGCACTCCACCTGGATTTCATAGCGATGCTTGATCGATTCATCGGTATACTTTTTTGCCGCTTCGACAGATTCTCGGCCTTTTCCATCGTCATCATCAAGGGCTACCAATAGGCTGATGTTTTCGGAAGAATAATCGTAGTAAATTCTATCTATTTTGCTTCCGACCTCAGATTCCTTCAGCCTGCGATAGAAGGTTGTGATTATCTTTGAGACATCGCCAGGCATAGCTTCTCGACCAAAAAAGCGTCCTATGAAGGATTGAAACAACCGCAATCCCCTGGGAGAAAGTGATATTCTGCGCTTCGCTTTATAGGCCTGTAGCAGCTTCTTGCTGAGAACAGTCACTTCAGCAAGAGTTGAGAAGCTCTCCTGACCATTTGAGGGGTAGTCTGGCAAGTAAAACGCACGAAAGACATTTCCACGTCGAATGTTTCCCTGAAATTCAGGTTTGTCTGAATCTAAGAAAGGGCGTACTCTCGCAACAGTGACCTGCTCGTCATGGGCTATATCGCAGGTTTGCGAAACAATCATAACATCCGTCTTAAACACAGGAATGAGGGCATACTCTCTGCTATATCTGTTGCTGAATGGTGGTGCTACCTCATCACTTTTCTCGGCGAGTTGAGCTACATAGGAAATCTTCGCGAGCAAATCTTGAGAACGACGTATAGGCATATCATCTTGAAGCAATCGTGTTATATATAGGCCCTCGATGATGTCTCCTTGCTGCCATTCATCCGATTCATTGAACTCCCGGTATAATTCACCTGAAGTATATACCATGACGTTATCATTGGTTTAATCAAATATCTGGAGGTGCAAATTCCTCAGGGTCATAGGAATGACGGTAAGAATCAGCATTAATCTTCTCTAGGTCAGCACTTACACAAAAGCCCCGGGTAGGAATATTCATAAGCCGAGCTTGCCGCAGTTGTGACTCACTGGGAATTTGTCCTCCAAGAACCAATTCTCTAACATAATCGCTTGCTGAGAATGTGTCACTCTTAGCTTCTAACGGTCGGTGATAACTCAGATTTTCTTCCCCCTGCCACTCTTCGCTCTCCTCAGATAGAAAATGGACAATCAAATTTAACCCCTCTGTACCTCTACGACGTGCTAACACTACCCAAGCGTCAGCCATAATCTCCCCATATTCCGCTACTTCTGTTCGTTTGCCCATCAAAGCTTTCTTCAAGTCAGAAGGGCCGAGATCCACAGTCCTAGTCGGACTATATCGATCAACCCTTTCTTCGCCAGTGTTGGCTATCACTTGCGGTGCCATCATTCAAACTCCTTCAAAAGGTCGCCTTCGATTATGCCGAAGAACCAATCACGTATCAAACTATGCGCGTTTTCTGCCCAGACGAGGATATCTTCCTTAATGGTCTTTGGCACATATTTTCCTATTGATTGGACCATTATTTCCCAGAACAAAACGTCCTTCTCATTTTTCTGTCCTCGGCGCGCCACCAGTCCTACCGCACCTTCAGGATTCATGGAGGGAAAGAAGGTCTGCAAATTGAAGCTGTACGGCAACTTGCTAACTCCTCTGCCACAGAATAAATCTGGCTGAATATCTATCGTTATCTTCATCTTCTCTTTCAGAAATTTGAGAACATCATCGTTATTGTAGTCAAACTCAATTGCATTGATATAACGCAGCATTACCGTGTTCAAATTCAGATCATCAGAGTCCGGATGTGTTTCAAAGAAGAGATCTAGCAAATGGGACATTCTCTCTTTGAAGTCCTCCCAATCATATTTAACCGTATCGTTTAATGTGATAATTCCCGGGCCTACTTGGACGACAGGCCATTCATTCTCAGCGGTCCAGAACTGTTGCTGGACTTTGTGTGGTACGAACTTCTCAGGTACATCCGCTGCAGGTAATGGCTTGGGAACAGGATAGTCCTTTACAGCCTCTTCCTCCAACCGAGTGACGAATATCCTATGGTGCGGATCTATCTTCTCTCCTGAGAAAGCCTTTCCGCGCAGTTCCCACTGTAATTCAAATATCGCCTCCACAAGAGGCTTGTTTTTGAGGATTTTTCTCACAGCATGACCTTCCATGGCACAGATCACTAGCCCTTCTTTATTAAAACGACAAGTAAGGAAAATCTGGACCCGGTAGCTCTATATCCACGTTGTATCATATAGAACGTAAATGTCAAACAAAAGTTTATACTCGTCATAAGTATTATCGAGTTGGGATGTCAAAAAAGTGAGCAATCAATTCAGTCAGCGATCACATCAGACAAGACATTCCCATACTTTAGTCGTTCTTAGAACGTCCTTAGAGTCTACGTTTTCTGCATAGACTTTCTGGAGCGACGAAGGCCTAATTCCTATGCTGTGCCAATATCCTTTGCTGACTTGCCACTGGAGTGCAAATATAGTACGAATCTCTTGTCGAGATCTGAACAAAATCCACATCCAACAATCTAAGATCGTTGGAAATTATCCGTCTGCTACCACGACCCCAAAGACTTTGCCGTTTGCTGGAATTAGTTATCCGTGAATCTATAAAGAGGAGGACTGTGGAAGAGCTTCCTCAGCCAAAAGCTCCTTAACGAAGTCTCTCAATCCCGGTTCTCCAGTCTCAGCGACCCTTTCTAATTCGGCAATGGATTCCGAATCTCCTATTTTGTTAAGAGCCTGAATAGCAGTAAGTTTCACCGTCGATTCCTCATTTTCATCTCTGAGTACACTTACAACTTCGCTTCTGGCCGAACTTCCACCTATGTTACCCAGAGCTGCAACCGCGCTATCCCTGACTCTACTGTCTGCATCGTTTCGCGCCTTTCTCAGGACATCAATGGCAGGTTCACCTATTCTTCCCAGCGCATATCCAGCTTCCAGTCGGACTCCCAGCGACGAATCTTTCAAGGCTTGCGCAAGTGATTCTATAGCTTCCAATCGTCGCATCCTTGCTAGCGCCCTTGCAGAGCTACGTCTAACCTCCGCATCTTCTTCGTTCTCTTCCAGCAGATGCCACATGAGCGGCTGTATCACCCGTTCATCGTTCATTTCTTCCAGAGCCCTTGCAGCAGAGCGGCGAATCCACCTATCTTCACTTTCTAGCGCTTTTAACAGAGGTTCTACAGCTCTTATGTCTCCTATTTGACCGAGGGCATCTATGACAACCAATTTGATGCCGCCCAATTCTCCTCTCTTGAAGATAACTCTATCGGCGTCAACAGCTTTTTTGATAGCCTCCTTATAGCTGTCAATATCGGTTATCTTCATCTCATCAATGACGTGTGTGATTATATCACCTTCCATTATACCTTCCATACTGGCCGGGGTGCCTTCAGTTTTGAACTCCTCCATCTTCTTCACAGTAACGCCGCTATCGTGATCCTGCACTTCTTCGATCCCAACCTTGCTGAGCTTAGATGCCACAATTTCTCTGGCTACACTGAAAGTGACCTTATTGGAATCTGCCAGCGCTTTAGCTAAAACATCATTATACTCATCTTCGCTTCTTATGCTCTTGTCATCTATCTCATAGATTATCGTATTCGGCTTTATGCCGGCCTCTTCGGCTCTGCCACTGGGCTCGACCCAATCCACGATCACGCCCCTTTCTTCGGGGTCAGGCCTCGTCCGAACACCTAACTGCTCAGGGGAGGTCGCAGAGACATCTTTCAATATTCTCAATATGGCTTTTTCATCTTCTTCCAACGCTTCACTGAAGGCATCCTCGTATCTCTTTTTATCAGTCACTTTTCTTTCATCTACTATGTAGGAGATTAACTCCCCCGCGCTTATGCGCCCATCAGCAGGCGATCCGGGTTCTACTGACTCCACAACAACGCCTTTAAACGCCCAGCGGTTGTCCAGATCAGAGCCCAACTCTCTTATAGTTATGCCTGTCGTTTCATCCTCATATTTGTGACCACATCCAGAGAGAAAGCCGAAGGCGAAAGCAAAAACCACACATAAAAGCAGTATCGAAGTCTTATTCACCATACAAATTACCCCTTTCGCATCTTTAGCATTGTCAGATTCCCCATGGCGGATCCGTAGAGGCGATCCTTGTGATCGCCCTTTTGGAGGCGAATACAAGATTCGCTATCAAAGTCTTATCTCTATCGGATTGGCTTCTTCCTGAAGCATTTCTATGAGGGAATCTACAGCCGCCTTATCCTTCACTTCGCCCAGTGCTTGAGCGGCATCAAAGCGCACGATCAATCCTTTGTTCCGAAGAACATCGATCAGTTTGCCGATAGCTTCTTCATTGATCACTGAAATACTGACTTTGCCATCCTCCAGTCCCTCTTTCAGGAGCTGTTTATATTCATCCACACTGTGTATCCCTTTCTCGCTGACTATATAGGAGATTATCTGCCCCTTCCTTATACCTGCTTCGACAGCGGGGCTCCGCGCTCGGACCTCAGTTACGACGACGCCTTCCGCTTCGCCAGGCAATTCCGCCACGTTCATGCCCAGATCCCGGCTGTCTTCCGGTACTGGAATTGATAACAGCTTATATTTATCATCGTTCGCCACCCTAAATCTAAGTTCCTCAGCTCTCGATATAGTTTCAGCAGCGATTCTCTCATAATCCTGCACAGAGTTCACTTGCTGATCGTTTATGTGGGAGATTATCTCGCCCTTTTCTATGCCCATCTTTCTGGCCTTGCTGTCAATTGTTAGTTTGTCCACGACGATGCCTTTGCCACCAGGTTCGGGCTTCATCTTGCTTATTCCCAATTCATCTACTTTTGATACACCAACTTTCACGATCTTTGGCAACCCGAAGGTGACCTCTTCGCTGTTCTCAAGTGCGTCTGCAAGGAGGTTATTGTAAGCTTCGAGCGAAGTTACCTTCTTATTATCAATTATATGGGAGATTATCTCGCTCTTCTGGAGAGTTGTCTCATTGGTTACTCCACCGGCTATCCTGACACCTTCCTCCGCCGGCTCTACCTGAATATCCAGTGATTTCCCGGTAATTTCTATGTTCCGCTTGGCTATCTGACGCAATGATACAACAGCAGCCCGTCTAACCTCTGACTCTTCGCCCTTTTCCCCCTCTGCTTTCAGAACTGTTATTCTCTCCATTAGCGCGTCAATAGCCATCGGATCGCCAATATTCCCCAGAGCTCGCACTGCATCGAATCTGGTGCCCATTCTTCTGTGTTTCAGTATATCCTTTTCCATCAAACGTTCTACCACTTCCTTGTGGTTATCTAATTTGCTCAGTACCAGCGCTGCATCGTCGCGATCTCTGGAATCTTTCGACTTCAGAGTCTTGACCAACGGCTTTATCATAGAGGCCATCTCTTTATCCTTATGTATATCCTGCAACGCCTTTGCAGCGCTCTTCCGAACATTCTCATCCCTATCCCTCAGTGCTTCTTCGATCAGTATCTTCAGATATTTCCTTTTGTCATGTTTGTAAGCCAGAACCATCTGTTCAGCTCGGCGTTCAATAGTGGCGTTTTCATCGTAGTATCCCAGCAGATAATGGGCTTCAGCATTATCAGGTTCCGTCTCAATAGCCAATTCAAATTGCGCGACCGCTTTAGCGATCCTGCCTCTTTCGTCAGATTTTACCCACTCTTTACCTTTAGAAAGGTACTCATTCTGAGTTCCACACCCGATTACCAAAGCCACAGCAACGAGTAGAAACGCGAAGGTTATCAGCTTTCTCATGAATATTTGCCTCCTCAACTAAAAATGGAGCATACCCTAATAGTAGATCGATGCATCAATATTCTAATGGTTTTCGACTGAAAAAACACCCAATTGGGAAATAGTTTACAAGCTCTTTTCCAGAATTATAGCCTCTTTCTCAGCAAATCCCCAACTTTTGTATTTCTCTATGATCTTCCCATCAGAGCGGTGCGCCTCAATCTGGAGTGCCTCCACGCCGCTCTGTTTCGCCATCTCAGATATTGCATCCACCAATTTATCTGCCACAGCCGACCCACGAAATGGTCCTGTGACAATCAGCTTGTGTATCTGAGCGACCTTGCGATTCCTCCTATCGAACTCAAGCTGTATGTTGCCTACGGCATAGCCATTTACCTCAGCAACCAGCCTGTACATTTCACCGCGTTCCATCCTCTCGATGTCCCGCTTTAGTTGTTTCTCCACTTCCTCCAATGTATCTGATGGGAAACAGTATGTACGCAGGGCAGTAGCATCATCTATGCTTACCTTTCGGATCCTTAACCCGGCTGTTATGTCAAAACCCTGTTCCACAGCAACCATACCCCTTCTGTTAGCATCTCAGTATGTCAAACCATATATACAATAGAAATAGTAGCACACCATGATCTACCTGTCAACAGAATTATTTGGCTAGGCGGTCAATATTCGATAGCCTCTCCCAGCAAAGAGGCCCACAATAATCCATATCGCTCCGACAACATATTCACCTAAAATCAATCCCAAAAAGAGAGGTTTCACTTTACCGTATGCTCTAAACCCTCCATATTTAAGCACAATATACTTGAAAAACCAGCCAAGAAAGATAGAGAGAAGGAACATTTGGATACCCCAACTGCTTCCGGTAGTGCAACCAATAGGATGCAATGGCCACCAGAAGAACCTTTGGTACATAAAAGCCACCAGCAGAGTGCCTGCCGCCCCAATGAAAATAAAGCTCAGATCAGGGAGGTTCATATCAGCAGGATCAACAAGTCGAGAATTCAGAACTCTAAAGCCAGTATCTCCAAGCCAAGAGAGACCTATTGTATTCCCGCCTACCTTGTATGCCAGTCTCAAAAAGGAATAGCTTGAGATCGGCAACGCGACTATGATAGCCGCAACCATTGCAACAAGCAGTGGGCGTCTGAAGAGATTGGGTTCATCGGAGATTTTGAATGAATTCATTATGTGAGGCATGGTGAGCTGTGTCAAATCCGTTCTGAATGCTCTTGCCTGGATTGTGTTGATCGTCAAACTACGAGGTCCAATCGTTCTATCTCCGAACATCGTTCTTAAAGTCATCATCGGTCTGAAAGTTGGATGCACAATCAGTACCCCGGTACTGGCCACCTGCCAGGTAAAGATCACCCACATCACAGCAGAGAATAGTGTAATAGACAACGCTACCCAAAGCGAAATCCCCATAAACTGCGACAGCATCGCCTGAAAGATAAGCATGAGGATCAGTCCGAAAAACGCCCAGCGATAGGGCAGCGGCTCATTTGAGTCATCAACGGCAGAATCCATTGAAGGTCTTTGGAAGGTCTTCTTTACAATAGCTTTTATATGTCTCCTGGAACGCCAGACTATTATGCTGATAACTACTATAAAAGCTCCCATCTCTTGATGCGAGGCAAAGCTTCGCGTAAAACCGAATTCTCCGGGTGAACTTGGCATTCGCACGCTGAATATAGAGAAAACCAGGCATTGAAATTTATATAACAGATAGAAAACCCACAGGCTCAGAGAGACTTGCACTGTAAGAAGGTACGTAATGCCAATTACCGAAGGGTGTATGTCAAGTGGCAAGGGGCGAATAGCGGAAAAGGGTTTGTCTGTCAGAAACGGGTCAAGTGAAAATCGAGTAGGGAGAGAAGGCACGGCAGGGAAATAGAAGTGGAGGCCGCTAAATAACTGCAACATCCCTGCTGCCGCGAAACCGATCCACATAATCCGGTTTTTGAAAAAACCGGGAAGAAGCGAATTGCTCTCCGGATCTCTTATGATCTCCGCTGGCAGTTGCACAAGCGGGAAGGTGATGCGCTCGTATTCAACCCATTGCTTGCGTAAGATTGTACTGAGGCAAAACATAGTACCATATAGCGAAAGACCGAAGAGCATCCATACCAGTAGCGGCTTTATCCAGAACTCCCATGGTATACCTCCGTAAATGGTGCCTTCAAAAAAGTTCCTGGCAGCAAGTGGATTCTGGGGTGTTAACCAATTTGGGAAATATTGATGAAATAGCTCTTTCCATTCGTTCTCAGGAGTAGCAAAATAATATGGTCCCACAAGAGCAGGGAATAAATATTCAACGAAAGCTTTTGAAGGTATACTGGCAGTGACAGTCATCATACACCAGATAACCGTAAGCTCTCCTGAACTCAAACTCAGACGAGGGCCCAGATATTTTACAAAAGCATTGAGGAATATGAGAAGAATCAGGATAAAGAGAGGACCTATTGGGAGATGATTGCTGGCAAGATAGGTATTGCCAACATAGTGGTTATTGTAAGGTGTAATAATGCAGATGCCAGCTATGAGGA
>Ga0209636_10004756_pt1 | contig 13876 bp, 10 predicted proteins | sample DeeMarSWOR152_54_FD_187464 | JGI IMG/M metagenome (GOLD analysis project Ga0209636, IMG submission 187464) | Marine sediment microbial communities from White Oak River estuary, North Carolina - WOR-1-52-54 (SPAdes) (version 2) | ecosystem: Environmental > Aquatic > Marine > Intertidal zone >...
GGTCAAAGATTTTCATTTCCAGTCTCTCCACAATAAAATAAATCCTATCGCTTTTAGGATAAATCCGAATTCAGGTTGGCTGCGGCACATTTATATCCGGATAAAACCGGATGATATTCCGGCTGCAATCGGTTTTATAAAGGACGTATGGAACAGGATCGTTCCTGATTATCCATTCGAGTACCATTTCCTGGATGAATCATTCGAACGGCTGTACAAAGCAGAGCAGCAAATGGGCACAATCACAAATTACTTCACCGTCCTCGGCATTTTCATTGCTTGCTTAGGCCTTTTTGGTTTAGCCGCTTTTATGGCAGAACGAAGGACAAAAGAGATTGGGATCCGGAAGGTGCTGGGCGCATCTGTCTTGAAACTCATTTGTCTGCACTCGTCTGAATTTGCCAAATGGGTTCTTGTAGCCAATTTCATTGCCTGGCCGGTTGCTTATTTCATGGCTAATCGTTGGCTCCAGAATTTTGCTTATCGAACAAATGTTAAATTATGGATGTTCTTATTGGCCGCTGCCCTTTCTCTATTTATTGCTTTGGTAACAGTGAGTTTCAAAGCATTCAAAGCGGCAACCGCCAATCCTGCAGAAGCTTTGAGATATGAATAAAATAAAAAAGGAGAAATAAAATGAGAGAAGTCGTGCTTCAGATACCAACTCTGGAATCCGAACAAAATATCGACATCGAGGTCAAGATCAACGGAAAAAAAAGAACCATGCATTACAGAGTCGAAATCATAGCCTGGGAAGATTATGATGGAGAGACAGCAGACAAGGTTGATGTGATTAAACGGGTCATCAGAGAATATGACAAAGACTGGCGTTTAATCGAAATCGGTATGCCCACAGAAACGCATATTCCGATCATGTTTCGAAAAAGACGAGAGGTGCGGATAGACAATCCCAATGCTTAGAATTTCTGCTCCGAGCCGCTGGCTCCAGGATTTTGCCTTCCGGATCGAGATTGAAATCTGGATATTTCTTTTGGCTTCAGTTATAGCTGCTGCTATCACTGTATTGGCCGTAAGCTTTCAAGCCATCAAAGCTGCTCTATCAAATCCAGTAGAATCCTTAAGATATGAATAGAATAAAATTGCAATCCACAGTAAAATACCAGAGAACATTCTGAATTTGGAGTTTGTCATGATAAAAATGAGAGACATCAACAAATACTATTCAACGGGATTTGTGAAGACTTTTGTGTTGCGCAACATCGATCTCGATGTCAAAGCAGGGGAATTTTTGACCATTATGGGTCCTTCAGGAGCAGGAAAGTCCACATTGCTGCACATCCTGGGAATGTTGGATACACCTTCCAACGGAGAATACTTTTTTTACGACAAACCTGTCCACAGGATGAGTGAGCGCCAGCTCTCAGATCTTCATAAAAATCATATCGGTTTTGTTTTCCAGAGCTACCATTTGATCGATGACTTGACAGTCTATGAAAATCTAGAAACGCCGCTCCTGTACAAAAAAGTCAAAGGTTCTGAGAGAAAAGGCAAAATAGCCGATATGCTGGATAGATTCCACATGGTGGCCAAAAAAAATCTTTTTCCCAATCAACTCTCTGGTGGCCAACAGCAAAAAGTGGCTGTAGCCAGAGCTATTATCATTGACCCCAAGCTCATCCTTGCCGACGAGCCGACTGGAAATTTGAACACCAAGGAAGGAACAGAGGTTATGGATCTTTTGAAAGAGCTTAATGAAAACGGCACCACCATCATTCAGGTAACTCACTCAGAAAAAAATGCTGCCTACGGTCGGAGAATCATCAATCTGCTTGATGGGTGGATAGTGGATAAACCTTGAATCCATGAATTGTCCATTTGGAGGATGAAAATGATAAAAAGAATAATGTGCGCAAACCTGATTTTCGTTCTGATTTTTCCCGCCATGATGTGGGGACAGCAGACAGAAAAGCACCTGTCTTTGAATGACTGTATCGTCGGAGCCATAAAACATAATCTGGGTTTGGCTGTCGAAGTTTTGAATCCTCAGATCGCGGATATATCAGTCGCTCAGGCTAAGGAAATATTTTTCCCCAGCCTGGTCTTTGGATACAACAGACAAAAAACTGAATCTCCGGCGTTTTCATGGCTGGATGCAACAGACCAGGTTGAAGAAAGATACAATGATTATTCTGCTCAGCTCTCCCAGCTCATCCCCACAGGAGGGCGTTTCTCAATTGATATGTTTACCTACAAAAACAACACCAACAGAAAGTTCCAGGAAATCAATCCCCTTTATTGGAGCCGGTTGAGATTTAACTTCACCCAACCCCTTCTGAAAAATTTCGGTTCTAAAGTCACCCGTCGCGAGATCATAGTTGCCCAGAACAACACAGAAATATCCGAGAGCCTGTTAAAACAAACCTTGTTGGGTACGATTTATGATGTCGAAGAAGCCTACTGGAATCTCGTCTACAGCATCGAGAATCTTAAGGTCATACAGTCATCTCTGGAACTTGCCCAGGATTTGCTGGCCAAGAACCGGAGAGAGGTTGAAGTTGGCATGCTGGCACCCATAGAGGTCCTGAGCGCCGAGTCCGAAGTTGCCAGCCGGGAGGCCGATATCCTTCAAGCCGAAGCTCTGATCAGGAGCAATGATGACCGATTGAAGACCATCTTGAATTTGGTTGTTGAAGCAGATATGGAACTGACAAAAATCGTTCCCACAGATACACCTACTTATGAAGAAAGAGAGGTCAGCCTGGAGGAGGCACTGGCTATTGGACTCCAGAAAAGGCCTGATTTGCAGGCTAGCCGGATCGATTTGAAAAACAAGGATCTGGATGTGAGTTTCGCCAAAAATCAGCTCCTTCCAGAAATCAATTTCCAGGTCGCCTACTGGAGCCCCGGGATTTCAGGAACTCAGATTCTTTACCAGGATGATAATCCTCTCACAGACGTTATTGTCGGAACAGTGCCAGGGGATGCCTCGGATGCATTAAAAGATGCCTTTAATTTTAAATACACGAATTGGGGGATCGGCTTGACACTTTCCATTCCTATAAATTCTGTTTTTTCCCGGGCCCAATATGCTCAAGCCAAAGTCAGTAGAGAGCAGGCAGAATTGAGCCTGAAAAATCAGGAGCAGCAGGCCTTCCTGGAAATCAGAGATGCTGTCCGGAATGTCCAAACAAATTACAAACGGATCCAAGCCTACCAACTCGCAAGGCAACTGGCAGAGGAAAAGTTGGAAGCTGAAGAAAAGAAACTCAAGGTAGGACTCACCACCAACTATCTTGTGCTCCAGCATCAGAGAGACTTGGCGAATACCAAAAGTGCTGAACTCAGGGCTATCATCGATTACAATCTCTCCCTGGCAACTTTAGATAGGGCTTTAGGGATGACTCTGGATAAAAGGAATATCAAGATGACCCAAATCTGGTCAATCGCTGATTAGACTGCTATCATCTCGAGACGCTTTCTCACGGTCCTGGTGCTGGAAAAACCTACCAATAATTGGAAGCATCTCCAAATCCGTGATACGGTAACAGTCAGGTAAGCTGATTCGTCAGCCCGTGGATTTTCGCCAGCGAGGAAAATCCACTTATTCCTCGGCTCGCTCTCCATACCTGCCAGTAAAGCTTGCTTTCATGCCCGCTCGCCTCCGGATGGCTTCCTAACCTGCTTGCCCGACTGATATCAAAACCGTCACGGAAATAGAGATGCTTACCCAATAATTCTATTTTTTGCTTTCTTGTAAAGTCTGAAATATAATAACAGCAAATTTTATCTAGCGAGGTCAAACATGAAGAAATTCAAAAATTTTTTCGTCGAAGACATACCCCGTCGGAAATTTCTCCAGATGAGCCTGAAGGGAGGAGTCGTGTTGGCTGCGACGCCTGCTCTCATGACGCAGCTTCTTTCCTGTAAAAAAGCGGAAACTGTGAGTACGGAGTTGGAGCTGGACCCTGAGGTTTATAACAGAACAATTCGAAAAGCTCTCGAGAAGGGAGGGGAATTCGCTGATGTTTATGTGGAAAATCGAATTTCCCGGAATATCATCATGGAGGAATCCAAGTTCAAAAGCGCTGTCTTTGGCATCAGTCAAGGAGCCGGAGTACGGGTCATATCTGGCGATAAAACCGGATTCGCCTATTCCGACGAAATCTCAGAAGAGAACCTTTTAAAAGCTGCCGAAGTTGCATCTTATGTGGCACAGGATTCAAAGAAAGTCGAACCTGTTGATGTAAACGAACAGAGCAGGAAATCGTTCATTACTGTCGAAGTGCCCCTCGAAGATATCGCCGATGAGAAACGGCTGGAAGTGATGCAGCGGGCGAATCAGGCTGCTTTGGACTACAACCCAAAGATTCAGATGGCCTCCATCAGCTATTATGATGAAATCAGAGGAAGAACCATTGCCAACAGTGAAGGGCTCTTGCTCAGCGATGAACTGCCCCTGCTGTTTTTTATCGTACAGACGTTGGGGGTAGGGAAGAACACCCGCCACATGGGCAGGGAGCGGTTGAGCAAACATTCAGGATTCGAGATGTTCGATATGGTCACTCCTGAAGAAGTTGCCCGGACCTGCGCCCGGGAGTCCATTGTTATGCTTGAGGCTGAAGACTGTCCAGCAGGCAAGATGGATGTTGTCATGCAGAACGGTTGGGGCGGTGTTCTTGTCCATGAAGCTGTGGGCCATCCTCTAGAGGGTGATAACATTGCAAAAAAGATCGGCGTGTTCACCGGAAAATTGGGACAAAAAGTGGCCAGCGATGTATTCACCATGGTGGATGATGGATCTCTGCCTGATTTTCGAGGAACCACGAATTTTGATGACGAGGGCACCCAGATGAAGAGAAATGTTTTGATCCGAAACGGTGTGCTCGAAAAATACATGACAGATATTCTCTCTGCCAAGCAGTTGGGCATGGAACGAACAGGGAATGGCCGGAGGGAAAGCTTCCGCTATATTCCCATTCCACGGATGACCAATACATTCATCGATAAAGGAAAAGACAAGCCTGAAGATATTCTGGCCTCCACAAAAAAAGGCATATATGTCCAGAGCCTCAGCGGCGGAAGCGTCAACCCGACGACAGGAGTCTTCAACTTCACATGCCGTGAAGCCTATTTGATCGAAAACGGAAAGAAGACAACTCCTGTCAGAGGAGCCACTCTGATTGGTAACTGTTTGGATATTGTTTCCAATATCGATGCTGTCGGTGATGACCTGGCTTTTGGCCCGGGGATCTGTGGAAAAGGACAAACAGCAGAGGTCTCGGCCGGCCAGCCCACGGTCAGGATTCGTGGCATAAACGTAGGTGGAAGCCGGGCTAGAAGATAGAGGAGAGAAGGAGACCATCATGGATTATAAAGCTTTAACCGAGAAATTGGCAAAAAAGTGCATAGAAAAGGGAGCGGACCAGGCCGAGATTTATCTTGAAGCGGAGCGCAACATGCGCATCCAGGTCCGCAACCAGGAAATCGAAACCGTTCAACAGGCTGCCACTCATGGAGTGGGTTTCAGGGTTTTTGTAGGAGGAAGGATGGCTTTTGCGAGCTGTAACGAACTTTCAGATGACGCACTCGATAAAGCCATAGAAAGTGCTATCGGATTCGCGAGGAACACCACTCCCGATGAGAACAATGTTCTTCCTGACGATAAAGGCATCACAGATATCAAAGGTTTGTACGACCCCCAAATAAGCCAGATTCACATGGATCAGAAGATTGAATTGGCCAAAAATGTCGAAAAATTGGCCATGAAGGATTCACGAATCACGAAGAGTGCTGGAGCAAGGTATGCAGAGGGAGAAGGAGAAATCTTTCTCGGCAATTCCAATGGCCTTCTGAAAACGTATAAAAGTTCTAGCTGTTCCTTTGGTGTCTCTGTTTTGGCTGAGAAAGGAGACCAGAAGTCTTCAGGAGGTGAATATTGTTCCCGACGTTCTTTTAGTGATTTCCAACCAGTAGAGAAGATTGCCGAAAAAGCAGCCAAAGATGCCTACGGAATGCTCGATCCCCGGATGGTGAAGACACAGAAAGCAGCCGTGATCTTTGATCCTGATGTCGCCAGGGCGATCTTAGGAGGGATTCTGGCTGCTGTCAATGGGGAGCGCGTTCTTCAGGGAGCGAGTTTTCTGGGGGATAAAATGGATCAGAAGATCGCTTCAGAACTTGTCACCCTCATCGATGATGGAACCCGTGCAAAGGGCTTGGGAAGTCAGCCGTTTGATGGAGAAGGAGTCCCCACCCAAAAACGGACCATCATCGATAAAGGCGTGTTGAAAGGTTTTATGTACAACACCATCGTAGCGAAAAGAGCGGGTGTCCAAAGCACAGGCAATGCCTCTCGAAGAGGATTCACCAGCCTTCCAGGAATAGGAGCTCATAATTTCTACATGGACGCTGGCGAGAGCACACCTGAAGAAATTATCAAAGCTACAAAAACAGGGCTGTATCTGAAGGGTGTAACAGGCTATGGCATCATTCCTGTAAACGGAAACTTCAGCGGAGGGGCATCGGGTTTTTGGATCGAAGACGGAGAGATCGCTTTCCCGGTGAAAGGACTGACCATTGCAGGAACAGCCTTCCAGATGTTGATGGATATTGATATGGTCGCCAATGACCTGGATTTGAACCGGAGCTTCACAGGGCCAACCTTCAGGATCAAGTCTTTGCAAATCGGAGGCGAATAACACGTCTTAACTCACAGCAAGATTTTTAGTCATTTTTTCAATTTGTATAACACAGAGCAATATCGTTGTTCGCATCACGACTAAGAATAATAAGGAGCTTTTCATGGTAAGACATAGATTCAAGTCTTTTTCCACCCTCTGTTGTCTCCTCATAGCTGCTATCATGGGTACGTCTTGCCAACCACCTGAGGGCGCTACGATTGTCGAAGATACAGAAACGCTACGGACCTATCCATTTTCCGAACCCGATCCAGTTCCTATCTTGACGAGATCCAGCTTATGGGGAAGGGGAGCGCGGCTTTATCCCTATTTTTTCTTCGACAAGTTCAGCAAGACAGCCGTCAAAAGAGATTGGAAAGTCATACGCATGGAGAATCCCTATATCCAAGTCTCAGTCCTTCCGGAAGTCGGTGGAAAAGTCTGGGGAGCATTGGAGAAGTCAACGGGAAAAGAATTCATCTACACCAACCATGTGATGAAATTCAGGGAAATTGCCCTGCGCGGTCCATGGACATCAGGTGGAATCGAGTTCAATTTCGGGATTGTGGGCCATACACCTTCCACTGCATCTCCTGTCGATTACATGCTGAGAGAGAATCCGGATGGGAGCGTGAGCTGTGTGGTTGGAACCATGGATTTGCCTTCAAGAACCCGATGGAGTGTCACCATCCACCTTCCGAAAGATAAAGCCTATTTCGAGACCAAGGCTTTCTGGTATAATCCCTCGCCTTTTCATCAATCCTATTATTCTTGGATGAATGCAGCCGTGAAAGTCACAGAAGACCTTCAGTTTATCTTTCCAGGAAATGACCATATTGGCCATAATTACTCGGTTCCTTTGAAGCCATGGCCTGTGGATGAGGAAGGCCGTGACCTCTCCTGGTACAGAAACAATGACTTTGGTTCCTACAAGAGTTATTTCACTGTGGGTGAATACGAGAATTTTTTTGGGGGATACTGGCATGATTTGCGATTCGGCTTTGGCCACTGGGCCTTGTATGATGATGTGCCAGGACATAAGATTTGGCTATGGGGCCTTTCCCGCCAGGGAATGATTTGGGAAGACCTCCTTACAGACTCTGATGGCCAATACAGCGAGCCCCAAGCTGGACGGTTTTTCAACCAGAGCGATCACGGCCTGTTTCTTCCTTACACGGCTGACCGTTGGAGAGAACTGTGGTTTCCATATAAAAGCATAGGTCCGATGAAGAAAGCATCCCCGCTGGGCGTGCTGAATGTCGATCAAAACCAGGGGACGATTAAGATTGGACTGTTCCCCTTGGAACAGATTGATGATGATCTGGTTGTGAGTCTGGATGGAGAAGAGATCTATAGCGAGCATCTCAACTTGAGTCCAACCGAAATCTATACCAAAGAAATGCAAAGGAATATTCCAGAGGATCGAAATCTTGAAGTTCACATCTCCAAAAAGCTTTTTTATTCCAGCAATCCTGAGGCGAATGATTTGACACGGCCGATCCGGTTTCATCCTTTTGATGAGGACACAGCAGAAGGCCTTTTTCTATCCGGAAGACGCCACGAGCAGGAAAGAAATTATTACACAGCATTGGAGAAGTATTTGAATTGCCTGGAAAAAGAGCCCCTCCATACCCGGGCATTGTGCAGAGTGGCTGAACTTTACTGTCGCAGGGGCGAGTATGAGACAGCCCGATTTTTTGCCCACAGAGCCCTGCTGAATGAGATGTACGATCCAGAGGCCAATTATGTCTATGGAGTTGTCTGCCGGAGATTAGGGGATTACCTGGGTGCCAAAGAGTGTCTGGGTTGGGCAGCTCGTTCTCTTGAATATCGATCGAGCGCCTACGCTCAGATGTCGGAAATTTATTTTTTGGAAGGAGATTACGACTTCGCCCTTGAATACAATCAGCGTGCGCTCGATTACAACCGACACAATATCAATGCCTTGCTCCTGAGAGCCGCAATTCACAGACTGAAGAAGGAACCCATACAGGCTCGAGAAGTGCTCCAAAAGATCCATGAGCTCGAAACCCTGAACCATCTGGTCAGGTATGAACACTATCTTTTGGATCCAAGCCAAAGGAGTCTGGATGCTTTTCAGGACATGATTCGCAATGAGCTGCCCGATGAAACTTATATCGAAATGGCCCTCCATTATGTTCAATTAGGCCTGAACGAGCAGGCTGTTCAGTTACTCGAGTTCGCCTCTGATCATCCCACAGCTTGTTACTGGCTGGCTTATCTATGGAAAGAGATTGAGCCCCAAAAAAGTCAGAAGTCTCTTGAAAAGGCTCAGAACATATCTCCCTGGCTGGTTTTTCCTTTCCGTGAGGAATCCATTCCTGTGTTGAAATGGGCCTCTCAAAAACATCCTGATGATTGGAAATCGAGATACTATCTCGCCTTGATTTTCTGGAGCAAGGGCAGGGTGGAGGAGGCAAAAGATTTGTTTGACAGTATTGACCGGCCGGATTTTGCACCCTTCTATCTTGCTAGAGGCCATTTCTATAAGAGTGTTGATCTCGCCTTAGCGCAGAAGGATTTTGAATATGCAGTCGAGTGCGATAACAAAAGTTGGAAGGCGTGGCACAGCCTGATCGATTTTTACAATCAGCTAGAAATCTATGAAGAGGCATTGGAATCGGCACTGTCGGCTTCACAACTGTTCCCTGAAGAATGCGTCATCAAGATCGATCTGGTTCGTGCTTTAATGGGGAATGAACAATACACAGAAGCGGCTGAGATTCTCGACAGCTTAGAGGTCCTTCCCTATGAAGGTGCGAGCAATGTCCATAGTATATTCGTTCTTTGCCATGTGAATATAGGGCTTGAAGATATCATGAATCGTGACTATGAGAAGGCCATTCAACACTTGGAGAAGGCTAAAACCTATCCCGAGAATTTGGGCACAGGACAGCCTTATGAATCTGACCAGAGAATGCAGGATTATTTCTTGGCGGTTTGCTACGAGAGATTGAGAGAAAGGGACAGGGCAGAAGAAATCAGAAAGTCTATCCATGAGTTTACACAAAAACATCTGAGTGAAGATCTCCAAAACCACTATTTTGGAGGGCTGGTTCTTGTGGAGTCGGGGAAGCGAAGAGAAGGCAGGGCCTTGATGAGACGGGCCAAGTTTCCTGAAGATTTCCAACGAAAGATTCGCTCCATTCTACGGTAGCAGTATCGCAATTTTCAGTACGAATTCAAAGAGAGGTCGGGCTGAGGTCAGCAGCAAAGGATTCAATGACCAGAATCACATTCAGAAAGCTTTCCCCAGCCCAACAATCAAATTCATTTCTATATCTCCCCCATATTCTAAAAGGAAAACTCGAAGCCTGTATAGAAGCATCTGGGTTTTGCTGGCCCATACACGTACCCTGAGTCTCTGTCTGCTCCCTTATCCAGATCTTCTTGATACGAATCTAGCAGGTTATAGGCCCCTAAAAACACAGAAAGATTGCAGTTTTCAGTGATATTGACATCTCTGTGAAGCTTGAGATTCATGACCACGAAGGGGGAAGTTGTCTCCAGTCTATCTTCATCGATATAGCCCACGTAGTGAGGTGCTTTCATCGAACCCGTGTATTCTCCAGAAAGATCAATATTCAGAAATTTTTTATTCTTGTAGCTTGCACTTATGTACCCATACGAATTAGGAGTCCTGAAAAATTCTCTTGAATTGAATTCAGGTTCAGGTTCATCGAGTTTGCTCCGTTGAACCGTCCATCCTGAGGAGAGTGAGAAGCTGGGACCCAAAACCAATCCAAAATCGAGAGATAATCCATAGACTTCTGATCCGGACCCGTTTATTCTCTCCAAAATTCTTGCCTTTTCTGTCCGTTCGATTTCATGGAGGATAAAAGTGTTTTTTAGATCATTGTAAAACGCTCCAATACTGAATTGGATGAGGCTCCTTCCGATCTGCTTGCCGTAATCAAATCCAGTATTCAAGCTGTAGGATTGTTCTTCTTTCAAATCCGGGGAATTGGTCACGATCATCCCTCCTCCTCCAACTTGGGTGATGTGCAGATCTTCGTCAAAAACTTGGGGAGCTCTGAAGCCTGTTGAGAATGACGTTCTGAGGCTGAGCTCTTTGGTGAAATTCACGAGAATGCTTAATCGTGGAGTGAAGATCATCCTGTCGAGAGCCGAATGCCTGTTCACTCTCAATCCAGTCAGAATGGAGAATGTTTTTCCTAACTTGAAATCATCCTGGAGGAACAAACCACTCTCATGATAGACTTCTTCAATCAACCTGTTATAACCGGTCGCCTTGTCTTGAATTTCATCCCTCTTGTATTGAGCACCCAAAGAGAAAACATGGCTTCCTGCTTGATAGTTTATCTGGCAGTTCAGGAATATGAGGGGATTTTTTGTAGTCCCGTACGCATTCGGATCCTTATGGCTTCCGTAATAGGTGTCCCTGTTGGCATCCACATACGAGAAAGAGAGATTATAGTGAAGCCCTTGCATGAGATAGTGATTCCAATCTGTACTCACACCGATCTGGTCTGTTTTGATCCATTCGGCAGTATTGGCTTCATGAGGGGGCCTGTCGAAGAGATCTCCACCTCTTCGTTCTTCGAAGATTCTAAAAAGACTGAGCTTCAAGTTGCTGTTTATACCGGAAAAATAGTTGTAAAGGTTCAGGCCAAAAGATGTGTTGGAAATCGTGCCGAGTTCAGAAAAGCCGTCGTCGTTTAAATCTATTGGCTCCCTGTCCTGGTAGCTTCCAAAAAGATAAGCTTTTGTGTTCAGGTCTTTGGATACCAGGCCAGAACGGAATCCAAGATTGGTGAAAGGTTTACCTGAAATGGATTCTTGATGAAGTTTGAGCGTCGTTCGGTTTTCTTTGGGCTCTCTGGTTAAAATATTTATCACTCCAGCTACAGCGTTTCCTCCGTAAAGGGCCGAGCCGCCGCCTTTGACAATTTCAATCCTGTCCAGCATTTCTGAAGGAATTTGCTCTAAACCATAGACGCCGGTCATTGCACTAATCACAGGAGAGCTGTCGATAAGGATTTGGGTGTATTTGCCTTCCATCCCGTTGATTCTAACTTGGGTGAAGTTGCAGTTTTGGCAGTCGTTTTCGACCCTGACTCCTGTTGTCTGATAAAGAGTATCGGCAAGATTCGCTGGAGCTTTCTTTGAAATATCTTCTCGGCTTATGACTTCGATCTTCACTGGCGTTTCGGAAAAAAGCTTTTGCGTTCTGGTAGCGGTTACGACGATCTCCTCTGTCAATTTTTTTATAAGGACTACGTTGTAATTGAAGTTATCTTCACCCAGGACAAAAGGGTCAGAGGAATATTCTAGATACCCCTCTGCATAGACTTCAATATGGTATCTGCCCTCGGGAATCTGAGTCATCTCAAATTTGCCTGATTCATCCGTTTCTACGGATTTTCCAATTTCCGGAATCAAGACCGCTGCTTTTTCAACATAATTCTGTTCCCAGTCGACGACTCTGCCTCTAAGGGAATAATATTTTACCTGTCCTTGTCGCTGCTGATGGCGATGCTGCTGTTGGGAGGCTTGTGTGAATTGAACAAAGATCAATTGGGCGGAAATCAACAGGACAATAGAAACGAATGCATTTTTTTTCATTTTTCCCCTCCTTTAGGCCCGGCTCATTCTTGGAGCTTTTGCTTGGAAATTAAGCCTAGAGAAATGCTTATGCCTAGATTGGCAGGCAGGGATTAGATTTGTGGAGGGGATCGGGAATTAGGAGTTAAGGAAAAGATAAATGTATAATTAAAAAAGACATACGATCTTAAGATTTTAAAGAATGGGGGTGGAGGAAGAAAGAAAAAGTTGATCTGGGCAGTGGTTAAAGAGAAACTTTGAAATTGGCAGGCAGGGCAGTTGTCGTCCTTTGTGATCGTGTGTTCGGTATGCAAAAAGTTGATGGATGAGGTGATGATAAAAAATAGGAACAGGAACGCGATATTAAAAAGTTTTTTCTTCTGAAGATCCATAACCTTATTAATATATATACAAAAATTTATATAACAAGTCAATAGGCATGAGGCTCCCAAGATTGCCGAGAGAAAGTGTTGTGGTGAGCGAAGCGTAAAACTTTTGCTTGCGCCATTATCGAAAAATAAGCTAAATTCCTGGTATGAGCAACATCCAGCCCAATCCTGCAAACCTGTTTAAAAGGATCGACCTGAATATCCCACTCGTGGGATTCTATGATGCTCCAGATCCGGAAGCTTTCGAGCCGCGTGTAATCCCGAATCCTGGAGATTGTGTATTCGCATTCTATAAAAAATGGATTCTGGGAATTACACTGCATATCAACGAAGAACATTATGGCTGTGGAGGAGCTGGACGCTGGATGTGTGGGGTGAAAACAAGGTCTAGGAAAGAATTCATCAAATTTTTGGCGGATGATGAAGGGCTGAAAGCATCCCACGAGCTGATGGAGAAATGGATCGATGCCGGAAAGACCTATCGATCGAACCACTCTAATATTTTCATTGGTCCTCTCAAAGAGGATCAATGGCAATATGCCCAAAGCATCACATTTTTTGTCAATCCTGACCAATTGAGTGCACTGGCGATAGGAGCGCAGTATAACAGCGCTCCAGATGACCCTCCTCCTGTCATTGCTCCGTTTGGATCAGGATGCATGCTGCTGCTTCCTTTTGAAGATTTGACCATTCCTCAGGCCTCTATCGGTTCCACTGACATTGCCATGCGCCAGCATCTTCCTCCAGATATCCTGGCTTTCACCGTTACCAAATCCATGTTCAGGCAGCTTTGCGAGCTGGACGAGCGGAGTTTTCTTTACAAGGATTTCCTGAAGAGGCTGAGAGAATCCAGGGGTTTGCCAGAACTTTGAAGAAGCGCAATTCACCCTGAGCGATTGAGGCGTGAAACAATCAGCTCATCAATGTCCAATACGGCTATTAAGCATAAAAGTATGAGGACCGTCTGACTACGAATCAGAAGGCCGGGGGTTCGAATCCCTCCGGGCGTACCAGGGAACATTTATTGTTTTTAATCATTTAACCTTTCGATGATTTTCAGCCTCCGTAACATATTTTCAGTATAATTCAGTCAGTTTTATTGAAGATTTATGATTTGGAGTCAGTGAAGAAATCTTTCTTCAAGTAGGATACATGACTCTGGATCATGGAATCGGGGTTCGAATCCCTGCTTCCCATTTGATTCAAAAGAGTTTTTAATCTTCTGGCCTTTCCACTACAGTCCTAATGCTTCCTTGAAATACT
>Ga0209636_10004758_pt1 | contig 13874 bp, 11 predicted proteins | sample DeeMarSWOR152_54_FD_187464 | JGI IMG/M metagenome (GOLD analysis project Ga0209636, IMG submission 187464) | Marine sediment microbial communities from White Oak River estuary, North Carolina - WOR-1-52-54 (SPAdes) (version 2) | ecosystem: Environmental > Aquatic > Marine > Intertidal zone >...
TTAATATTGCTGGTATGGTTACGGTCATAACTGCCAGTAGTAAAATTCACACTTGCACCAAAACGCTGTGTGGGATTGGCTTTGGCATCCTGCGAATGAGACCATATAAGAGCAAAATCCTTTGATTTCTTAAAATCAATGCCTTTTTCTCCTGCAACATTCTCAAAATAGCTGAGGTTAAAATTGCCATTAAATTTGTAGCGTCTCCGGTAATTCGATCCTATTCTCACCCCCCAGGTTCCGTTTGTATAAATGTCTCCTGTTATCCGCAGATCTGCATATTGTGATAGTGACAGGTAATAACCACCATTCCTGAGAAAGAATCCTCTAACAGTTTCTTCGCCATAAGTAGGTATCAGTATCCCTGATTTACTGGTTTTTGTTGTTGGGAAAAATCCAAATGGAATGCCAATGGGCAATGGAACATCAGCAATCACAAAATAAGCCGGACCAGATATGATTTTATCTCCGGGTATGGATTTTGCCTGTGTGAGGGCAATATAATAATGAGGGTGTTCAAGATCACAGGTTGTGTATTTACCTCTTTTAAGATGAATCTCATTATTGGGATGCCTTTTTGTAATCTCACTATGTAAATAACCTCCCTCCTGCTCACTGTAAATCTGCTTAATGATTCCTTTCTTTGTCCTGAAATTGTATGTTAACGAATAGGCATCAAACGATTCAGATCCTTCAACAAAATGAGGTCTGCCAATCAGGTTACCGGCAGAATCGGTGACACCCCTTGCAAAGACTATCTCATTCGCCATATCAAATTCAATGAGTTCGGATGTCAGCTCAATTTCTTTGTACTTGATTACAGCCTCTCCATAAAGGTATACTTTACGCTCACGTAATGCATAAATAATCGAATCAGTTGCTGTATATTCTACCGGAGCATCAATTGGTTCGGTCCGGCGTCTTTGTAAGGTATCAGAATCAATAACATTATCAACAGAATCTGGCTTTTGAACAGAAACATAAATATCCGTTGTATCATTTTCAGGTATCACATGCAATGAATCCCTTGCCTGTTGAGGATCCTGTGCAATAAGCCCGGTTCCCTGAAACAGGATAAATAATGTTAGTAAAAGGTTTGGCAGCAATTTTGAATACAAATCAGATATACTATTTTTGTAAGGGCTCAGACGATTGCCCGATAAATCTAAATAAAATTATCAAAATCTTTTCTTAATTTCTATCTTTTGGGCTATCGATGAATAAACGCATTATAATAATTATTCTTATACTAACCGGCATCAAACTGTTGCAGATACCGTTAAAAGCCGATGGAGATCCGAAGAATAAGGTTCAGGTTGTAGTCCTTGATGCAGGGCATGGAGGAAAAGATCCCGGAGCCCTGGGTAAAAAATCACGTGAAAAGGATATTGTGCTTTCAATAACCTTAAAAGTGGGTAAATATATCGAAGAAAATTTCGATGATGTTAAAGTTATATACACCCGGGATAAGGACGTTTTTATACCTCTTCACGAACGTGCAAACATTGCTAATAAAAACAAAGCTGATCTTTTTATCTCAATCCATGCAAACTCTTCCAAATATTCCAGGGTTTATGGGACTGAGACTTTTGCCATGGGTGAACATCGAAGCGGACAAAACCTTGAGGTGGCAATGAAGGAAAACTCCGTTATCACCCTTGAAGAAGATTATACTATACACTACGAAGGATTCGACCCTTCCTCAGCAGAATCCTATATTATTTTCTCGTTGATGCAGAATATCTATCTGGAACAGAGTCTGACATATGCTTCCTTTGTTCAGGAACAGTTTCGGGAAAGAGCAAAACGGGCTGACAGAGGCGTAAAACAGGATATATTTCTGGTATTATGGAGAACAACCATGCCCAGTGTGCTGATAGAAACAGGTTTTATTTCAAACCCTGCAGAAGAGAATTACCTTATGTCTGAGGAGGGACAGGTATATCTTGCTTCAGCAATTTTCAGGGCATTCAGACAGTATAAAGAAAATATTGAGAATAAAAGCATATTTACAACAATTCCACCTGAACCTGAGATTCCACAACAGATTGATGAGATCTCGTCTGACCAATCCAAAAATGGGATTATATTCATGGTACAGATCGCTTCCTCATCCAGGCCTCTGGAAGAAGATGACCCGGTTTTTAATGATTATGATAATATTAAAATACTGGTGAAAGGCAATTCATATAAATATGCTGTTGGATATTATAAAAATTATCCTGATGCATATGATTACAGTAACCAGGTCAGGAAGAAATATCCTGGTGCATTTGTGATAGCTGTAAAAAATGATGAAATAATACCGGTCCAGGAAGCACTGGATAGGTAAAATTATTATATTTATTAGTCCTTTATTTTATTACTGCGGATAAGTAATTAAATTTTGGTTTTTTTATAAAGCCAATCCGAGTTCCCGGGAATACTTGATATAAATCAACATTTAATCACACAACACATTACTTATTACCTGTTCATTACAATCATATGAAAATTGCCCATGAAACAAAAATAGGAATCATTGTCACCATAGCAATTGCAGCGACCATATGGGGGATTAATTTCCTGAAAGGAAGGAATATCCTAAATCCTGTGAATAATTACATCGCCATCTATGAGGATATCGGAGGACTTGAGATCAACGCCAAAGTATTTATGAATGGTTATAAGGTGGGACAGGTCAGTGATATTTATTTTAATGACGACCGGAGCGGAAATCTTACGGTTTTGCTGGGTATTGACAAAGGCTTCAAAATACCGTTAAATTCAGTAGCAGAAATTTACAGTGCAGACCTCATGGGCACAAAAGCAGTTAGTATTATAAAATCTAAATCTGATCAGGATCATGCCAGTGGAGATACCCTGGCATCCAGTTATCAGCAGGAATTGCAAAGAAAAATCGAGGAACATATTATTCCTTTAAAAGACAAAGCTGAAAATCTTATTGTAACAGTTGATTCTGTTTTGCAGAATTTAAGCTATATTTTTAATGAAAAGACCAGGAGTGCACTTCAAAAATCTGTTCAGAACATCGAAGAATCAACTGACCAGCTCGATGAAATGCTTTCCCCTGATGGCAAACTCACAAAAATGGTTGGCCATATTGAATCAATTACCATGAATATCAAAAATAATAATGACAATATATCCAAAGCCATATCAAATCTCTCTGCTATATCAGATTCAATCGCCAGGTCGGATCTCAGATCCGCGATCAACAGGACCAATGAGACACTTAATCAGACATATGAAATATTGCACAAAATTAATGAAGGGGAAGGTACAATTGGATTACTGGTAAACAATGACTCCCTTTATAATAATCTTGAGGCTCTTTCAAGGGATCTGGATATATTAATGACCGACCTGAAGGAAAATCCAGGAAAATACATCAACGTTTCAGTATTTGGCAAATCAAATAAAAAGAATAAAAAAACAAACTGAATTTTTAATTTCCAGGTCATAACTTATCTTTTTGCGATTTTAAAATTTGATTAAAAGTCATTTTTTTTTGACAAAAAAAATATAAAAATCATGTTTAATGAATTTTTTCTTTAATTAATAAATAATAAACAATTAGTTAACAATTTATTAAGATAAATTTATTGCATATTATTTATAATCAATATCTTATAATTTTTTTTCATTTTTTTTAAATTTTAAAAACCTGATAATAAAATCCATATAATTTTTTTATAAAAATCAAGTCCTGAATCACTTTTTTTTTATTTTTTTTTTCACAATATTAGCTATAGAAAACTAAAAAAACTAAACCTAAAACTTACCTGTCTCGATGCATGAAGAGGTCTGGAATCGATGTCTGAAGGTTATCAAAGATAATGTGCCTTCAATAAGCTTCCGAACCTGGTTTGAGCCCATTGTCCCTATAAAACTTGATGACAATGTACTTACTATCCAGGTTCCAAGTCCATTTTTCTACGAATACCTCGAAGAGCAATATATTGATATCCTCCGAAAAGTACTTCGCAAAGAACTTGGTTTCGATGCAAAGCTTGAGTACAGCGTTGTCATGGAGAATAACGGACAATCAAACTCTAAACCTTATACAGTTAAACTTCCTGCAAGGAGTCAACGGGAGATCAGAAACAAACCGGTATCTGTTCCTATCGATACTGAGGGGACAGCCATAAAAAATCCATTTATTATTCCCGGACTTAAAAAGTTAAATATTGATCCCCAGTTGAATATAGAATATTCCTTCGCCAATTTCATTGAAGGTGATTGCAACAGACTTGCACGGTCAGCCGGATTTGCTGTTGCCAATAATCCTGGCGGAACTGCTTTTAATCCCTTATTAATATACGGTGATTCAGGATTGGGCAAAACACATCTCGCACAGGCAATTGGTATTCAGGTCAAGGAAAAATATCCGGAAAAGACAGTTCTATATGTAAACGCCACAAAATTTCAGACCCAGTTTGTTGACTCAATCAGGAATAATAATAAAAATGACTTCCTGCATTTTTACCAGATGATTGATGTGCTGATTATTGATGATGTACATGAGTTTGCGGGTAAGGAAAAAACACAGGATACATTCTTTCATATCTTTAATCATCTGCATCAGTCTGGTAAGCAGCTGATCCTTACATCAGACAAACCGCCTGTTGAACTGCAGGGACTGGAACAAAGGCTTTTATCACGTTTTAAGTGGGGTCTCTCTGCTGATCTTCAAACCCCAGATTTTGAAACGAGGATAGCGATCCTTAAACACAAGATATATAAAGATGGGATAGAACTTCCTGAAGATGTCCTTGAATATATTGCTACTCATATCTCAGACAATATCAGGGAACTTGAAGGTGCTTTAATCTCATTACTCGCCCAGTCAACACTGAATAAGAAAGAAATTACCCTGGAACTTACCAAGGATATGATTGATAAATTGATAAAAAATACTAAAAGAGAAATTTCAATCGATTATATTCAAAAAGTTGTTTGTAACTATTTCAGTATCCCACTGGATCAAATCCAGTCAAAAACCAGAAAACGTGAGATAGTTCAAGCCAGGCAGGTTGCCATGTTCTTTTCAAAAAACCTGACAAAAGCCTCTCTTTCAACCATCGGGTCACAGATAGGCGGTAAAGACCATGCAACTGTACTTCATGCCTGTAAAACTGTTAACAACCTTATGGAAACAGATAAACGATTCCGGCTACAGGTTGATGAAATTGAAAAAAAACTAAAAATCTGATGATTTAAAACAGGTTCAACTTTGAACCTGTTTTTTTTTAATTGCATTTTTCACTGGTAATTAAGTCTGGACATTGTAAAATCAGTTCCTCTGGTATAATCAGGTATATGAAATATTCAGATGAATATCTCACGATAACATCAACTGCAACGGGATCCTATAAAGAAAAGGGAAGCAAATTCATTGCCTATGCCTGCCCCGTCAATGGTATAGAACAAATTAATAATGTCATAACCAGGCTTAAAAAGGAACATCACGATGCACGACACTATTGTTACGCCTATGTTCTTGGTTATGACAAAAAAGAATATCGTGTGAATGATGATGGAGAACCTTCAAATACCGCTGGAAAACCAATCCTTGGACAGATTAATGCAAGAGAATTAACAAATGTAATTGTAATAATCATCAGATATTTCGGAGGGACACTGCTGGGAAAAGGAGGCTTAATCAGAGCCTATAAACAGGCAGCTGCCAATGCACTCCAAAATGCCTCCATTATAAAAATGGTACAAAAAGAAAAATATCAGATCTGTTTCGATTTGAAAGCTGTGAACAATGTCATGAAAATTATTGGTGAATCAAAACTGGAGGTGATCTCCCAAAAGTTTGAACAACTATCTGAAGTTAATATAGCAATCAGGAAAAATGCTGCCTCTGCTATCATCAATAAATTTAGGATGATCGACGGTATTAAGGTTAAATATCTCGGATTAATATAAGACTAAGCAGTTTATATATAGTGACTTATACTTTGCAACTTGCAACCTGAAATAATTTATGAATTATTATTAACAACCAATAAGTATATTCTTTGTGCTGATTAATTTTAACATTTAAAAAAAATATAGAATAAGGAATGGTTTAAACAAAAAACCAGGATAGTTACACAAATATCCGGAACATAAATTACATCATAAAACAACACATAAACACAAAAAAATGGTTGGAAAAAGTCTGATCTCAATCAATGATTATTCAAAGGATGATTATTTGCGTATCCTGAATCTCGCTGCCGAGTTTGAAAAAAATCCTAATCAAAACCTGCTCCAGGGATATGTGGTTGCTACTTTATTTTTTGAACCCTCAACAAGAACAAGACTGAGTTTCGAAAGTGCAGTCAACCGCCTGGGCGGAAAAGTGATTGGTTTTACCGATGCAGGAGTGACCAGTGCTACAAAAGGTGAAACCCTTCATGACACAATCAAAATGGTTCATAATTACTGCGATCTCATCGTGATGAGACACCCGCTGGAAGGTAGTGCAAGATTTGCCAGTGAAGTGTCAAAAGTTCCTGTGATCAATGCCGGTGACGGAGCTAACCAGCATCCCACCCAGACACTCCTCGACATGTATTCCATTAATAAGACACAGAATACGCTTGATGATCTGAATATATTTTTCGTCGGTGATCTTAAATATGGACGCACGGTTCATTCTCTGTTAATGGCCATGTCAAAATTCAGGACTACTTTCAATTTTATTTCGCCTGACGAGTTAAAAATGCCGAATGAATATAAGTTGTATCTCAACAGTCTTGGACTGAAGTATTATGAGCATAAAGATTTTACTGACATAATTTCTCATGCTGATATTATCTATATGACAAGGGTACAAAAAGAACGATTCTCAGATCCTATCGAATACGAAAAGGTAAAAAATGCTTATGTACTGAGAAACAGCATGCTCGATAACACAAAGGAAACAATGAAAATACTGCATCCCCTGCCCAGGGTTAATGAAATCAATGAGGATGTGGATGAAAACAAAAAAGCTTATTATTTCACCCAAGCTCTGAATGGAGTATATACCAGAATGGCAATTATTACATCAATTCTGGGATTGAAATAGGGATTGTATCATAACTATAAAAATGGATTGCTTGATAAAGGTTTTTGTGATTCTCACTGTTAACCCATGATTAACTGCGAGAAATAAATGATTTATTCATTCAGAAATTTGAAATTTAATTTTGATACAGCTCCAATCGCACAATCGGTTATCTTATAATCATAAGAAATATGAAAGAAAAAAAACAACTTGTAGTCAGTGCCATTAAAGATGGTACTGTTATTGACCATATCCCGGCACGACTTTTATTCAATGTGATCAACATCCTGGGTTTGGCTAAAATTGAAAATCAGATTACCTTCGGAACCAATCTGGAAAGTCATAAGCTTGGGAAAAAAGCAATCATCAAATTAAGTGAAGTCTTTTTCAGAAAAGATGATCTTGACCGAATTGCATTAATTGCACCGCAGGCAAAAATTAATGTGATCCGTGAATATGAAGTCGTAGAAAAGAAGACTGTGGAAGTGCCCGATCATGTAGAAGGAATCGTAAAGTGTGTTAATCCTGCTTGCATCACCAACAATCAGCCTGTTAGAACAAAGTTTGAGGTGGTTTCAAAACAACCGGTTTCCCTGAAATGTCATTATTGTGAAAAAATTACCGATTCTGATAACCTGGTAATGATATCCCACAGATAAGACCAATCCCGGATCTACCTGATTTTTTCTATAGATCTTACGATCTGCTCATCTTTGCGAATACCTCTGTAAGCAAGATACGTGAGGATAATGCAGATGACAGGATATAGGGCTGCTAGCTGAAAACTTGATCCGGTAGTATCAATTTTCCTGAACACAAAAGTCAGGTAATATATTAATAATCCAGCTAATCCAGCCAGCAATAAAATAGTAAGCATACATATCCTTGCCTGTAATACCCGTCTTTTATATAATAAGATCGCAATGAAATAAAGAAAAACAACGACAGCTAATAGTATGGTGACAGGTACCGTTTTTATAATTATTTCATCGGATTCAGCTTCGTATAATCCTGAACTTTTAAATACCAGTAGTTGATTATTGTCAGTAAGTATTTCTATAATCGGTGAAAAAAATAACAGCACTGTCAAAATGAGTGCAAATAACAGATATAAAGTCTGAATTCGCTGGATCATATAATAAAAAATTTCCTGTTATTGCAGGATTCGTAATAACTAATGTAACATACGATTATTAACATTATGCATTCAACCTTTACCCTAAAAACCGGTAAACTTCTAATCTTCTAATCTTCTAATCTTCTAATCTTCTAATTCCGCTTATTGTCCACCAAGGATTAATGGTAATCCATTTTCCCCGCTGCCGACAACAATTACTTTTGTATTCGGAGATTCAGCAATTTTTAATGTTGCTTCTATTCCCCGGAGGGTGATTATCCTATCTGTAAGACTGGCACTTATAGTCCTGTTATAATTGGCAATACCCTGTGCTTCAATGAGCTTACGTTCGGCTTCAAGTTTCTCTCTCTCATTAATAAAAGTCATTGCAAGCGCCTCCTGTTCACGTGTCAGTTTATTTTCTATGGCTGATTTAATATCTGTCGGTAAATTAATAGACCGGATCAGCAGGGCACGCATATCAATGAAATTTTCCTTCAAAATATTCTTTGTTTCATCAATAATGGTGGATTCAACCTCATTTCGCCTTGTTGAATAGATCTCTTCCGCAGTGTACCGTCCCGTCACCTTTCTTACAGATGATCGGACTTCCGGTATAATGAGTGTATTTATATAATTAACTCCGAATATTTCATGAAGATCTCCAATTTTATCGTAAATAGGATTAAAACGGATAGTTACATCTACATTAATAGACATTCCGTTCTTGTCGAGGACATCCATTGTTTCTTCCCGTTGCTGTTCCAGGACAGGATAAATGAATATTCTATTCCATGGTGCGATAACAACCAGGCCGGTTTGCCTGATATGCTCCTTATCAAGATATCCACTAATAGTCCGAAAAACAACTCCCCTCTCTCCAGGCTTTATAATACTAAACATCCGGTTACCGAAAATCAGAAGAAAAATTAAGATGGCAATTGCTGTAATAATAATAGTAACTCTTTGTTTTTTCATAATTATAAAATTTAATGGTTGTGGACTTCAAATGAAGTTATTTATGTTTAAATGAATGTATTAAAGGTACAGACAATTGAAATAATCTGTTGATTGAAATTTTGATAAATAAACCTTACAACGTACAAGATTTATGCAACTTCTGTGTGAAGGGATAAAAATACATCATTTTTAGGAGTAAAGCAGATTGATTGAGAATTAATATGGTTAATAAATCATTAACAATTGACATACAAATAATTACTACATTTGTATCGGCAATTTGAGTGAATTATCATTCATCTTTCATACCATGAAAAACCATTCCGCAGCGGAACTGATTCTGAATCCGGATGGAAGCATTTATCATCTGCACCTGCATCCCGGAGATATAGCGGAGGATATTATACTTGTCGGTGACCCCGAAAGGGTAGATATGATATCGTCTAAATTTGAAAAGGTCGAAATTATTAAAAAACACAGAGAATTCAGAACACATACAGGTTTCTATCAGGGGAAAAGAATCTCTGTTATTTCAACCGGTATTGGTACTGACAACATTGATATTGTATTAAACGAACTTGATGCCCTGGTTAACATAAATCTTAATTCTGGTGAGCCATATAAAAAAATAACCGGTCTGAATTTTTTCAGGATTGGAACAACCGGTGGAATGCAGGGTGATATACCGTTAAATTCATTTATAGTTTCAAGAATTGCTATCGGATTTGATGGTGTGCTTAATTTCTATCACAACAGAGATTTGGTTTGTGATCTTCGTGCGGAAAAAGAGTTTAAATCGTTTGTTTCCTGGAATAGATTGCTTCCATCTCCATATTTTATTTCTTCCTCTGAAAATTTATTTGAGAGATTGAATGACAATATTATATCAGGCATGACCATTTCAGCTCCGGGTTTTTACGGGCCCCAGGGCCGTTCACTGCGTTTAAAATCTCTGGATCCTCTGCTGAATAAGAAAATCAACTCATTCAGGTACAATGAAATGAGGATTACAAATTACGAGATGGAAAGCTCAGCTTTATTTGGTCTTTCCTCTCTTCTCGGGCATGAGGCGATTACCATTTGTGCCATGATCGCCAACCGCATTACAGGTGAAATAACTACAGATTATAAACCGGTTATGGATAAATTAATTACTTTTACGCTCAATCATATTTGCTGATCCGTTCTGATATGGATAAAAATATCAAACAATTACAAGCTTTGATTACACTCCTTGAAGATCCCAATGAGGATATTTTCAAAATGGTATCATCAAGCATTTTGGAACATGGACCGGCTGTAATTCCTGAATTGGAAAAAGCATGGGAAAATTCGGCTGATCAGGTTTACCAGGAAAGGCTTGAAAACTTAATTCAAAAGATACAGAAAGATTATACGATGAAGGATCTCAAAATCTGGATAAAATCAGATTCAGAAGACCTTCTTGAAGGAGCGTGGCTCATAGCCAGGTTTCAATTTCCCGATCTTGGTTATCATGAAGTAAATGAGCCACTTGAAAGAATAAAAAATGATGTATGGCTGGAGTTGAATGAAAATCTTACTGCACTTGAAAAGATTAAAGTTATTAACCATATCTTTTTCGAAATCCACGGTTTCTCAAAAAACACTTCTAATTTCTATAATCCACAAAACTCATATATTAACCAGGTCATCGAAAAAAAAAGAGGCAACCCAATATCCATTGCAATTTTGTACCTTATCATCGCTCAAAAACTGGGGCTTCCTGTTTTTGGTGTTAACCTGCCAAAAAACTTTATCCTTGCTTACAGAGATGATCATGGTTTAATGGATTTGTTCAGTGATCAGAGGGAAAATATTCTGTTTTATATCAATCCCTATAATAAGGGAACCATATTGGGAAGAAAAGAAATCGAATATTTTTTACAACAGCAACAACTTAAACCTCAAAGATCCTATTTCCTTCCCTGTACCAATCTTGAAATTATCAAGCGTATTGTGTATAACCTGATCAATTCTTATGAGCGGTTGGGATACCAGGATAAAGTTATTCAGTTTACAAAAATTCTTCAGATCTTTCCCGAGGAATGATTTGGTATCATACCTTATAGTAAGATCTGTACCAGGAAACAAAACGTTTTACCCCTTCTTTTACCGGGATTGAGGGGTAAAAGTTAAATTCTCTGGAAAGGTCACTGATATTTGCCCATGTCCTTGCCATATCTCCTGGTTGGAGTGGTTGGAATTTTATTTTTGCGTTTAATCCGGCAGCCTCTTCAATGGCTTTTATAAAATCCATCAAATTTACGGGATTGTTATTACCAATATTATATAATTTATATGGTGCCCGGGATGCAGATGGATCAGGATGATTTCCATTCCAGTCGGGAATCCCTTTTGGCGGTGAATCAATCATTCTGGATATACCTTCAACAATATCATCAATATATGTAAAATCACGTTCCATGTTTCCATGATTAAAAACATCTATTGGTTCGCCAGCCAGTATAGACCTTGTGAATATAAACAGTGCCATATCCGGTCTTCCCCATGGTCCATAAACCGTAAAAAAACGTAACCCTGTTGATGGAATCCCAAAAAGGTGACTATAGCTATGAGCCATGAGTTCATTTGCCTTTTTGCTCGCAGCATATAAGCTAACAGGATGATCGACATTATGTTCTACAGAAAATGGCATTTTTTCATTCATACCATATACACTTGATGAGCTTGCAAAAATCAGATGCCCGACAGGAAAATGCCGGCATGCTTCAAGAATATTTAAAAACCCTTCAATATTGCTCTTGATATAGGTATGTGGATGGATCAGGCTGTATCTCACGCCTGCCTGAGCTGCCAGGTGTATCACACAGTCAAACCTCTTTTTATGGAAAAGATTCAATAGATATGTCTGATCCTCCAGGTCAAGCTTAATAAAATGATAATGAAGAAATTTTTCACTGGCAATCTCCTTTCCATTCTCAATCTGCTCCTTCCTGAAACCTGCTTCTTCAAGCCGTGAATATTTCAGGTTTATATCATAGTATTCATTAATATTATCAATACCACAGACATGGCAGCCCCTGTCAAGAAGCACACGTGCAAGATGAAAACCTATAAAGCCAGCAGTACCGGTTATTAATACCTTCATATAAATACAAACCTGTTTAGAGGTTAATAATCCAAGTATTTATCTTTTAAACATTTGTACGCAGCTGCCCTGGTGGAACAGCTGCGTATAACATATACATAGAAAATTTCGTCTGAATCGCAGAACTTATGAAAGCAGAATACTATTTTGCATAACTGATAGATCTTGTTTCCCTGATTACCGTTATTTTAACCTGACCAGGATAGGTCATTTCATCCTGGATTTTTTTAGCGATATCATTAGAAAGGTTTTCAGCTTCCTTATCGGAAACCTTTTCACTACCCACGATAACCCTTAACTCCCTGCCTGCCTGAATAGCATATGTTTTAGTGACACCCGGATAAGATAAAGCCAGAGCTTCAAGATCTTTAAGCCTCTTAATATAAGATTCAACAATTTCTCTTCTTGCCCCGGGTCGTGCTCCGGATATGGCATCACATACCTGAACGATGGGCGCTATGAGTGTAGTCATCTCTTCTTCATCATGATGTGAGCCAATTGCATTGCATACTTCGGGTCTTTCCTTATATTTTTCAGCAAGTTTCATCCCAATAGTTGCATGAGGGAGTTCGGGTTCATCATCGGGAACTTTTCCAATATCATGCAACAGCCCGGCTCGTTTTGCCAGTTTTGCATTCAATCCAAGTTCTGCAGCCATTATTGCACAAAGGTTAGCAACTTCCCTGGAATGTTGAAGGAGGTTTTGTCCGTATGAAGACCTGTATTTCATTTTACCAATAAGCCTGATCAGTTCGGGATGTAAGCCATGAATACCCAGGTCAATGGTGGTTCGTTTACCAACCTCAATGATTTCTTCCTCGATCTGTTTTTCAGTTTTTTGTACAACCTCCTCAATTCTTGCAGGGTGAATTCGTCCATCGGTTACCAGTTGATGAAGAGCCAGCCGCGCAATTTCCCGTCTTACCGGATCAAATCCTGAAAGAATGATGGCTTCAGGTGTATCATCAACAATAATTTCGACGCCTGTAACAGCTTCCAATGCACGAATATTTCTACCTTCTCTGCCAATAATACGACCCTTGATTTCATCATTGTCAATATTAAATACTGTAACAGAATTTTCAATCGCCGTTTCAGTTGCTACACGCTGAATCGTATCAACAATGATGTTTTTAGCTTCTCTGCCAGCCGTCATTTTTGCTTCATCCATGATCTCATTAATATATGACATGGCCTGTGTCTTAGCCTCATCCTTAAGGGAATCAATGAGTTGCTGCCGGGCTTCGTCTGCCGACAAACCTGATATGGCTTCAAGCTGCTCAACCTGTTGCCGGTGTATTTTATCGAGTTCTTCTTTTCGTTTTTCTATGATTTCCAATTGATTATCCATATTTTCCCGGATGGCCTCAAGCTCCTTGTTTTTCCTCTGTATTTCCTCTAATTTTGAAGAAATCATAGCTTCGCGCTGCTTCAACCTGTTTTCAATAAGAAGGATCTTTTGATTCTTATCGTTTATTGCCTTCTCATGCTCCGACTTTAATTGAAGAAACCGTTCCTTAGCTTGTAATATTTTATCTTTCTTAATTACCTCTGCCTCTGCTTCGGCTTCCCTGATGATATTATTACTTTTTTGCTTCAAATATTGCTGATATACAAAATAG
>Ga0209636_10004759_pt1 | contig 13872 bp, 8 predicted proteins | sample DeeMarSWOR152_54_FD_187464 | JGI IMG/M metagenome (GOLD analysis project Ga0209636, IMG submission 187464) | Marine sediment microbial communities from White Oak River estuary, North Carolina - WOR-1-52-54 (SPAdes) (version 2) | ecosystem: Environmental > Aquatic > Marine > Intertidal zone >...
AAAAGCACCCACATCACATGTAATCAATGCGTTTTTGGAATCTTTTTCAAGTTCAAGAGCCCTCTTAAAACTCATCGATGCTTTACTTAGGTCGTCTTTATAAAAATAAGCCCAACCTAAACCTAAATTCGCTTCAGCCAAATCAGGATTCAACTCATACGCTTTTTCAAAGTGATCAATCGCCAATTCAAGATCTTCTTTTCTGTCTCTTTTGACGTAATAAGCTTCGTGAGCTACCCCTAATCCCCAGTAAGCTAGCGCATAATCTGGATCTATATTGACGGCTTTTTCAAACATTCTGATGGCATCTGTAAACCATTCTTCAAGGTCTGAATAGCTTTCTTCTTTATCAATAATATCCATGCCTTTTACGTACCAGTTGTATGCCTCAATACTTTTAGGCTCCCTTTTTTTAGCAGCAACCAACCCACTTTCAGCAAAGAGAAGCCCTAACTCGCCGACAATTTTTTTTGAAATCTCATCCTCAATATCAAGGATATTTTTAATCCCAAACATCTCAGAAATGGGAAGTCTATTTGTGTTTGTCTTCACGTCTATTAACTCAGCATCGATTCGGATTCTTTCATCGTCACCCTCAAAACTGGAAACGAGAACGTACTCAACACTTAATTCGTGTCCAATCTCGACACTTTCCTTTTTTAAATCTTTATACTTCCTTACTGAATCGTAAGGAACAACTCTTAACTCAGGACTAAATTTGGCAAGTTTAAATATGATCCCCCTTGTCGTGGACATACACATTGGCTCATATTCCCCCAGGACGCTTCCATCTTCGATTGGCAATACGGCTATGGATGTCTTCCAATCAACGGGTTGCTTGAACCAATCAAAAAGAAAATACCCGGCTATTAACAGCACAACAATGAGCATAAATATTCCTGGAACAACAAGAGTCTGAAAACGCTTTCTTTGGATCTTTGGTTTGACTAATCTGGTGGAAGGAACAACACCAGTCTCGGTCTCTTTTTTCAGTCGGAGCAAGTCTTCTAGCAGTTCGTCTGCACGTGGGTAACGTTCACTCGGCTCTTTCTCCAAGCATTTATTCATTATTCTCTCTAATTCGACCGGTACGGCATATGGCAAATTGGTTATAGGCAACGGATTTTTATGTAGGATGGAGTACAAAATCAACTGCTGATGTTCTCCTCCAAACGGGAGTTGTCCAGAAAGCATTTCGTAAAGAACTACACCAAAGGACCAGATGTCTGTGCGATGATCGAAAACCTCCCCTGTTGCCTGCTCAGGCGACATATAGGCAACTGTTCCCATGATCGTGGCTGTTTCTGTTATACTAGCCTCCTTAAGCGGTTTGGCCAGTCCAAAATCCATGATCTTGGCCTGCCCCTTCTTGGTCAACAAAATATTGGAACTTTTAATATCTCTGTGTACGACACCTTCATCGTGGGCTTCCTTGAGACCATCAACAATCTGCAGGGCGATGTCCAGAACTGCTTCCATCTTTAAAGGGTCTTTTTGGATGATATCTTTCAGACTCTGCCCTTCGATATATTCCATGGCAATAAAAAGGTTTTCCCCCTCTTCGTCGATCTCGAAGATGGTGCAAATATTGGGATGACTGAGAGATGCTGCAGTCTGGGCCTCGCGGACAAACCGTTCTCTGTCTTTCTCTCTCTTAACTATCCTTGGTACCACAAACTTTAGAGCAACCGTCCGATTAAGTTTGGTATCTTCTGCTTTATAAACGACTCCCATACCACCTGCCCCGATCTCCTCTAACACTTTGTAATGAGAGATTTTCTTACCAATCATGAAAAATGACTCTTATCCCTATTTAATCCTAATCTTCGGGAATGCAGAAGCGGTTCCTCTTTTCCTAGAAGCTGCTGTTCCCATGGTTATAGCCCTTTTATATCAAAGTATATTTTCGAAGTCAATGAAATGTCCCATGCTGATGACGCCCTCATTGAATTCAAATTGACTCTAAAACAGGCCTGTGCTATAAGTCAGAAATGAAGAGATGAATAACATGAACCAGAAAAACAAAGATCAGGCACCTCTGCCCATGCAATCCAAATATAGCCCTGAAGAACTGCAGAATGGTGCCACAACAAAACATGATTTTTTTTTGTTGGATGAAGCCAGCGCGCTGGTGACAACCCTGCCGCCCGAACTCGAAACCCAAAAGCATGTCGCCGCTAACAAGACACTCCCTTTGGAGAGTCGTCTCGAAGCTTATGAAGATATCTTTGATTCTGAAATAGGTGATACCCATCTCTCCCGGGCCCGCAACATCGAACGAGAAGTGGGCCTGCGGCAAATCTATCTCAAGTTCGAAGGAGGCAATCCTACAGGAACACAGAAGGACCGCATTGCCTTTGCCCAAGTGTTGGATGCCATGCGCCGCGGTTTCGATTCCATCACCATGGCAACCTGTGGAAACTATGGTGTCGCAATGGCCTTTGCTGCATCTCTATCTGGATTGAAATGCATCATCTACATCCCTGAGTCTTATCACACCAAGCGTGCTCAAGAGATGATAGACTACGGCGCCGAGATCGTCCGCATCCGCGGTGACTACGAAAGAGCCGTACAGACCTCACGTGAACGTGCAGAATCCGATGAAATCTACGACGCCAATCCTGGAGGAGCGAACACGGCCCTGCAATTGAAGACATACGGAGAAATCTCCTATGAGATCTACGATGAATTAAGGGATGCCCCCGCTGCTGTAGCTATTCCTGTCTCGAATGGAACGACATTGGCTGGAGTTTACAAGGGCTTCTTGAGCCTTTACCGACGTGGCAAAACATCCCGGATTCCGCACATGATCGCAGGTTCTTCATTCGGTAAGAATCCGATCATCCATGCTTTTTTAAAAAAGACCCTCCATTGCCACGACTTGGAGCCTGAGAAGATAAAAGAGACGGCCGTGAATGAACCCTTGATCAATTGGCAGTCCATAGATGGGGATTATGCCCTTCAAGCCGTCCGCGAAACCGTGGGATGGGCTTCCTATGCAAGTGATAAAAACATGATGTTTTTTTCCCGGTTCATACGAGAGCGAGAAGGTCTCAGTGTTCTTCCCGCTTCCACGGCAGGATTAATCTCGATGCTCGACAAACACCGAAAAGAATCCTTTCCGAATGACCGCTTCGTTGTCATTTTGACCGGGAGAAAATGATGGATCTCTTTCCTGAAGGCAAGGCCATAATCTACACCGAAGGTGCGTTTGGGACGCCCAATGGGAAGACAGCCCATGGCCTGGTACGGCGGACAAAAAGGTATCAGATCCTTTCGGTGATAGACTCTAAAAACGCTGATAAAGATTCTGGAGAGATTCTGAATGGAAAATTAAACAACATCCGCATCTTCCTCAATCTCGATGAAGCTGTTGCGGCCGCAAAAGAGATGGGGGAAAAACCCACACATTTTGTGATCGGTCTGGCTCCTGATGGGGGCAGGCTCGGTCCTGAGCACAGAAAGGCCGTAAAGGAAGCTATCGTTGCCGGCCTTAACATCGATTCCGGACTTCATGATTACCTCTCTGAAGATCCAGAGATCTCTTCCCTAGCCAATAAACACGGCGTGATCCTTCGAGATGTCAGAAAGCCTCCATCCATCAGCCAGCTCCATTTCTTCAGCGGAAAGATTGAACAGGTGACTTCATTGAAAGCGGCTGTCCTGGGTACGGATTCGGCAGTGGGCAAACGCACCACAGCCTGGCTCTTGCTGGATGCCCTACAGAAAAAGGGCTACAGCACCGAACTCATAGGAACAGGACAGACAGCATGGATGCAGGGAATCCGTTACGGCATCATGCTCGACTCACTGATCAATGATTTTGTCTCTGGAGAAATCGAACATGCGGTCTGGAGCGCTTGGAACGAGGTCAATCCAGATGTGATTTTAATCGAAGGGCAAGGAAGTCTGATGAATCCGGCATATCCTGGCGGCTTTGAGATTCTAGCAGCCGGGAGACCCGATGCTGTCGTGCTCCAGCATGCTCCAGCCCGAAAAGACTATGATGGCTTTCCCGGTTACCCCATTCATCCTCTGGATCAACAGATTCAGGTTATCCAGTTGCTCTCTGGTAAGCCTGTTGTGGCCGTAACCATCAACCGAGAAAATCTCACGGAAGAACAGATACCCAAGGTCTGTGAATCCATACGAAATCAGACTGGACTTCCGGTAGTGGATGTGCTGAGGAGCGGTGCTGATGAAGTTGTCACCGCCTTGCAGCCTTTCTTGGATAGAAAAAAGGATTTAAGATGAAAACAAAAGGAAAGGAGTCTTCTCCCTCGAAAAAGAATCCTCTTGAGATTCTCAAGGTCATAAGGCGCTTAGATGTAGGCCCAATTCGGCTCGAAAGACGCCGTCTGGTCGCTCCTTATACCATCCAAAGCAAAGATAAAAGTGACTCATTTGATCTGATATACCGGTACGGGGAGGAAGTCTTTGATCCCGAAGAGCCGGCATCGCGGAACCTTGCCGATATGGTCGCTGCCCAAGTGGCTCTCAATTATGGCCTATTCTGTAAAGAGATCGTGTTCCACGGATCATACGATGAATCCGACCAGGAGTTCATCAAAAACATGATAACGAATACAGCCCGCGAGATCTATGTCAAGAAGTTCCTCGAACCCAATCCCTTTCTTCAAGGAAAGGCAGTAAACCTTCCGGTGGCAAAACTGGAGTCCTATTCACAAGCCGAACTGGCTTTTAAGACCAGATCACTCCAATCTCAGTTACGGACCTCAAAAGACAAAAATGAAACACATTGGAATGTGGATAAATCGCGCCATACTGTTCTTTCGAGTGGAGGAAAAGACAGCCTCCTGAGTTTTGGGCTCATCAATGAAATAGGACGGGAAGTCCACCCGATCTTCATCAATGAATCTGGACGGCATTGGTATACCGCGCTCAATGCCTATAGGTATTTCCGTAAAAAATATAAAAGCACAGCTAAAGTCTATACAAACTGCGACAGGGTGTTTAGTTGGATGCTCAAACATTTCCCCTTTGTACGTCAAGACTTCGCCAATATCCGTTCTGACGAGTATCCCATACGCCTTTGGACAGTCGCTGTTTTTCTGTTCGGCGCTCTTCCACTCCTCAGAAAAAAAGGCATCGGGCGGCTCATCATCGGGGATGAACTCGATACAACCAGCAGGCAGTCCTTCAAGGAAATCACTCATTACAACGGGCTTTATGATCAGAGTCGGTATTTCGACAATGCCATGACGCGCTATTTTATCCAGAAGGGATGGAACATCAGCCAATTTTCCATCATTCGTCCCCTTTCGGAGCTACTTATCGAAAAAATCTTGTCTCAAAGATACCCAGACCTCCAGCGCCACCAAATGTCATGTCATGCAACCCATATCGAGAACAACCGGGTTCATCCGTGCGGGAAGTGCGAAAAATGCCGCCGTATTGTGGGTATGCTTGTGGCGGTGAATGCAGATCCCACAAATTGCGGCTATTCGAAGGCCCAGATTGAGGAATGCCTGAAAGCCATAGCTGTTAAAGGAGTTCACCAGGAAAGTACCGGCGCCCAGCACTTAGCCTTCCTTCTTTCAGAGAAAGGGCTTTTCCAAAAAACATCATCAAGCGTGAAGCTCAAGGAACATCCTGAAATAATGAAGGTCCGCTTTGATCCCGAAAGATCTCCGATCGAATCCACTCCCAAGGATATTCGGGAACCCATTATGCACATTTTCCTTGAACATGCAGAAGGATCGGTCAAACGCCAAGGCAGAATGTGGGTGGAGTACGATCCACTGAATGATCCTGCATTGACAACGCCCTATCCCTTCGAATTGCCTGGAGAAAGATACATCCATATCAAAGAGGAAGAGGCCGAGCTTGAACCTGCTCCATCCTCCCCTATTCTTGGAGAGCTCACCTGGCCCGAAGCCCAAACTCGCTTCAAAGAAGTGGACATCGCTCTCCTACCTGTGGGCTCAATAGAGCAACACGGCCCACACCTACCGCTCGATACAGATGCTTTTGATGCCAACCATCTGGCAAGGGAAGTGGCAGCAGCATGCAGCGATCCCAAACCTTTAGTGCTTCCTCAAGTTTCCTACGGTGTATCCTACCATCATGGTGACTTTAGCGGAACCATCAACATTTCTCCAAACACACTTTCTCAACTCGTCTACGAAATTGGAATGAGCGCAGCTCGCAACGGCATCACGAAATTGGTGATCATCAACGGGCATGGCGGGAATATCCCAGCTTTACAGTTTGCGGCTCAAATGGTCAACAGAGATGCTCATATCTTTACCTGTGTCGAGACAGGCGAGACCAGTGAGAAAGACATTTTGGAATTGATCGAAACCCCTAATGATGTTCATGCTGGAGAGATAGAGACAAGTACAACTCTGGCCGTCCGTCCTCATATGGTTAGGCGCAAAAAAATGCGAAAATTCATCCCAAAATTCTCGAGCCGCTACCTGAATTTCAGCACGAAGAGAAGTGTGGAATGGTATGCGCGTATTGCCAAAATATCATCCAGCGGTGTTTTGGGCGATCCAACCAAAGCCAGCAAAGAGAAAGGCAAAAAGATTTGGTCCGTCATGATCAAACATTTGGTAGAGTTTGTCGAAGATTTGAAAAACATGAGCCTGGATGAGATTTATCATCGACGCTATTAGGTTTCTAGATATGAAAATTCAACACCTTGAAGCCTGGCCAGTCAAGATGAAATTGACCGAGCCGTACACCATCGCCTATGAAACCATCGAAGAGACGACTAACATTTTTCTGCGTGTTGATACGGATAAAGGAACGGTTGGCTATGGATGCGCGGCTCCCGATGTCCAGATCACAGGAGAAACGCCAGAAAGCGTGTTGCTCGCTCTGAACGACAAGGTCAGCCCTGCCATCAAAGGTTCTGATCCTTTGCGGACGGCTATGCTCCTCGAACGGCTTACACCCCTGCTCGAATCCCAATCCTCCACTCTTGCTGCTGTGGACATGGCTCTCCATGATATCTTGGGAAAATTCTGTGGTCTCCCCCTATGGAAATTACTCGGCGGATATAGGGACCGTATCAAGACGAGTGTAACAATCGGCATCTTGTCCGAACAAGAAACCGTCTCACGATCGCTCGAAAGGATAGCCCAGGGTTTCAAATGCCTGAAAATAAAGGGAGGAATCGACGTCGAATCCGATATCGCTCGAGTTCTCAAAGTGAGAGAAGCCGTGGGCAAAGAGATCGAATTGCGTTTTGACGCTAATCAGGGATTTTCCTTCGAGCAGGCTCTTAAATTTTTTAATGAAACCCAAAAGGTTAATCTTGAACTGATCGAGCAGCCGACTCCAAAAGGGGAACCGGATCTACTGGGTCGAGTCACAAGTAGCATAATCATACCGATTATGGCTGATGAAAGCCTGATAACTCTCCGGGACGCCTTTCGTCTTGCACGTCGTGATCTCGTCGATATGGTGAATGTCAAGCTGATGAAAGTCGGAGGAATAGATGTCGCTCTCCAGATCAACGCAGTTGGACGCTCGGCTGGCCTTGAAGTCATGGTGGGCTGTATGGATGAGGCAGCCTTGGGTATCGCAGCCGGGCTTCATTTTGCCCTGGCTCGGCCGAATGTGGCTTATGCAGACCTTGATGGACACTTAGATCTGATGGGCGATCCGTCCGAAGGCGCTGTTATCCTCCGCAACGGCGTACTTTATCCTAGGAATGAACATGGGCTTGGATTCGATCTCGCTTCCTGATATTCCGTGACAGTTCATTATGAAGGTGTAATCTGTCACAGCGACGGTTCCCCTCATCACGGAAACAGAGATGCTCACGAATCGTAGGTGGCATTTCACTTTGTGTTTCTGATGTAATAAAATATATCATCCAGTACAAAAGCAGGTTGATCAAAACGTGCCAAAAGAGAGGCCCGCAGCGCCTTAAAAAAAGGAGGATCAAAATGAGATTAGAAAAAATATATAAAAAGGCGTTTGAAATAGGGATTGCTAATGATCATAGGGGAAAAGCGGAGATAAGGAAACTCTTGAAAGAAGAGAAGGAAAGGTTCGATGCATTAAAAAAGGATGAGGTAGAATATTACGATAAGGACAAACTGTTCAATCCATTTTCAGACACTAGAGTCCTCAACGGAAACCTGAACCTAGACATCAAGAAAGCCATCGTCGGTATCGACATGCAGGTGGGCGAAGTGTTGCTGACATATCTTCTGAATAAGGAGTTCGACCAGAAGATCGACTTGATCATATCCCATCATCCTGAAAGCTATGCCCTCGCTCAATTGTTCGATGTGATGAAGCTTCAGGCAGACTTGATGGCCAAATACGGAGTGAGCATCAGTGTGGCAGAACAGCTTATGCAGACAAGGATCAGCGAGATAGAAAGAAGGCTCATGCCAGTCAACCACACCCGATCGGTCGATGTGGCCACATTACTGGGAATCCCGATGATGTGCATCCACACACCTGCGGATAATTGCGTCACTCACTATCTGAAGAACCTATTCGAGAAGAAAAAGCCCGAGAGACTGAAGGATTTGATAAAGGTTCTGATGAGCATCTCTGAATATAAAAAATCAGCAAAACTGCAGGTTCCCCCAAAAATTGTAAATGGATCCGACAACAATAAGTGTGGGAAGATTTACGTCGAGATGACCGGAGGCACTGAAGGAGCAAAAGAAATTTTCGAAAAGTTCGCCAGCAGTGGGGTAAGTACTCTCGTTGGCATGCACTACAGCGAGGAACATCTGGAAAATGCAAAAAAAGCTAAGCTGAACGTTGTTGTGGCTGGCCATGTTTCCAGCGATGTTTTAGGTCTAAATCTTCTCTTTGATGAAATAGAGAGGGAGGAAAAACTGGAGTTTGTGGGAGTATCCGGTTTTGAACGAATGAGAAGGTAAAATCCTATTCATTTCGTTCAGGGCTGGGTGCCTTCCATGCGAAGACCACGCCTGCCAGGAAAAACATCAATCCTGCGATAAGATACATCCATCTGTAACCGTAAAGATCCGAAATCCATCCGAATAAAGCCGATCCAAATCCCATCCCGACATCAAAGAATGTCAGATAGAGGCTTATGGCAAATCCCTTATTTTCCTTTCCTACGATGTCTATGATGTAAGTGCTCAACGCAGGAAAGATAAGCCCCTGCCCGAAACCACCGATGAATCCAGTCAAGACAAACATCCAGATGGATTGAACTTGAGAAATCAAAAAGAGATTCAAACTGATGATGCAGACTGAGGGAAACACAACTTTCTTTCTTCCTAAGCGATCCGAGAGGTCCCCAAGAAGAAACCGAGCCAAAATGGCAGCCGTGGAAAAGGCCACAAAAAAAGGACCTATTCGGTCAAGGGGAATAGATTTCCCAAAGAGAGCGATGAAATTGACGACAGCTCCTCTGACCGTTCCATGGAAAACAGGGAGCATGAAAATCAAAAAAATGGAAAGCACAGCCACATGTTTTAGAGATTCGGGTATACGGAAATGTTTGTTATGATTGGGTCTAATCACCTCTTTTGTCCACAACATACACGCAAAGGATATGACTAAGAAAAGAAAGCTGGTGTTGAAAAGACCACCATAGCCAAAATGCCTAACAATTTCCTCGGCCAGCAAAGGACCAAGAGCAGCAGAGAGAAGTCCAGCCACTCCGATTATTCCCATCGATTGGGCCAATCTTGTGACCGGAGCCAAATCCGAACAGATGGTCATGGTCGCCGTCATGCTGATTCCCCAGCCAATACCTGTCAATGCTCGAAGGATGAGTGGCAAGGATCCAGCATCGTTGATCAGATGATAGAAGGGCAAAACAATAATCAGAAAGCCAATGCCAAAAAGCGATATATTTTTCCTTCCCTTCATGTCAATCAGGCGCCCAAAAATGGGGCGCATGAAGATGGCCAAGAGGCTGTGGACCCCCATGATCCATCCGATCCGTGTCTTGGAGGCGTTGAATTGTTCGAAGAAAAGAGGAAAGATGAAAAACAGCGTGACGCTCATGAACAGAAAGAAATAACCGAGGAGTGCCACGAGGAAAGATCTGTTCCAAATCATCTTCATGTCCTTCATTTTGACTCTTCTCTTTGCCTCCTTAGATCACTCTTCTGCACCCCGCTTTCAATAGAGTGCTGGCTGTTTTGGGTATGGGGAAAATAAGCAAAAAGGGGATAATGAAGGAGGGTTATTTAAAACCCTACCCAGCCAGCAAAGCAGAGTTTGACAGTATTATAGCACATTTTTTCACAAATTCAAGACTTTGTTTTTAAAAAAAATGATATAATTTCCGAAAATGGAGACTTTACAAGCTTACAGAAAGCTATCCAAGCCTTTTCATCACAAAGGAAAATCTTCAAAACACATTTCGACCTCTGAACTGCATGTCAAAAGGAATAAACTCGGATTTTAAACATTATAGGAGAAAGGACGAAATGTATGCCATAGGTGTTGATTCAGGAACCCAGGGAACAAGAGTGTTGATCGTGGACTTTGAGGGAAAGATTCTTGGCCAGGGACATGCATCCCATCCTTTCGTCGAAGGACTGAAACCTGGAGAAAGCGAACAGGATCCTCTGGAATGGATCCAAGCCTTTGAAAAAGCCCTTCGGCAGGCCTTAAAGAGCGCAAATATCAACACCTCTGAGATCGTGTCTCTGGGAGTTTCAGGACAACAGCATGGCTTTGTCCCGCTGGACGATCAAGGCCATCCTATAAGGCCGGCGAAGCTCTGGAATGACACATCCACTGTCGAAGAAACAGGCATCCTCATACAGGAGTTGGGCGGGATGAGCAGCTTTATTCAGAAACTCGGCATCAGTCTTGCTGTGGGATACACATCTTCCAAGATCTTGTGGCTGAATCGTCATGAGCCGAATAATTACAAGAAACTCGCCAGAGTGCTCCTTCCTCACAACTACATCAACTATGTCCTCACAGGAATCGACCACATGGAGTTCGGTGACGCCTCAGGCACAGGACTCATGGACATAAGAAAGTGTGAATGGCACAAGGAGGCTATCGCGGCTATCGATCCTGGGCTTGAGAAAAAACTTCCGCTTCTCAGCCATCCTTCCCAACCTGTTGGATTCATGAAAAAGGAGACGGCGCAACGTTTCGGTATGAATAAGGTCTTGGTGGCAAGTGGAGGTGGAGACAACATGATGGGTGCCATAGGAACCGGAAATGTGAAACCGGGGTTGTGCACACTGAGCCTCGGCACTTCAGGAACTATCTATTCTTATTTTGCTGAACCGCTCATTGACCCAGAGGGCGAGATCGCTGCTTTTTGCGACAGCACAGGAGGCTGGCTTCCTCTGTTATGCACGATGAATGTCACCAACACCACAGAATGTTACAAGGCTTTTTTCAACATCTCGAACGAGGAGCTGGAACATATGGCATCACAAGCACCTGCGGGAGCAGAAAAGCTCCTTTTCCTTCCTTTCATAGACGGGGAACGGGTGCCGGTTCTTCCTTTTGCCAGTGGAGTTTTTTTTGGCCTGCACAGAAAAACCTTTTCCCGATCTCATATGGCCCGAGCCATAATGGAAGGAACCATCTTCAATTTGGGTTACGGATTTTCGAGAATGAAGAGTCTAGGACTGAGCCCGTCTGAAATAAGAGCTACAGGAGGAGGTTCGAAGAGCAGGCTCTGGCTGCAGATCGTGGCCAATATTTTTCAAACCCCAGTCGTCACACTCAAGGAGGACGAGGCGGCTGCCTTTGGAGCTGCGATTCAATCCATTTGGAATTATCATTGGAGTCAAGGCAAAAAACTCAAAATCGAAGAATTAACCGAACAGATGGTGAAGCTGGGAGAAGCTGTCATCGATCCTCAGCCGCAGACATTTCCCCTGTACGAAAACCTTCAGGATCGCTTCAACTCTCTCTGGAAAGCCCTGACAGAAGAGTTTGAAATCCACCGCAGCAGCTAACGGATGTGGAGGTATTGGTGCATGAGCTTTCGCATGTCCACTGACCCGCTCAGCGAAATCACTTTTGTGCTTTCTTCTCTGAGGAATTCTGCCAAGTAATCGATAAGGCTCGGTGGAAAAACTCCTTCTCTCTCATACAATTCTCTATTTTCAATAAGAATCTGTGCAGATTCCCCACAACCTGAAGGTAAAAGCGGAAATTTATCCAGTCGGCTCTCGTCGTCACCGACCTCTCCCTTGAAATAGGACTTGTCGGCTAATTTCAGGGATTGATCACTTGCAAACGCCCAATCCGTGGCCAGCACAATTCCGGCCAATAGGAGATAAACAAGAGCACTTCCATCAGGACTGCGAAATTCAACAGTCTGGCGGCTTTCTATATCTCCTTTCTGGAGTTGATCTTGAGGATTAATTCTATCTGCAAGGTTATGCACTCTTGTCCAGGCCAATGGTACTCGAATCAGAGCGCTTCGGTTCAGATCGCTCCAGAAAATCCTGGTCGGAGCTTCGTAGTGGGGAATAAGACGCAGATAAGAGGAGGCAATCGTGTTGCCAAAGGCTGTGAGAGATGGGGCATACTGGCAGAGTCCTCCAATGAGGCGGCGGGCAGATTCGGATAATTCTCCTTTTGAGGTGGTCATGATGTTCTTGCCGTCTTTTCTCAACTGAAGGTGGAAATGAAGTCCATTTCCTGCCACACCCAACTCGATTTTCGGAGCAAACGTAGCTACACACCTATGTTTAAAAGCCACATTTCTAATGATCCAGCGTGCCAAGATGAGATCATCCGCCATCTCTTCGACTGGCCTTGGAAGAAACTCAATCTCTAACTGTTCGGCGCTTTTCCCACGTATTTCATCCGCATCGCTCTGGATACTGTTGATAAATCCAACTTCGGAGTGACTGTATTTGACAACACCGGTTATGCTAGATATATGATGGATCATATCATCGAGGATCTCTCCACTCTTTCGAAATGGGGCGGCTTCATGATATCCCAGTTGCTGCTGCATCGGGAAGATGTTCGGATCGCTGTCATAGATGAGGAAAAATTCCAGTTCTCCCAGTGCGTACAGCTCTAATCCAGTGTTCTTATGGAATAAAGAATTGGCCTCATGCAGAATATTATCGAGCGCAAAGGCAGCCCTTACGCCATCTTTGTTCAAGAACCGGCAGAAAAAATCCAGGCTCTTTTCATCAAACGGATTGAGAAAAGCCGTCTTGTATTCTGGAACGACATACAAGTCCGACACATCGGCATCCACAATACCTTTGAACAGCGATGAACCGTCCACGCGCTCTCCCTCGGCGAGAGCACACTCAGCTTGATTCCTGTCCGTAACAGGAATTTTTAGCTCCTTCAGCCTTCCGTCGAGGGCTGTGTAATGAAACGTGAGCCGCTCTATCCTCTTCTTTTCGATGATCCGCAAGAAATCATCCCTTTTGAAGTCTACAGGAGATTTATCTAAAAATTCACTCAGAGGATTGGCAAGGGCATAAGTCGTATCAGTCTTTTCCATTGGGAAAGTGCTATTTTACGAAAAAATAGAAGTTTTTAAAAGAGGGAGGACGTGTTCTTTTGTGTGCTTGCTCTTGTGGCTGTCTTGTGTTATATGCTTTTTCTATGAGCTCCGACCCGAGCGAAATCCTCCTGACGATGGACCATATCACAAAATCATTTTCAAGCGTCAAGGTGCTGGATGATGTGCATTTCGACCTCAATCCAGGTGAAGTCCATGTCCTGGCTGGAGAAAACGGTGCAGGGAAAACGACGCTGATAAAAATTTTAGCCGGTGTCCACACAGAGTATGAGGGGCAAATCCATCTGAATGGGAAACTCATGAGGTTCAAATCTCCCCAAGATGCCGCTGAGAATGGCATCTCGGCTATCCACCAAGAGATGTCCCTGATCAATCCCATGACGGTTGTTGATAACATCTTCCTAGGCAGAGAAAAAACC
>Ga0209636_10004760_pt1 | contig 13871 bp, 11 predicted proteins | sample DeeMarSWOR152_54_FD_187464 | JGI IMG/M metagenome (GOLD analysis project Ga0209636, IMG submission 187464) | Marine sediment microbial communities from White Oak River estuary, North Carolina - WOR-1-52-54 (SPAdes) (version 2) | ecosystem: Environmental > Aquatic > Marine > Intertidal zone >...
GTATGATGTTCCTTTAGCAATAGATAGAACATTTTTAGCAATAGCATCATTGTCCTCAGCAATACTTAGTCCCCCACTTCTTGCATTCAGTCGGTTTAAAATAATAAAACCTGAATGGATTTTCAGCTGTCCGTGTAATTCGTTTTCCAATAGCAAATTGTAGTGTGTTGCAACTATCCGGCTTTCACAGTATTTAAGCTTTAGGAATATTGAGAGCCTTATATTTGTATTGATACTAAGAAAATCACCAATAACCATATTATCCTTTCTTGGAAATATTTACTTAAAGTACATTCTTATTAAGTTCTACCATCGGTAAAATTACTGTGATTAATTAGAAATATTTTTAACTAATAAATTAGAAAAATTCAGAACGCCTACTTAACAGGTAAGAAATTTCGAGGAACATCAAGAGGCACCATAAATTAGCAAAATATGGCAGAAAATCTTAAAAAAATGGCTCAACAGCATAAAAATGTTGAGCTACATAATTTATTTTTTTTTGAGATTTTATAAGTGGACGATACTGACTCGAACCAGTGACCTCCTCCTTGTGAGGCAGATGTGTCCCTACATACAAATTAACTTTGTAACTCTATAATAATAAACCTGACTGCGTGTGGCTGTTGTATTTAAATCTCTTAATTAAATCCTCACTACCCTCACCATTCTCACCATTCCACACCATTATTGGCAAGAATTGGCAAGGTGTAAAAATATCTGATAAAATATAATCTATACCTTAATTTTAAGAGCAAAGTGACCAAAGGATTTTGAAGACATACACATTTTATTCTTTTAATCCTATATAATCGCTTTCTAATTTCACGGATTGAGTTTCATAATATAAAAATTCAGAACTACCGCAAAACTTACCCAGAGAAGGTATGGAAGGAGTAAAAAGCCACTTGGGAGGGAGATTTTTAAAAAATATAATATTACAATGGCAATTGCTATCCAGAGTATAATGATTTCAATAAATGCATATAGCGGGGAATGCAGTCCGAAGAAAAGAAATGACCACAATGCATTCAGGAGCAATTGAACAGCGAATATGAACAAGGATATTTTTATATTTTTATTTTCAAATCCTTTGTTCCATACTAAATATGCCGAAATACCCATCAGAGTATAAAGGGTAATCCAGACAGGTGCAAAGAGCCAATCGGGTGGGGTGAAATCCGGTTTCTGAAGTGAGGAGTACCAGGTTGGAATTGATGGACGAGTGAAAATTGAACCAACAACACCGGTAATCTGACACACCACAACGGCAGAGAAAAGTTTAATGATATTTTTGATTCTCATAAGAATTTATCAAGAAATATGGAACGGGGATGCCAAGCATCCCCGTTTAATGGAACATTACTGTGGGCCGGTTCAGCCGCTTATTTTTTACCCAATTTAGGCAATATTACTACTAAATATATTGCAGACAGGCAGACAAGAACATAGATAATACGTGATAGTACTGACATATCGCCGAAGATGGCAGCAACAAGGTCAAAGTTAAATAAGCCAACCAACCCCCAGTTTAAACCTCCAATTATAATGAGAATCAATGCTATCCAGTCTAATACATTTAGTTTTGACATTCAAAATCACCTCCTTTTAGGTTGTGTTTATATCATTATATTGGAGCCGATATCCCCCCGTATCAAAATAAAAAATATAACTAAAACTTGGATTTTCGTTAAATTGTATTGAAATATACAACATTTTTAACACAATTCAAACATTTTTTCATAATATATCAATTTAAATTGGCTATTTCCTATTGTTAAAACACGATTGAACACAAAATCTTACTAAATCTGAACGAATTAATATGACTTTAAATAAATAGTCAAGCTAATATAGATTATATAGCAAATAGATATGATCGAATTTTAACCTCAAATATCATAGAATATTAGCTACTATTTTTATAGTTAAAATATTCAAAAAGGACTGAAAATCCTTGTTGTCTAAGTTCGACTTTTGAAGGTATCACAAATTTATTAATAAAGCATTTAAGAGAACTTTTTCTTTGTTATTAAATCTTCTTACTCTATGCTCATTCTTCATATATCTTATTATGCGATCATGTATTTATTCTTTTTCTTCTTGATAAAGCCTTCCCTATGAAGCTGTGAAAAAGCATGCTTTATCTTAGAGTTGATAAGATTAGTTGTTATACATAGTTCTTCCTCCGTTAGAGAATCTTTTAGAAGAGTTTTGAGAATTATGCCTCGTGCCTGTCTGTTAGACCCTTCAAATCTGGTTTGTTTAGTATACTGACTGCTGCGCTTAGAAGGATTTTCATTTTTACTTTTCAGCATTGCACCGTAGTCCATAAGTCTATAATACCATGTTCGCGGATTTGATTTGTCAAGAGTTTGTTCAATTAATGGAATAATATCTTTGTCGGAGACTTTTTCTTTGTTACTAAAGAAAGAGTAAATGTAAACTGATCTGATGTTTGTTTCAATAAAAACAGTTGGCTCATTAAATGCAAATGCTAAAATTTCGTTAGCAGTAGTGGGGCCTATCCCTGGCAGTGTAATAAGCTTAGCATAACTATTTGGAATTTTACCATTATATTTTTTATATATTATTTCGGCAGTTTTTTTCAAAGCAATTGCCCTTCTGTTGTAACCAAGACCACTCCACAATCTGAGTATTGATTTGAGTGAAGCATTTGCAAGATTATCAATTTTGGGGAATTGCTTAATAAAAGTATTATATTTGCTCACAACCCTTGCCACTTGAGTCTGCTGAAGCATAATTTCAGAAATAAGGATGTAATAAGGGTCTGTAGTCTTTCTCCATGGCAAATCATGTCTTCCAAATTTATAATAATAAGAAGATATTGTTCTCTGAAATTTTATAATTTGAGATTTCGAAAGATTACGCATTTTTTAGTTCTTCCAATACTTCTTTTGCATGTCCTTTAACTTGAACCTTATCCCATATTTTTTTAATATATCCTTTAGGATCTATTAAAATTGTGGTTCTAACAGTCCCAAGAAATTCTTTGCCCATGAATTTCTTTTTTCTCCATACACCATAAGTAGCTTGTACTTTTGTATCCACATCAGACAGCAACACAACTGTGAGAGAGTGTTTATTTATAAACTTTTGATGGGAGCCGCAGCTATCCTTGCTTATCCCCAGAACTACTGCATTATACTTAATAAAATCTTCTCGCAACGCAGAAAAGTCAATTGCTTCTGTTGTACAGCCAGGTGTGTCATCTTTTGGATAAAAATATAGTACAATCCATTTTCCTCTAAAGTCTTTAAGACAGACACTTTTGTTATTAGCGTCCAGTATGCAAAAGTCTGGAGCCATTTGGTTAACTTTAAGTTTTGTATTCTCCATTTTAATACCCCACCTTGGTTTTACTCAATTTTTTTATAATCATAAAACGCAAAAAAGTTATAAATTTATTTGTTTGTTATATAATATTTTGTATAACTTGCAGCAATTCTCACAAATATGTTTCTTTTCATAGACTTTTTGCTAATCTGTAAAAAGAATTAATAAAATGAAAACATAATTAAATCATTTTTTGTTCCAATGCTGAGTTTAATTTTCTTATTTTTTATCTTTATTAAAAATTATTTATTTTTTAACCTTTTAAAACCTTGCCGAATCATGCAACTTTTGGTGTCAGATTGTAGAGATCCTTTACACCTTTTAATCGCATATATCTTTTCATTAAAATAAACAAAACTTTACCTTAATTTCAACCTTAAAACTATTTTCTGGCGGAATCCATAAAAGAAACATTCACTTGCAAATTATTAATATATTTTCTAATTGACTTCTAAGACTGCCTACATAGGTTTATTTAATTTTTCATTTGTTTTATTTGAATTAAAAAAAAGTTAGTTATAGAATGGGACTGAAATTATAGATTTAGTGCATTATGCTATGCATTTTTGCCCACTTGGAACTTTTACAAATAATTTTTTTGTTATTAAAGTATTAATAAATATATTTTATTTCCGTGAAAAATATTTAGCAGAAAAGTTCGATAGTTTTTTTGCAAATTGTGAACATATATAATTGTCATTAAAAAATTACAGACCAGAAGGCAAACATTTGTACTATATCCTGATTTCGAAAAATCAGCGAAAGTTCTCGATAATAAAAGATTGTGCAAACAGAGAGATGAGATTCTAACTATTATAATTAATTAATAAACAATAAATAAAGGAGAAAAAGCCGTGTCTATATATTTTACAGGACAAGAATTAGTCGAAATGGGTGTAAAAATAGAAGAAATTGGGAAACAATTTTATGAATCATATGCAAAATATTCAAAAGATGATAAAATAAGGGATTTATTTCTATTTTTAGCTGAGGAAGAAGCCAAACATAAGCAAAAATTTTTAGAAATTTTAGATTCAATGGAAAGAGGGGAATTTACTATATCGTATAATGATGAAGAGGTAGATAATTATTTTAGAGCCATTGTTGACACAAAGATTTTTTCCGATAAGGAAGCCGCAATAAAACTTGCAAAAAATTCTGAAGGTGAGCTTGAAGCTATCAACTATGCACTTTCGTTTGAGAAAGAGACACTTATTTTCTATTATTGGTTCATAGATATTGTAAAGGAAAAGACTAAAGACGTTATTGACAAATTAATTAATGAAGAAAAAAGTCACATAGTAAAATTATCCGAAGTTAAAAATAGAATAAAAAATTTATCATGAACTAATTGTAAATCTATTTTGATAAAAATCAATTAATGAAATATTTAAAGTATATTTTAGTTTTTAATTACATTATCATTAACTATTTGGTAAAAATTTATGTCAGAGCGAGTTATAATAACTGGTGCTTCGGGATTTATCGGCAAAGCATTATGTAGATATTTGTATGAAAACGGATATGTAGTTATTGCCCTTTCGCGCAATCCGAGTAAAAGTGGTAAATCATTGGGTAAATATGTGAAAGTTGTTGGGTGGAACGGGAAAAGCAGTAATGAATGGGCACACTATTTAGATGGTTCATATGGAATTATAAATCTTGCAGGAGAAAACATCGGAACAGGTCGCTGGAACTATAATAAAAAAAGGTTAATACTAGAAAGCAGACTTGATGCAGGAAATGCTGTTATTGATGCAATTGGAAAAGTAAACAATAAGCCCAAGGTGCTTATTCAGGCTTCCGCTATTGGGTATTATGATTTGCATTCAGATGAAATATTCGATGAGTCCTCCAAAAATGGGAAAGATTTCTTATCTGATGTATGCCGACAATGGGAAATCTCAACTAAGGAAGCAGAATCATTTGGTGTGCGTCATATAGTTGTACGCTCAGGTATTGTGCTTGGACAGAATGGTGGTGTATTTCCACGTCTTTTTTTGCAGTTCCGTATGTTTCTTGGCGGCTACTTCGGAAGTGGAAAAAGGTGGCTTTCTTGGATTCATATTAATGATGAAATAAGAGCTATTAAGTTTTTGCTAGAAAAGGAATTGAGCGGCATTTTCAACTTAACAGCCTTAGAACCGATTATCATAAAGGATTTTTGTCATATTTTAGGAAATTTAACAAAACGTCCACCATGGTTATCTTTGCCAAGTTCTCCAGTTCGTTTATTTTTCGGAGAAAAGGGAGAAGAAATACTTTTATCCAGCCAGAGAGTTGTTCCGAAAAGATTGCTGGAAAACGGTTTTAATTTTCTTTATCCAGATGTAGAATCTGCACTTAAGGAAATTATAAATGTAAAGAATTAATTATTGATTCTATAAATTGATTATAAGACGTTTTGTTATAAGAATTATTATTAAAAAAAATGCAGACATTTGACAAGTTGCAATGATAAAACTAATTTATGCTATACTTAACTTCTTCGATATTTTCACCACCGTAGTCACGAAATCCACAATTTTACACCATAAGTGGCAAGAATTGGAAGGGCAGAAATACAATATTAAAAAGTGAAATCTATACCGTAATATTTATTGCAAAGTTTCCAAATTGTTCTGACAGGATACAGTTCTCAGACATAATGTTATCATTTTCATTGACAAACAAAAAAAAATTCACTATACTTAAAATTACAATTTGAATAGTATATATTGACCCCTATATAATCATATCATCCATTTATATAATAATCTGAGGTTTATTAATCTAAGGGAGAAAAAAGGAGAAAGAATTATGCATCAAAAAATTATTGATTTATATGAGGAATATGCAAAAGGATTACTAAATCGTCGTGAATTCCTCAAGAAATTAGCTGTTCTCACTGGTAGTACTGCTTCTGCATTTGCTCTACTACGTCTATCAGAAAATAACAATACCAAAGCCCAGGTCATTCAAAAGGATGATCCCCGTCTTAATACTGAATATATTAAATATCCTGGCGAAACAGGCGAAGTTCGCGCAAGTTTAGCAAGGCCTAAAGGAGACGCAAAACTACCTGGTGTGATCGTGATTCACGAAAACAAAGGTCTTCATCCCCACATCGAAGATGTTAACAGGCGCGTAGCTTTGGAGGGATTTTTAGCTATTGCTCCAGATGCCTTATCACCGTTTGGGGGAACTCCAGAAGACACCAATAAGGTTCAATCACTATGGGGAAAGCTCGATAACCAGTCAACAATAAAAAATTTTCTTGCTGCAGTAAAGTACTTAAAGACGCATCCTCAGTCTACAGGAAAGGTCGGATGCATGGGCTTTTGTTGGGGGGGTGGAATAGCAAACCAGCTTGCAGTTAACTCTCCGGATTTATCAGCAGTGGTTCCCTTCTATGGTAGGCAACCTGCACCTGAAGATGTCCCTAGGATTAAAGCATCTTTGCTTCTCCATTACGCTGGTCTTGACGAACGAATTAATCAGGGCATTCAGGCATTCGAAACAGCTCTGAAGAAAGCATCCGTGGATTACAGGATTTATATGTATGAGGGGGCTAATCATGCATTTTTTAACGACACAAATCCTGACCGATATCACAAGGAAGCGGCACAACTTGCGTGGAAACGCACAATCTCGTTCTTAAAAGAGAAACTCAAAGCCTGAAGTATAGTCAATACCTCAATCAATAATAGTCATAAACTTGTCACATAAAATCCGGATTTACGACCTATCATATAAGAAAAATCTATTCTTTGTCGGAGACAAATGTATTACAAAGGGATACTAAATTGGAGTGGATTCTGACGGTGGACAGTTCCTTTAAAAAGTGGATATGGTTTTGTGACGGGAATGGCAGATTCAATAAATCACTTACCCAGACAGCATTTCTTGTATTTCTTTCCGCTCCCGCACGGACACGGGTCATTACGACCTATTTTGGGACCAGTCTTGGCACCCGTAGTCTCCAGCGGCATTTCCTGCTTAGGAGTTGTCTGCTGTTGCCATAGAGCGGCCAGCTCCTCAACGAAAGAGCTGCAGTAGGTAAAAAAGCGTTTATACCCAGCACAAAGGTAATTAAGCCCCGCCTCGCCATCTGGCGTCTGGAGGAAGCGATTCTTCGGGCACTCACCGTTACACATGTCCACGACATCACATATCTGGCAATAGCGGGGTAACGTATCCAGTTTGGCCTGCCCAAATTGTCTCTGTGCCGGACTCTCGAGCAGTTCAACCAGTGGAATCTCCCGGATATTACCAAGGCAATGTTCAGCGTCAACGAAGTGGTCACATGAATAGAAATCTCCGTTGTGTTCAATGACAGGAACATCACCGCAGGTCTTCCTGAAGATACACAGCGCATGCTCCTGCCCGAAGGCAGTTCTGGCTGTCTCCTCGAATATCTGCACTTTAATCTGCCCGATATCCTGGTTCATCCACTCATCGAAAATGAGGCAAAGAAAATCGCCCCAAGCTTCAGCCGGCACAGTGCGGTGACTTACACCGCATTCGGCATCTGGTTCCGGCTCTACCAGAGGTAAAAAACTAACGTATTGTGCTTTAATCTGCTTGAAGAATCTGTATACCTCGATGGGGAACTTGACATTATGTGCATGAACCACACATAGTATATCGCAGTAAATTTGGTGCTTACGCAATAGTTCATACGCAAGTATCGTTTGTTCGTAAGTGGGCTTCTGTCCCTTAGTGACGCGGTAACGGTTGTGCATTTCTTGCGGACCATCTAAACTAAGACCCACAGCAAAACCCTCTTCCGCTAAAAAATGGCACCAGTCCTCATTTAAGAGGATTCCGTTGGTCTGAATACCGTTGGTGATGCGACGGTTAGAGGGCTGATGCTTGCGCTGAAGTACAACAATCTTGCGAAAGTAGTCCAGACCCAGAACGGTTGGTTCCCCACCATGCCAGGAAAAATTAATCACCCTATCAGGGGAAGCGCTGATATGCTGGACAATATACTCCTCAAGGATGTCATCAGGCATGCGGAATGATTCATCTTTTGGATAGAGATGTTCCTTATTCAGGTAGTAACAATAGTGACAGTCTAAATTACAGATGGAGCCAATTGGTTTGGCAAAAATTTGAAAATCTCGAGCAGCTTTTGCATATTTGTGTCTTCTTTTCAAATCATTTCTTTTGTTTTCATTTTAATAATAGAGTTAATTTTAAATCCCCATATATAGTATATTCTATAATTCAAAACGACCCGCATAGTGCTTTGTATTATATTACACCTGAAGATTTTCTCAACGAAAAAGTCGATGAAATATTAAATACAAGATAAACAATCATGCTCTTTCAGAGCACCACGGAGCATGAAAATAACTGTAAGGACAGAACAGCGTTCCGTCCTTACATCTAATCTCTTTAATCTGTTTAATTCGTGATTCCATTTTCGGACTAAAAGAAACTCGACAATGCTCTCAGTAATCGAAAAAATTACAGGAAGAAAAAACATTGCATAATTATATGAAAGTTATTATAATTAACCATATTACTAATTTATCTAAAATGCATTCTTATTTTATATGCCTTCACTGTCAGGTTTTCTCTGAACAATTACAGTTTTTATTAATGTATGGCACTTGTTCACCCACAAATTTAATTAACTCTTTTTTTTGTTAAAAGCAATTGAAAATATTTTTAAGGAGATACGATATGAAAAGGTTAATAATTTTATTTTTAATTATTTTCGTTTTTAATTCTTTTTTTTCGTTTTCAAGTGTATCACAGTTTAATTCAGCAAAACCGGTTTGGCCTGAAGGAAAAGATAATGAGATGAACTTTATGGTTGGTTTCAGAGCAGTTTTTAATGCACCTGAGGACAGTAAAGTTATTTTAAAAGTAGCGGGTTCGACTGTTTACAGAATATACGTGAATGGGAAATTCAGCGGCTATGGCCCTGCCAGGGGACCTCATGAGTATTATAGGGTTGATGAATGGGATATTTCCAGAAATATAAAGAGAAGTGAGAATCTGGTTGCTATAGAGATTGCAGGGTATAATGTCAATAATTACTATACTCTTGACCAGCCTTCTTTTCTACAGGCTGAAGTTATTTCCGAAGGAAAGGTTTTGGCATCAACCAGCGGTAATGGGATTCAATTTGATGCACTTTTACTTAAGGAGCGGGTACAAAAAGTACAACGTTACAGTTTTCAGAGGACATTTTCGGAGGTTTATAAGCTTTCTCCCGGATTTGATAACTGGCAAAAAGAAGCCAATGCTTTTTTTAATAAAGTGAAATGTTCTATTCTGCCTGATAAACAGCTTATTCTAAGATGCGTACCCTACCCTGAGTTTGCTGTTTTGCCTGCGTTGTGGAATGTGGCTTATGGAAAGGTTGACAGGGATATTCTTATTGACAAAATTTCGCGGGACCGCTCTATTAGAAGCGTAGGTCCGCTTTTTAAAGGTTTTTCTGAAAAAGAACTGGAAGTGATACCTTCGATAGAGCTGCAAAAGATTAAATCAACTTCAAGAATAGAGATTAATAAACCATATAATTGGAAGACGAAGATAAATCTTAAAGAGAATTCTTATCATATCCTCGATTTTGGCACAAATTATACGGGATTTTTGGGTGCTAAAGTGAAATGCAGTGAAGATACACGGTTCTTTTTTACTTTTGATGAAATACTGGTTAATGGTGATGTTGATTTTAAGCGTTTGGGATGTGTTAATATTGTAGAATACAACATGCCTGCCGGTATTTATAAAATAGAAACATTTGAACCTTACACACTCAGATATCTTAAATTTATTGTCCTTAAGGGTGAATGTGAGATAGAAGATGTTTATCTCAGAGATTATGCAAATCCCGAGGCATATAAGGCACATTTTGCAGCGAGTGATGAAAGATTAAATAGACTTTTTGATGCAGGAAGAGAAACATTCAGACAAAATGCAGTTGATATTTTTATGGACTGTCCCTCACGAGAGAGAGCGGGATGGCTTTGTGATAGTTATTTTACTGCACGTGCAGGATTCAATCTTTGCGGTAATAATATAATTGAAAAGAATTTTATAGAGAATTTTCTTCTACCAAAAAAATTTGATTATCTACCTGACGGAATGCTGCCAATGTGTTATCCTGCTGAGCATTATAACGGACGGTTTATTCCAAACTGGGCACTCTTTTTTGTTGTTGAGCTCGAGGAATATCTCCAAAGAAGCGGTGATAAGAATATGGTCAATTCTTTGAAAAACAAAGTATTAAAGCTGTTTGATTACTTCAAATTATTTGAGAATGAAGACGGTCTTCTTGAGAAGTTGGAGAGCTGGGTTTTTGTGGAGTGGTCGCGGGCGAATGATTTTGTTCAGGATGTTAATTATCCGACGAATATGCTATATGCGGGGGCTCTTGATGCTGCAGGTAGAATATATGGTATGCCTGAATTTTCACAGAAGGCGGAAAAGATACGTGAAGTTATTAGAAAACAATCGTATGACGGGGAGTTTTTTGTGGATAATGCTGTCAGAGAGGACGGAAAGCTAAAAACAACAAATAATAAGAGCGAGGTCTGCCAGTATTTTGCGTTCTATTTTGATGTGGCAACGAGTGTCAAATACGGTAGAACATGGGATGATTTACGGGAGAATTTTGGGCCAAAACGAAAATTGACCAAAGAATATCCCGATGTTCACTATGCAAATGCGTTTATAGGTAATGTTGTACGTTTGGAAATTCTTTCCCGATATGGTCTCTGCCAGCAGATACTTGATGAGTCGATAGATTATCTTCTTTATATGGCAGACAGGACAGGGACGCTCTGGGAAAACGATAGTCCGCATGCGAGCTGTAATCATGGGTTTGCATCTCATATCTGCCATGTTCTTTTTCGTGACGTGCTCGGAGTTTATAAGATAGATGCTGTTAATAAAAATGTTCAACTGCGGTTTGCCGACCTTAAACTTAAATGGTGTGAGGGTATAATTCCGGTCGGGGAAGAGAAAATTGAACTCAGGTGGAGGAAAGAGGGCGAGAAAACTCTTTATAAGTTGAAAATTCCTGCGGGTTATACTGTTGATGTAAAAAATATCGGAAGCGGTGAACTGGTCAGACTGCCTTAGATTTTTATTTAAAACAGACTTATTTTTTTGTAAAAAAGGCGGCAGTGCCGCTTTATAAAAAACTTTTACTTAAACTTATATTTTCGGATGAGAGGGGATTTTTCCGGGATTTCTTCCCGAATATTTGGTGTCATAAATGACCTTTTTGTTATAAGAATGAAAATGGCAGGATTAAAAAAAATACCCTAAAGAATTTAATGCTTTGGTCAAGTTAATACAACATATTTTTGATATATTTTTTTGAAAATTTTTATTTTTATCTTGATTATTTAAAACTTTTTTACTTTTTATTATTCAATTTTTTGAATAATCCGATATTCCCCATATCAATATTCTAACAGAGAATATTCAGGATTCTGTTGATTTATGATTATAATTTAACACATCATTCTGCAAGATACAAACAAATAAAAGTATTTTTGGAATTAAAATATCATTATTTTTTAAATTGCCAGCAATTAGTAAAATTGATACCATTCAGCACCATTGTCGAAACAAATAGACACATTTATTTTTTTAACTTTTATTGTAATTAAAAATCTACTTTTTACTGAAAGTGGTAAGAATTGGCAAAATGGAAGAAATTAATTGATAAATAAAATCAATACCCTAATTTTTCGTACAAAGTGTCCAGAATGTTTTGAAGACGTACAAAATCTGTACTTGTAAGTGATGAATAAACTTATCTTTACAAATTTCATTTTAATAGCTATTCAATGTGTTTTTATGTATTTGAGTCATTAACCATTAAGAAATTTTAAAATTTTTAAATACTTAACATAAAAAATGATTAACGTTATTTAAAAATATTTTTATAAATTAATTGCATTTATTCTATTATTTTTTATATTTTAAGAAATTATATTGTTAAATTATTAAGAAGGTTAATTGTGATGAAAAAGAAAACTATCATTATATTTTTTGTTATTTTGTTGTTATTTTTTACAATTAGTTATTCCCAAACAGATTTAAAAAGGTTTTTTGATGATTTTGAGAATGGTACTGCAGAAAACTGGCAGATGAATGATCCTGAGAAATGGGATGTAGTCAAAGAGGATAATAATCATTGTTATCGTCTTAAAATACCGGCTGAATTAAAGGGACCTATAACAAAGCCGGTTGAGTTTTCGTTGATAAAGGATCTGAATGTTGCTGATTTTACTATGACACTAAAAGGGAAATGTTTAAGGTCTGTCGATGTAAAAGGACGTGATATAATTATTGTTTTTGGTTACCAGGATGACACTCATTTTTACTATGCTCATATCTCTAATTACCACGACAATCATCACAACTCAATTTTAATCGTTAATAGCGAAGACAGAAAACCTATCATTTCCGGCGATAGTATTCCAAGATTACACGATAAAGAATTTCATAATATACGTATCAGACGACACATAGAAAGCGGATTAATTGAAGTATATGTTGATGATTTCGATTATCCAGTTATGACTGCAGTCGATAAAACATTCCAATGGGGGAGAATCGGTGTTGGTTGTTTTGATGATACTGGGAGTTTTGATGATGTTAGGATTGTTGGGAAAATAAAAAGTAAATAGAAGAAACAATTATTTGTTTCATTTGTTAACTAAAATTTACTTTAGTCCGTTTTTGACTTAATTACCTTCTATTTTAACAACGGAGTATTAAAATTAAAAAATTAATCACTGCCTTCTTTTTAATACTACTTGCCTGTTCAAAGCCGGATATACAACCATTAGAACAAACAGATGTTTTTATCAACGGTCAGGACGGAATAGCCTTTTACAGAATTCCCGCTCTTGTGACTACAAACAAAGGAACTCTCATTGCAGTCTGCGATGCACGCGTTGAAAGAGTAAATGATGCTCCAAATAACATCGACCTTGCAATGAAACGCAGCTTTGATAACGGTAGAACATGGTCCCCGTTACAAATCATTAAGGATTATCCCGGGCAGGAAGCTGCCGGAGATCCCTGCCTGCTCGTGGACAGGCAAACAGGAACCATTTGGGTGTTTTTTGATTATATAATTCCCGTGGAAGGTTTTGATGTAGGTCAGGCAGAACATTTTAAAAAAGCCAGCGATTTTGATAATATCAGAAAAATATGGCTATATGCGATGAAAAGTGACGATGAGGGCGAAACATGGTCTGAGCCGATTGACCTGACACCTGTTTTAAAGAATCCTGAATGGGATTATTTAGCAGCAGCACCCGGAATTGGAATTCAGGCACAGAACGGCAGACTGCTGGTGCCAACATATTCAAAACAGTTTAATATAGAGATAAATCGTTGCCATTTGATTTACAGCGATGACCACGGCGAAACTTGGAAAATAGGTGGCGAAATAGGAGAATACAATGTCGAACCGCAGGTAGTCGAATTAATTGATGGCTCATTGTTGATGAACATGAGGCAGACCAAAGGCAGGGGACATAGAA
>Ga0209636_10004761_pt1 | contig 13870 bp, 18 predicted proteins | sample DeeMarSWOR152_54_FD_187464 | JGI IMG/M metagenome (GOLD analysis project Ga0209636, IMG submission 187464) | Marine sediment microbial communities from White Oak River estuary, North Carolina - WOR-1-52-54 (SPAdes) (version 2) | ecosystem: Environmental > Aquatic > Marine > Intertidal zone >...
AAGTTATCATGTTTCTATTGGAGTCACTGTAGAGAATACAGGAAAAATACTAGAAAAGCTTGTCATAGTTTTACCTTTGTCATAGGGCTAGAAAAGCTTGTCATAGTTTTAGACCACATAGAAACAATCTACAACGTATACCTGGTATACAGGAGCAAGTGGTGAATATGTTGATCCATACAATCCGACCATTGAATCTATTGGAGATAATATCTGGGAAGAATCATCAGATCTGCTCGACTATTCAAAACGTTGCTATTTATATGTTGCCAAAAATTTTCAGTATCTAAATCCAGGAACTGGATTACATCCACTCTCAGAACTCCTGGCAAATGGTGGAGGAGATTGTGGAAATTTGAACTCTATTTATATTTCATTGTTGAGGTACAAGGGGATTCCATCCCGTCATTTAGTAACTGTGAGACCAGATGGTTCTGGACATGTGTGGACTGATTTTTATTTAGAAAACTATGGATGGGTTCCTGTTGATGTGACTTCAAAAAAGTATGCTTCTCTTTTTGGAGACTATTTTGGCAAAATTGACATAGGAAAAACTGGTATTATTCTTTCAAAGGAAGTTTACTTACCTCTTCAAATTGAAGATAATAATGTGCAGTATGCTCCGATTCTGCAGTATTACAGCTGGTGGCATTGGGATTCAGGTGGATATGGAAATGTCCTAGTTGGTAATTATATAACTTCAATAGAAATCTGAAAGGTTGTTCTAGATTGCATCTATTAACATGACTCAAATAGTTATTTTTTGCAATTTGTGAGAATAAAGAAAAAAAACAAGAAAAGAGATAAAAGAACATATAAACAGGAATGGAGATTCACTAGATGACCGCAAGCTGGACCTAGCCATCGGCCCGCGGGTGCCCGTCACATTGTGGGCCGGATAAAGGATTACAGCTGCTATTAATTCCTGCACATATTGGCATACACCATGTGGATGGAAGCATTTTTTACACCTCCTTTTTAACAGTGCTATCAGTAATATATGATTTTCCACATTGAAAATGGACAAGATTTGGGAACCTGCAAGAAAATTGGTGATTCTGTAGTAATCCAGAGAACATTCGATATTTTCCCCAAGAAATTTCAAAGAGACCTAAGATTTAGAAAGATTTCGCACATGCATCCCCAATTCTGTTACAGTACTTTGGGAGCTCCTTATAATTCGAGAAATGCAACCTACATATTATTGTATTCAAAAATTAATATTGACATTACATACTTCAACAAAGTATATATATTCCAAATTTTAGTAAAATCAGGTGAGTTCAACGACACGCAAAAATAACCTGATGTGCAGAATTCCGCCGCTAAAATCCATAAAAACCACTGCGATAGTTCTGACTTTTCTCTTGCTGATGATTCCTATTGAAACCAGCAATAACGAAGTCATCAATGTATCAGTTGCTCAGAATCAGAGTGTGGGCTGCACGATTTTCAACATATCTATTGGAGACACCGTGTTCTTTGGCAGCAACGAGGATGGTACCCTCCCCTACGAGCAGATGTTCATTTCCTTTGTACCGCCTCAAAAGGTCCCTAAGAATTTCATCAGTCCAGATCAGGGAGGACATATAGATATCTATGGTCAAGTGTTTGTTGGCTTCATTTACAATGATATTCATTACGTAGAAGGTGGTATGAATGATAAAGGTCTCTGTTTTGATGTAACGCACGTTCCAATGGAGTCTGTTGAGGGGCCAGCAGATGGAAAAGTATGGAATCATCCCTTAGGGTCTTCCTGGAATTTGCTCTGGGTTTGTAGCACTGTAGACGATGTCATTGAGTGGTATCAGACTCATGAGCTACTTGAGAATTGGAATGCACAGAACCATTTTTGTGATGCAAAAGGCGATGCAGTGGTGGTTGCCCCTTCAAATGGAAAACTTCATTTCGTTGATATGGGTGAAGATGATTATTTAATCACAACGAATTTCAATCGTGCGAATGTCAGCAGTTACCTCTATGATTATCCTTGCTGGAGATATGATACTGCATCTGAGATGCTTGAAAAGATCAAAGATGAAGAGAATCTCACAGTAGAAACATGTCGAGACATACTCGACGCCACAGAGTTTGAAAGAGGTATTTTCAAAAAATTCTGTACTCTATACAGTACAATTTACGACCCAGTAAACACTGAGATCTATCTCTACTTCCGGAACGATTTCGAAACTGCAGTAATGTTTGATCTTGAGGAAGAATATGCCAAGGTAGACCTAGCGAGCACAGACAACTCTCTTCAATTTCTTCTCGCTCATAAGACCTATCTCATGCAGGATTTTTTTCCCGTAAGAAACCATGAGAATTATGGTGTCCTTGTCATTATTTTGGGTCTTTTAGGTTTTGGGATTATAGTATTAATTCTGTTTTTTAGAAACCATGACTCAGGAGTGCACCATTGAAGGATGATTTGAACCTCACCGAAATTGTACAGTTAGGACTGATGAGAGGCTTTCCTGAGAATTTCTATATAATCTTCAACACCTATCTCCCGTGGATTAGATGGATTTGAATTATTCTGAGAAGATCTTTGAGCAATATCAAAAAACTCACGTTCTGTAATACCAAGTTCTGCAAAAGAAGGTATACTCAAAGTGCGAGATAATGATTGTACTTTTTGAATAAGGCATGCCATGCCTGAATGTAGTGTTGATGGCAAGAACATCAAACGGTTAGCCATACTACTCCTTAGAAACAGAAATGTCAAACACATTATTTAATTAAACCTATCTTCAATGAGTTGATCCAAAATTACGATCAATATGGGAGCTATAATACCTGAAATAGGAAAATAAACGTTGATTTTCTGATTTTTCATAGCTATTGTATTCATGGATTCCTTCTGTCACTTCGAGATATAAACGCTATGTTCATACTTTCTACCATGTCAGTTTTCATGCAGATCAGATTCCTCGGATATGATTCTGTGGGCTCGATAGTTGATGTTCTTGAAGTCAAAGAAGCAAAAGATAAGATGAATTCAATAATTGAGAAAGGATTCAGTTAATCATATCCTCTATCTGTGGATTATTCTATCTCTTCAGGCTTCATGTAGGGAATTATATTGGAAATATCTTTGAAATGGTCATCATAGGCTACTATTGCCTTTGCTTCATACACATAGGCAGAAATAGCGTGGGGAATATCTGAAGAATCTCTTAGATCTGAAAACTTCTGAGCATGAATTATCCTCTCGTCTCTATCTAACAGAGGCAGAACATAGACATTGGTTTTGAGTATTTCCAGAAGAGCTTCTTTTGCATAGTGTGCACCCAGCTCAAAATTTGGAGCATTCTGAAATGCTATTATAAGAATCTCATGAAGAGCATAAAAAGATTCACACGCTTTATATTTTCCAGAATCTATGTTGTTAAAGAAATTCAAAACGTATTTGTGTCTTTCCTTTTCCATATTCTTACCTAATGTATAAACAAAGAGAACTGAAGTATCAATGTAGTACATGGTTTGATTCCTTTTCATAAGCTTCCAACATTACTTCAGAGATAAATAAGGCAATAGGAGCAATTCCTTGAGCTAACATTCTCTTTTCGCTCTCTTTCTTAGCTTTGTGGACAATTTCTTCTAGTGTTTTCTCTTCCAAGTATTTTGCAAATTCTTCAGTTTTCATGATTTCACCACACTGATTCAAGAATAGACTTTTAAATAGTTTTCTCAAGTGCTGTGTGACTATTTGCCTCCACTGCACTGTGATGTCCAATAGCAGTCACGGGCTTTACAGTATTTTCGTGGGTTGGATAGTTGACGTTCTCAGAGATTAATCACGTTTCAGATCAGGAATTATTTCTTCTGCGACTTTTCTGAAAGCTGTCATCTGCTCCTCTTTCCAGGGATAATACAGTATGAACTCGGAAAACCCAATTTCTTTGTATTTTTCAATGTATTCTAAAAGATTATCTTCAGAATCATAGAGTGTGTAAGCTTCTTGACCGTACACCAGAATAGATCTTCTGAGCGTCGATGGATCACGATTGATCTCTTTACAGTAATTGTCAACTAATTCATTCTGGTTCTTAATTGATGCAAACATTTCTTCAGGGCCTAAATTTATTCCACCAAAAGAATTCCACGTATCAGCGTATTCTGCAGCAATTCTAAGCATTTTGGGACGTATACCTCCCACAGTAATGGGGGGCCTCGGTTTCTGAACGGGGGGAGGATACAGTGCTGCCTCTCTCAAGTGGTAGTTCTACCAGAATATGTACAAACCTGCTCTCGCAGGAGTAGATCGATTATTTCTACATATTCCTTGAAGTGAGCAACACGTTCTGTACCGCTCCAGCCTTCGATTCCGATCATCTCGTATACGATCTCACCTTCTGAACTCGGAGCACCTGCACCAATTCCTATGTCCAGTCTCCCATGGGAGATGTGGTCTATTGTTAGGGCTTGTCGTGCCAACATTGCAGGATGTCTCAACGAAATGGATGTTACCAGCGTGCCAATTCGTACAGTTTGTGTCACAGATGCTAACCCTGTTAAGGTGGTCCATCCTTCAAGCCACGGCTGCGTCGGCTGACCATAATTGCAGAAGTGATCAGCAACCCACACACTGTCGAACCCTGACACTGCTAGTGTGGTTCGAGGATTTTGGTGGATGCATTGTGCAATTTATACTAAGGCCTACAAGTATACATGAAAATTGTGCAGCATTTTTCAAATTTCATATTCTTATATAATTTCGTTCCCATTTGCGTAGCTTTCAATACACCATAACGATATCCCATCAATCGGGCTCTGAGAAGTGGCGCCCTTGTTATGAGAGTTCCGAGCCCTTGTCTTCTAAATTCTGGAACAACTGCGACATTGAATATTGCTGCAACTCCTGCTCCCAAAAAGAGTATTGAAACTGCAACAGGTTCATCATTCAATAATCCAACAAACCGCAACCACTGAGAATAAGGATTCATCCCCCAAGGACTTCTCAAATTCGAAGAAAATATCTGTTCAAGATATTCTCCCAGATTTTCTGGACGTGTTGATGGTCCAACCCACCATGTGGTAGGAACATGGTGTTCTTGCACCTGAGATAGCATTTAAAACAGATACATTCTTGCACCTGAGATAGCATTTAAAACAGATACAGGATAACCTGTAATGAACCAAATTAAGTCTTTTCCATCATGAAACTCAGATTTTGGAGAACTGCCCCAAAATCTATTCTGTTCGATCAAATTTGCTTCAATAGCTTCTCTTAAAGCAGTCTTTGATGCTTTTTTCAAAATACTATTCGTTACCACATTTCTGGCATACTGCATTTTTGCTTATATATTTTTTGATAGATTCACTTTTCCCCCACGATCCAGCCTTGCAACAAGTTCATATGGCTCGTAAAATTCTTGCCAAAGAAGCAGAAAATGAGGGATTAAGTTATCTTGAGTACATTAAATCGAAAAAACATGTCAATGTCAAGTCCTAAAAAGAAATATAGCAGAGAATGAGAAAACAAATAAACACACAGTACCATGACCTTCTCTTGATTTCAGTTCTATCCAGTGGGCACCATAAGCCCCCACAGGAAACACATTGTAAGGGAACTTCTCCAATTCCTCAAACACCCCACTACTATAGATGTACAGGCTTTGTTTTATGTCCGTTGCGTTATTTGTATTGCCTACCTCTTGCCTTATAAACAAGATGCCCCCGGATTTCCATTCTGGTATCATGTTCGCATACTGAGAATCCAGGACCTTTTCTGTGCCAGTGTCAACATCAACAACAACTAGTTCCCAAATCCCGAAAGGCGCATTCCCGTTACCTGTTTTTAATCTTGAGATGACAATTTTCTTGTTATCAGGGCTTAGATCGGGATCTGCATCAGTCCCGATTGGATAACCTCTGTGTGGGTTTTTATTATGAGGATTGGGCCCACCGTCAGTCATCTTTTTCATATTGGTTCCATCTGCATCCATCAACCATACCTGTGACGGAATGGAAATGGGGAACGCTTGCTCTGGCAACCTGCTGAACACAATCTTTGTTGCATCCTCAGACCAGGAACAGTCAAAGTCAAGGTACTCGCTGTCATTGGTCAATTGATCGAGATTCTTATTGGAATCAATCGTGAAAAGACGATTATTCATGCCTCTCCCTGTACCTGCGGAAAAAACAATTTTCCCGTTTACGGGAGAGTAATCAGGATTATTTATGCTTGTTAAATCAAATTTACAGGTGAGACAGTCCATTTCTTCTGTTGTCAAGTCCAGAAGATAAAGCTCAGGTTTGTCTTTATCATTGATTTTTCCATTGTTATCTGTATCTGAACATATTGCATTCACCATTATTGTTTTTGAATCAATGACCTGCCCAGTAATGAAAAAACAGTCCATATTTGTTATCTGAACAACATTTCCGGTCTCCAGATCCATGGTAAATAATTGCTTGAGTGGGGCAAGCCTGCCTTCTGGAGTATAAATTGTTCTGTTGCAATCTGGATCATTGATGAAATTACTTTTCAGTTCATATTTTTCATCCAAACAATCAGGATTATATAGAACATGCCTTACTGAATCAAAGATGATGTCTGCATTTTCTGGAATTTCGTTGATTAAAACACCTTTTGGCAGTTCTGATGATGGTGGCTTTGGGGGTCGTTCCTCGGCTGTTTCTGGTTGTTCTTTTTCTTCAAAACATCCACTGATCATGATTATTTCAATCGCCATGATCCCAATCAAGATCATATTTTTAGTTTTCATTCTCATGTCACCAGCTTTATACTTGGTGTAGTAGGAGTGTTTAGTTTTCAACCTCCTGAAGATATCACCGAACCATCGAATTATCCCTTCGATTGGTGGCGATGTCAGTTCACATCTCGGGAGATCATATAAAGTTTTGTACGATCTTTTACACATGGATTCACTTTTTTCAGATCTATCCACATTCCTAGTACTCGTGAAGGATTTCTGTGCACTACTAACGTAGGTTTTTCTTTGAGACTGCTATTACAGGGAGTATGCAACTGGAGGATATTAATGAGCGATTTGAATGGCAAGATGTGGAAGAAGCACAACTTGCTGTGGTTAAGTCTGTTATCAAGCAGCTCGTATAGTACAGACCAAAACAAGAGGTGGATATAATGGAATCATCCAAATCTGAAAATCGGTTATCTCTTCCCTTCAATTACCCATTTTTGTGCACTCTTTATTATGTGCCCTTTTCCATATATCTGTCAAGACCCCCCCTTTGATGTAGTCTTGGTATTCTGAAAAGCTAAAAAGAAAACAATCCTCAAAGAGTATAGCAATACATACAACCCTGTTGAAAGCTAACAATAGTATCAGTATCAGTGCAAATATATTTATAGGGGTTGCTACAAATAAAAAATGGTGACTGCATGAAATACAAAAAAGAATTAAAAAATGCTTTCAAAGATGTGGACTTAATTGAGGCAGTACATAAAGCAAGAAAGAGAAGTACCCTCCTCCTAGAAGAACAAGGAATCACTGTTCTGTCCATTATGTTATCTGAGACTTTGATTGATTTTATAGAACACCCCGAAAAAATGGAGAAGATGGTCTGAGTGAGGTTTTATTTGGATACATCAGTGTTGGCTGCCTATACATACTTTTCAGAAACTGAAATAACACGATTTAAAATAGTTGATCTATTATTGAATACATGTATCAAAAATGAGATCGAGATTGTAGTTTCATTTTACGGCTTACATGAGCTTTTCTTACTTGCCCTTGAGTATTTAGATGAAAAATCAGAAGAAGTTGGGCTTGAATCGGTAAGAACTATTGTGAATATGCCCATAAGACTTGTGCCACTTCTCTCGAGAGAAAAAAGGATCTTATACCACAAGAAATTCAAGATGAAAGACAGGACAGATGTACCGCATGCAATTACCGCTTTTGTCTGTAATTGTGATTATATTATTACCTATGATAATCATTTTAAAGAGATTTCTGATCAAATTTCGGTGGCAAACCCTGAAGAAGTTGTTGAAATGTTATGAATACTCTTAGAAAGAATCCATTATTAATGCACTTATTGAGCATTTGAACCCCTTTACTAGTTCTGATGATCCTATTCTAAGAGGAGGCAGATGCGACACACAAACCACATTGAGAATTGGTATCGATGTGTGTGAAGCCCTCCAGTATGCACACGCACATGGCATTCTGCACAGGGATATTAAACCAGAAAATATTCTGGTCACAGAAGAGGGGATTGCAAAGCTAATGGACTTTGGACTGGCCAAAATGCTGGGACAGCCAGGTATTACCAAAGAAGGAACAATTGTGGGCAGAAATGATTTTATTGCTCAAAGTTCTGAAAGAGAGGTTATTGTGCCTTCACCTTCTGAGCCAACTGTTTTCCCGGAGGCGCGTCCTTCTTCCGTACAGGCAGTTCGCCTCGTTGACAGAGTCGAAGAGATGGATATTCTCAGAGATGCTGTGGATAAAGGGGTTCGTGGAGAAGGCCACATCATATCCTTGTATGGTGAGGCTGGTATTGGTAAGACAAAATTAGCCCATGAGGCTAGAGTATACGCGCGATTGCGTGGAATGCAGGTACTGTGGGGGAGATGTCCAGCATTATTCAGAATGGAAGGGTACCCCCTTATATGCTCTGGAAAGAAGTAATCAATCACTACCTGGAAAAGTGTACTCCTGAACAGTTATACAGAGTGATTGGGTTTTATCCAGGTGAAGTATCTAAGCTGGTCCCTGAACTCAGGCACATACTTGGAGCATTTCCTGAGTCTTTACCAATAGGTGCTGAACACGAGCGTGATAGACTTTTTGAAGCAGTTTCACAAGTTATCATCAACATTTCTAAGGAAACTCCCCTACTGGTTGTTCTTGATGATTTGCAGTGGGCTGATCAGTCTTCGCTCTTATTACTGCATTATCTAGCTCGCGGTGTTCATAAGCAATCTCTGCTCCTCCTGAATGCTTACCGTGGTACTGACATTGATGAGAAACATCCTCTCACCTCTGTCTTGACAGAATTGAACAGAGAGCGACTACTGCAATCCGTTTTATTAAAGCGGCTATTATTTAGAGATGTTACAGAAATGATTCAGCAGATTCTACAGCAGAATGATGTTCCTCCGGAATTTTGTAAGCAGGTCTATGAAAAAACACGAAGTAACCCCTTCTTTGTTGAAGAAGTCATAAGATCGTTGATGGAAGAAGGCATCATCTACCGTGAGAAGAACGTGTGGAAAATTAAGGATATAAGAATTGAGTTTCCAGAAACTGTGAGAAATGTCATAAAGAAGAGGGTTTATCGATTGGATGATGAATGTCAGCACGTATTGACCATGGCTTCTTTTCTTGGAAAAGATTTCACTTTTGAACTTTCGCCAAAGTCCTCCATGAATACGCTCAAGTATACCTGGAAAGAGATTCAAAAGGTGACAGGGAAAAAGCACACAACATACTAAACGAAGCACTGGAATTATTCCAGAAAATTGGTGCTAAAAAGGATATAGAAAGGATAACCAGGATGCCTCTCATTCCTTCTACTCATCCTAATACACCCCATCATCTTTGTCACGCTTTGTCATATGACCGTAATCAAGTGAAAGCATGCCTGGCAAAAAAGATTGACAAAAAACTTATATAAGTTAATTCTAGCACAAGTTTATGAGAAAAGAAAAAACGTTCTGCCCACAATGCAGATGTGAATTCCCTGCATGGGTTCATAGATGTCCTCATTGTAAGGTTCCCTTAGTTGAGGAGCGACCGCCTAGGCCTGAGACTGTTGAAAAAGCCATTTCTTATGAATCATTAGTTGATTTAATAAGAAAGAACGGTGGCCAGTTAGAAATTGATTTGATAACCACTGATGTTGGCAAATGTAGAAGATGGAGCTTCCCCTATCAAGGACATGGATACGCATGGGCAAGAAAAATGCAAGGCAGCTACAGCAATATTTCAGTTGATTTAATAACTACTGATGTTGGCATGGAGAGAAAATGGAGTTTCCCCTATCGTGGATATGGATACGCGTGGGCAAGAAGAATGCAAGGACATATTGGAGGAAATGAAGTTACGCTGACTGCCACGAAAGTGGAGATGGAGAAGAAATGGAGGTTTCCATATTTCGGATATGGATATGCATGGACTCAAGAGATGTCTGGTAATTGCGGTAACCAATTAAGAGCTGAATTTGTAACTACTGAGGTAGGTAGAGAGAAAAAATGGGGTTTCCTCTATCGTGGATATGGATATGCATGGATGAAGAAGGGCGTCCTTACATTGACACTGGAAGAATGAAGTGAAGATTAGCTCTTGATCTACTTGACAATCTAAGTAGATATCTAGAACAGCTATGATCAGAAGAATTCTACTTACAGTCTGAATTAGAGTTTCTATCACGAATTGTGGACTAAAGGTTATCAAGTGAGAATATATTTCATGCAGCTAAAAAGGCAATACTGGAACAGATCTTTATTTCATGGTATCTCCCTCTGTCCACAGATAGCCCTCACTGGAAGACATATATGGAGGAATAGAAAAAACAGTTGTTGAAAATCATCTCACTGCGAAGTCAACAGAACACTGTCATTTCTTTCCTCTGTTGTCTTTTTTACAGACGTTCATTCATATATATTTAAGGATGCTGTCAGGATATTTTCTCTCCAAATACTGGTAACCTTTGCAAAAGGGGATCATAATTGTCAATCCTATCAGCCAGGCCACATACCCTGTTGGGAGAGAATATAATGGACTGAAGAACAGCGAGAGCATTCTATACATGTACAGGTGTACCACATAAAAAAAGAGAGGTGTCTGTCCAAAGAGGATAATCACTTTCCAGAATCGCTTAAAATGCAGTTTTGATCGGAAGTAATTGTGTCCTGCTACAGCCAAGGCCATAACCCCTAAATTCCACATCAAAAACACTAAACTAGGCGGATATTTGGACATCAGCATGAAATCTCGCCAATCCCCACCCTGGTATAACGTCAAATTCCCGTAGCCACCTCCTAACCGTAATAATAACCAGCCCACTAACATGATTATTCCAATAGCCAGGAAACCCTTTGTTATCCGTTCTGGGGCTTTACCTATCCAAACCCCACAGGCACAGCCCAATCCCATGACACCAAGCCACGGCAGTACAGGATAATTCACACTCAGCAAGCCAGAACTGTCAGGCTGAAGTATGATCTCTAAAAAGGGATGATCAGTTCCAGAGCTCAAAGAGAAGATGTTCAACAACAAAGGCATTATCAAAAGAAGAACAGCAGAACCACCCATTAACAAAGGAACGGAAAGTCGACGGGCAAAGGCCAGCACAATCAAACATGACCCGATGCATGCTAGAATGCCGAAGTAGGTGAGACTCCACCCAGGCTTCCACCCGAATCCCCATACCCAGTTTATTATTAACAACTGCCCCAGTATGAGGAGAATCCCCCGGGTCACCAATTTCTGAGTGATCTGCCCTTCAGTAAAGTGCTCCCTGTTTCTCAACGTGTACAAGGCCACACTCATGCCAGCCAAAAAAATGAAGGTTGGTGCACAGGGATGAGTGATGAATCGTGTCAGGTAATGGACAGCATTCGGCAAGGGATCAGGGCGCATGTTCTGGAACCCTTCTGCAAAAATGTGGGTATAGCAAAAGTACATCGCATGATCTAGCGCCATGAAGATCATTACCCACCCACGCACCGCATCAATAGCGAACAAGCGCTGGTTCGTATCCTCCTTTGATGAGATTTCAGGAGAGGGAAGGTATGATAAAGCCAGCAGCCCACGTATTATGCAGAATGGAATAAACACCATCGCAAAAAAGGATACAATACTAGAGATAAGCTGACCAAATGAGAAAAACCAAGGTATTGTTCCCACAAAATAGAGGTAGAATCCCACAACGTATAGAACAGCAAATAACGTTACCAATTGAGCCAGAAAGAAATAGAAGTAATAATTAAATCGTTTGGAAATTGGCTCTTCTAACTTTGTGAGACGCAGAGCACCCCAAAAGGGAATAAAAAATACTGAAATCCCAGAGAGCCCCTGTTTACCCTCAAAGATCAGCATGTATACACTCATGATCAGCCAGACTGGGAGTCCAGCTTCAATGAACGCACGCTTGAACGATGCCTCATATATCATGTGATGCACCTCTTACGTAATATGTTCATCACCAAACCACGCGTACAGCAAACATGCAAGGACTAAAACTGCCAAAGGAAGATCCATAATACCAAAGGGATAAATAGAAGGAGCTACAATCAAGGTGGTAATGCTTAATGCAATACCGAGGGCAACTCCCCATTTTTTCATAGACCATATTGCATACCCTGAAATTACTCTCGACAACCCATACACACTACTGAGCAGTGCCCAGAACACAAATTTCTCTTCAAAATCCATTGGAAGAAATTTTGCAGGTGTAAACAGCATCATTATTGCACAAATCTCAATAATGCCGTGAATGAAAAGTACAATTGAAGCTACTTTTAGACTAGTCTTTTTTTTCATATCAATACCTCTTTTGTGGCCAATTCGTATACATCATTGGCTTTTGGGTTCATTTAGTCACCTATGCATGATCCATCAATGATTATATAAGGCTTTCTCTTTTGATTCTTGGCAGCTGCTATTTGGTTATGTAAAAAGAACGTGAGCAGAGCACACTTTTATGATTCCCTGCCCTCCACTTCCCCCTGAATCGTGGATGGCATAGGCGAGATTTGCATTTTTACAGCTTCGACTAACCCTCCAAAAGGCTTTACTTTTTCAGTCGTTTTTCCCAGCAAGCTAAACTCTCCTAACGTTAGGCCAGCTTCTCTTAAGAGGATTTCAACATTCTCTCGAGGATTTTTAGTTGTATCAATGCCAAATTTCCAAGTTTCGCCAGTTATTTTAAGGGTTTTTGAACCATATTTCATCAAAAAGGACTCTTCTCCTGTGATGAATGCCTTTGAATAGAAGTCGAAGGCAATAACACTGCCCTTTCCGCTTGAATTGGCTACTGCTTTCAACGTTTGTTTCACACTTTCTTCTTCCAGGTAAACAGTTACACCCTCCCAGAGAAAGAATGTCTTTTTTGAAGTATCAAAGCCATTCTCCATCAGCTTATCCACCCATGATTCCTGCCTAAAATCTATGGGAACAAAAATGATCCAGTCATAATCAATTCCCACTTTTTTTAGCGCTTCAATTTTGTATTTTTGTGTATTCTCCTGATCCAGTTCAAAGACTTTGACATTTTTTCCTTTGCAATACTTGAATGCCCGTGTATCAAAACCTGCACCCATGAATACCACCTGGTCCATCTGGGTAACATTTTTCTCCATGATTCGATCAAAGAATGCTGTTCTGGAGTTAACAAAGGTGGACAATGTTTCTTTGCCAGGAGCAGGGATGGTTACAAGCTTTGGTGTATATCCACAGATACGATTGGCAATGATAGCAGCCCCATAAAAACACAACAATCCATAATGAGAACTAGTGGGTAATGCTTTGATTAATTTTACTAACCATTTATCCTCGCGTGATCTAAAATAGTGTAACCCCCAACGCACATTGAGAGGTTCTATAGCGGTAGCTGACATACCAAGCTTCCTGCTATAAAGAAACTCTTTAACAGCTGCTATCACAAACCCGATAATGGCAAGCGGTAAAAGAGGGATCTGAATGATTAAGAAAACTATGAACTGAACTATTTTAATGAGACTCTGCAAACCTGTTGGTGCTTCTTTCTTTGTAGAATCATTTGACATATATGAACCTCCCTAAGATAATACTAAACAGGTAAATATCTTGGAATACTATTCAGGTAAATATCTTGGGATAGTTGACAGAAAGGTTGTCATAGTTGATAAAGACTTCGGAAAGGTATTTCAGAAAGTTACAAAAGAATATCG
>Ga0209636_10004762_pt1 | contig 13867 bp, 12 predicted proteins | sample DeeMarSWOR152_54_FD_187464 | JGI IMG/M metagenome (GOLD analysis project Ga0209636, IMG submission 187464) | Marine sediment microbial communities from White Oak River estuary, North Carolina - WOR-1-52-54 (SPAdes) (version 2) | ecosystem: Environmental > Aquatic > Marine > Intertidal zone >...
TGCTGCCGGAAAAAGCGAAATGAAGTAGAAAACAGGCGCTATGCTCAGGGTGTATTTGCTCAGACGTTGGTAGGGTTCTAGAGTTATCATGATTACCTCCAAAATTGTTATCAGAGAAACGCCCAACGCCCCATTTTCACGCGCCGCCCGCAGACTCCACCGCTAAAAAGTGTGGCTGGAGTACAAACACCCCTTCACAGGCAAACACAATGTTGATGACCATTTTACCCCAACAGCGCAACCAGTCATAATTAAACACCCCCTCAATAAAAGCCAAGGTTGGGCGGTCGCGTGCAAAATGTTGTTAGCTGGCCTTGACCTCAGAGCTACACTTGGAATCCCATTTGCCCCAATCAGCAACCTGTACCCTACTTGTCCACCTTTACTTTCATATCCCTACCATCATCATTTTGTCTTAAATGTGAGTTTGAAAGGTAGGGCAGGATTCCCCGCTTTATCAGTAAAGTTCTTGAATTGGTCGGTATTAATCCAAATCTCATACTCTTTGTTTGGTTCAAGAGCAACGGGTAGAGTGTTGGTAGTCAACCCTGCATCATAACTAGGATCACCTGTTATTTGAGGAAACTTAGCTTGCTGTTCGTAAGCCCACGACCAGCTTTTGTCACTCATCGCTTCACTGAAAGTGACTGAAATTTCAGTCAGATTCGGGTCAACATCCTGGCTTCCGTTGGGGGGATTGGTGCTGACCACTGTTGGGGCTTCTGTGTCACGGCCTACACAACTGGACAGGGCCAATATCCCAATTAATGCGATTACCCATACATATTTCTGCATTATGCTACCCTCCTTATCATCTAATTTCAAAAACGCTCATGTATAGCAAGATGTAGGCTCTGGGACGACTCGGACTTTACAAAATAGACGACTTGGTGTATGAATAGACACATCTCTAGGAGGAGGTGGTCTATGAAACACACACCAAGTCTGAGGCATATTATACTCGTATTGCTGCTGATTGTCACGTTTGCGCAACCGGCAGCGTGCCACACGCCGGTATGGGATGAGCGGTTGGTGCCGCCGGGGCGTGTGCGACGTCGCTACAACCCACGTCGGAACCGTGAGCGCCGGGCCAGACGTTGGGCAAGACAGCGGCGACGACGTCCCCCGGTGAGCCGCGCTGCACGCCGTCGGCATCGCACACGCATACTGAGGGAGATTCTGAAGGCAAATCCTAGCCCAGTGCTGATCAGGCAGTGCAAACAGCGGAGTAGCACGGCTGCCATTTCTGCGAGAGGGACGAAGGAGAAGCCGTCGCCGATAGCCGAGGTGTCCAGCGAACCTGATCCGTTGGCCGATTTGCGACAGGCACGCGGGTGGATCGACCACATGGACGAGCGGGAGTTGTGGGAGATGCTGATCCGCATTCGCTGGCCGCAGGGGGCACAATGTCCGCATTGTGGGGAGCGAGACCGGCAATATGTGAAGTTGATCGATGCGGACTATCACCGAGGGCTGGGACGTTGGGGGTGCCAGGTGTGCGCCGAAGCGGGAGACCCCGGTGAAGGGGGTACTTTTACCCCTTTGACCGGCACCCTTCTGGACGGCATGCGGATCGACGTGCGCACCTTGTGGCTGATTGTGGAGTTGTTTGCCGAGGGCAAAGCCAGCGTCGAGACGGCCGGTGAGGCGCGCGTCCACCGTCACACCACAGACCGCCTGTTCCGCTTGTTGCGAGCTGCCATTTACCAAACCCGCTCGCTCGAACCGATGGTGTTGGCCGCCGAAGATGTGGGAGAGATGGACGAGGTGTATATCACGGCCGGCTTGAAAGGGCGGGCCGGTGGCCTGCAACTGGAGCGCGAGGCCCGCCGACGCGGGCTCAAACGGCGAGGCCGTGGCACCTGGGACAGTGATCGGCTGCCGGTCTTTGGCCTGCTGTGTCGGGGCGGCCAGGTTCGTCTGTTTGTGCTGCGCAACGTGCAAACGGAGACCATCCGGCCGATTGTGTATCAGATGGTGGAGCGCGGTGCGCGAGTCTATACGGACGGTTATTGCATCTATCACTTTCTCTCCCGCGATGGCTATCAGCACATGACTGTCAATCACGGTGCTGGTGAGTATGCCCTCGACCTCGATGGTGACGGAAAATGCGAGGTCCACTGCAACACCATGGAATGCACCTGGTCCTGGCTGCGTCAGATGATCCGCACCTATCGCGGTGTCTCTAAAGTGTACTTGCCTCTCTACATTGCCCAATTCGAATTCCTTTTCAATCGCCGCCACGAGAATCGCTGGAACCGCACGCTGGACGTGCTCCAGACCGCCTTCCAGGTGGACCCGGCCAGTGCCGCCGACTTGCTGGCGCGGGTGCAAAGCGCTCAGTTCGCGGAGGTCTGCCCCGTGGCTGGATAGACCGATATCGCCCTTATCATCATCCAGGTGCATGGTCTTGGTTTCGCTTGCCACGAAACCAGATTTCACCACGCCTGGTAACGCCAGATAATCCTGTGTCTAGTCCTACACCTTCCAGCGATTACACGATGCTATACATGAGCGCTCATATATTCTCAGGATAGTGAAAATCGGCACAGAGACTCGGCTGGGCACAGCGCTTCCCCTATTTCCACAGCCAGCCATTGGTCGGAACATCCCCAGGATGTTGCCGAACCATTCTTAGAGCCTCTCGAGCGGACAGGCGATCAGATGGGTTCAAGTTGACAAGAAGATTGCATGTGTTGTAAAATATCATCAGCACTCGTGCGTTCCGCTTTCACCAAAGACATCACACTCTTCATCCCATCCCATCTCACCTTATCTAGCTCCACGCAAGGGAGAGGCGTCTTTCTTAAAAAAGTCGGCCAATGGCAGGGGATACCAGGCAGTTAGCCGGCTTTTTCTTTTCCTCGTATAAATAGTCCAGACGGGTCAGAGCGATGTTTCACGACCGGCCGGAAACTCGACTCTGCGACAGTGATGGCTTTGCAATCGTCTTTATTTGACTATAAAAACGAGGTGGTAAGTATTAGGAGAGCAATATGAAAGACGAAGACAAGGCAAAAGAACAACTCATCAACGAATTGGTAGGGTTGCGCCAACAGATTGCTGAATTGGAAGCATCAAAAACCGAGCGCAAGCGGGCAGAGGAGGCATTACGGGAAAGCGAGGAACAGTATAGGAGTATATTCAACACGGCCCCAGACGGAATCTGTCAAATTAGTTTAGAAGGTATCATTCTGGATTCCAACCTTGCCTACCAACAGATGATGGGCTATTCCCATGAAGAATTGATAGGAACACCAACTACGAACTACATCCATCCCAACTATCTGGAAGACCATAATAGAGTTATTCAGCAGCTTACTGATACTGGTAAGGTGCATCTTGAGAGCGTGAACGTGCACAAAGACGGAACTCCCATTCCAATTGGAATACATGGGTGTATGTCTACTCACCATGGTCAAGCAACAATGTTGGGAATCATTCGTGACATCACCGAGCGCAAACGGGCGGAGGAGGCATTGCGAAAAGCTGGCGAGGAGCTAGAAAGACGGGTTGAGGAAAGAACCGCTGAGCTTTCAGAAGCCAATGTACTCCTGGAACGGGAGGTCATCAAGCGCAAGCGGACCGAGGAGATGCTGCGTAGCTCGCTGGGGGAGACGGCCCACAGCCACCGCCTGCTGCTGGCCCTCAGCCAGGCCGCCCAGACCGTGCAGCGCACCCGCACGCCCGAAGAGGTGCACTGTACCATCGGGGAGGAGATAGTCAGGCTGGGCTACGACGCCATGGTCTTCACCTTGACCGATGATAGGGAGCACCTGGCCCTCTCCCACATGACCTTTGAGCCAGACCTGGTGCAGGTAGCCGAGAAACTGACCGGCCTCTCGGGGCAGGGCTACCGCTTCCCGCTGGTGCCGGGCAGCCTCTTCCAGCGCGTCGTCGCTGAGGGAAAGGCCAACTTTGTTGAGACGGCCACCGTGCCCATAGCTGAGGCTGTGCCCGAGCCGGTGCGTCCCCTGGCCGGTCGACTAGCGTCTATACTGGGACTCAAACAGGCCATCTACGCTCCGCTGACGGTCGCAGGGCAGATGCACGGCCTGCTGAACGTGGTCGGCACTGACCTGACCGAGGACGACATGCCGGCCGTGACCGCCTTTGCCAACCAGGCGGCCATCGCCATCGAGAACGCCTGGCTGCTCCAGGAGGTTCAGCGCCGGGTGGAAGAGTTGACGTTCCTTAACCGAGTTGGCCGGGCCGTGACTTCCAGCCTGAACCTGGAGCAGATTCTAACGACAGTGGTGGAAGAAACCGCTCTCGTGCTCAAGACAGAAGCTTGTTCCATTTTGCTGCTCGACGAGAAGAGCGGCGAATTGGTCTTCAAGGCTGCGGCCGGACCTCGATCAGAAGGAGTGAAAGGTCTCAGATTGCCACTGGGGCAGGGTATCGCCGGCTGGGTAGCACGGGAAGGCCAACGGTTGCTAGTGCCCGACGTAAGAGAGGACCCTCGCTTCTATCCCGGTATTGACGAGAGCACCGGTTTCGTTACCAAGTCGGTCCTCGTTGTCCCTCTGAAGGTCAAGGGGAAAGTGACTGGGGTGATCGAAGCTGTCAACAAAACCGAAAGCTATTTCGACCAGGCGGATGTGCGATTGTTGTCTTCTATAGCCCAGTGGGCGGCTATTGCCATCGAGAACGCGTGGCTGTATCAGCAAACCGATGAAAAGTTGCAAACCAGGGTCAGAGAGCTAGCGGCTCTCTACACTATCGCTGAAATGGTGAATCACTCTGACCTGGACGCCGTTTTGCAACTAGCCCTGGACAGTGCACTTGGAGTGACGGGAATGGACGCGGGAGGGATACTGCTGCTTGATCCGTCAACCAATGAGCTCTCCTTAAGAACCCACCGAGGTGCTTCGTCAGAGTTTATCACAGCGGTCAGTCGGACAAAGACTGATGAGGGCCTGATGCCGCGCCTGTTGAATTCTGTCCTAACAATAGACGACCTGTCTGAGGTGACAAAGGACCGCCGTGTGGCCATTGAGAAGGAAGGCTTTCAGTCCCTGGTCAGTATCCCCCTCAAGGCCAAGGAAAGTTCTCTGGGAGTTATGGTCACAGCCAGCCACAGCCCTCGCACTTTTGCCTCTCAGGAGCTAGAGCTACTCGCTGCCATCGGCCACCAGGTAGGGGTGGCTGTTGACAGAGCTAACCTCCAGACTCAAGAACTGAGGGCCGCCATCTTGGAAGAGCGACAGGACATGGCCCGGCAGATGCACGACGACATTGCGCAGACATTGAGTTACCTGGGCTTACAGGTGGACAGTGTGATGGGCAGTTCGAGCCTGACTCAGAATGCGGAAGTTCAAGCCAAGCTAGAGAAGCTCAGAAGGGCCATTGAAGACGCTTATGAACGGGTGCACAAGTCCATCACGCGGCTGAGAGAGGATGTACCTGCCCATTTCGATTTGGGAGCCGCTTTGTCAGAAATTATCAACGAATTCGAAAAGCAAACCGGGTACAGTGTAGAATCAAGAGTAGATGGAGGCCAGTTGCTGCGCCTGCCGCCTTCGGTCGCCTTTCAAGCTACTTATATCATCCGCGAGGCTCTGACCAACGTCAGGAAGCACTCTGGCGCTGACTCTGTTCACCTGACACTTCAAGGCCTGGAAGATGGTATGGTCGAAATAACTATCCAGGACAACGGCCGGGGCTTTGACCTAGATAGCGACCAGCAGTCGGGGTGGGAAGCCTTCGGTTTGCGTTTCATGAGAGAGCGGGCCGAGCGGGTGGGTGGTATTCTGAAGGTAGAAAGTCAACCTGGCCAGGGGACCCAGGTAATAGTCAGCCTGCCGTCAGGTTAAAGGAGGGTCATTATGCAGCCTACAAGGGTTCTCATAGTGGACGATCACGCGCTCTTCCGGCAGGGGGTGCACAACACTATTGAGCCCGAAGAAGATTTTGAGGTCGTAGGTGAGGCGGAGGATGGTGTGGAGGCTCTGGCGCAGGCCAGAGAGCTGAAACCCGACCTGATCCTTATGGACATCAATATGCCCCACTGCAGCGGCCTGGAAGCAGTCAGCGCAATCAAGGGAGAATTGCCTGGCGTGAAGATCATCATGCTCACCGTCCACGACGAAGATGAGAATCTCTTCGAAGCTATCAAGAGGGGCGCAGAGGGATTCCTGGGCAAGAACGTGCGGGCCAAGGCTCTCCTTGATTCATTGAGAGGCGTCATGAGGGGCGAGGCAGCTATCTCAAGGCTTGTAGCTGGAAAGATTCTCAAGGAATTTGCCAGGCTGGCAGAGATTGAAGCCGCGAACATCGCCAAACCACTCACTCCGAGGGAGAGGGAAGTGTTGCAGAAGATGAGCGAAGGGCTCAGCAATAGAGGAATTGCTCTCTCTCTGTGTATTAGCGAGAATACGGTCAAGGCGCACGTCACGAATATCTTGAGAAAGTTACACCTCCAGAACCGCTCTCAGGCAGCGGACTACGCTCAACGATGGAGGTTATACGAGGAAGGCTAAATTCGTGCATAAATGCACAAAGTATTAGTAGCCAAAGGCGCATTTTACTAGCCAGAATCCATCTGAAAAATAGCTCTTTTTTAGTACTTCCAAATGGGCTGAAATGTGGTATAATATAGTATACCAATTCTCTTTCTGATAGTTGGTGCTTTTCTACAATCCTATCAGTTGGAATTCGGCTTCGACAGAGGTGAAAAATCCCGAGAGCCGATTTTCTGTTGTTGTAGTTCGGCCTTTAGGTTATGGGGGCGATTGATATGCCTCTGGTCGAAAGGAGCTGTAAAATGGGACAGGTCAAGCAATGCACGAAGAGCGATGCCTCCTTCACACTAGCCCTGGACAAGCCACTGAAGGTCTTGACGCCTGGGCAAATCCAGAGGATTGATGATGCGTTAGCCGGATTGGGACCCTTTGCAGAGGTCAGGCTGATCAAGAACAAGGGCAAGCTGCGCTTCATCCAAAAAGTGGAGAGCGAGAGCATACTCGGACCTTTCGAGCCTTAACAGGCGAGTCTATAGCTTACATATTTTGAAATATGGGCAGCTTCAACAGAGGTGAGAAATCCCAGAGGCCAGTTCATGTGCCACGCGGCACGTGGGCTAGCTTCTTCCCTGCAACTACCTGCCTGGCGAAAAGGTGTTGGTCAGCCAAATGCGCGTACTACTCAGAAGCCCCGCAGTAGTTGTCCAGCGCCGGGAGTCAGATTGGAATGCAACATTGGTACGCTCTGTATACCAAACCGAGAATGGAGCGCCAGGTCAGCGAAGTTCTGACTGGCCGAGGCATGGAGACCTATCTCCCCCTCATCTACAAATACAGCAAGCATCGGCGCAGGAAGGAACCTTCGCCTTTTTTCCCCTGCTATCTCTTCGCACGAGTTGACCCGACCTCCCCCGATTTCCTTGTCCTGCGTTGGACGCCGGGACTGCGAAGTGTTGTCAAATTTGGAGGAAAAGCAGCTCGGGTACCTGATGAGGTCGTCACGCGAATCAAAGAGCGCTTGGCACAACTGGAGCAGGCTGGATACTCTGAGAGCAGCAGATTCAAACACGGCGAACGGGTGCGGATTGAGGCCGGTCCTTTGGAAGGCCTGGAAGCGATCTTTGACCGGACCGTATCCGCGACGGGCCGGGTCAAGATTCTATTGGATATTTTGGGACGGCTGACGACTTGTGAAATTGAGTCGGACTGGCTAGAGAAGGCACCATAGAGTTGAGTTGTAGTGATAGGCCAACTGAAATCCGTCCAAGCCAGGCTGGTGCAGGAATAGAGATGCGCCGGTCCGGCGGAGCCTGCCTGCAAAATGAGGGGGACTACTGAGCAGCAGCGGTCTATTGCAAGAGGAAACCGGCCCTACGGGCCGGGCGGCGCTACATCCCCACGCCTAAAGGCGGGAGCATTGCGCCGCAATTTTGGTCAAATCTGAGACTGGCAGAGGAAGCCCAACCATGTGGACTAACGTCCGGTGGCTTGCGGACTGGCAGGAGCAAAGAAAGGGGAGCGCCATTCCCCACCCTGCTAAAGCGCCCCCCTGGCGCGAATTTTATAGCACGTGTTAGGGTGGTTGTTGAAGGGACAGACAGGTTGACTGACTGCAGAGTAGAGATGGAACACTCAGAACTGGCAGAGAAACGCAAGGAGCAGGCTTTGGAGGCCGCGGAGGCCTGCATTCGGCTGCTGAAGGAGCGCTTTGGCGCCCGGCGGGTGATCCTTTTCGGCTCTATAGCTGGGCAAGGCACCTGGCATGGGCGGTCAGATATTGATCTGGCTGTAGAGGGCCTGGCCCCAGCCGAGTTTTTCCCCGCCTATTCGGCCTGCCGTGATCTATTGCCACGGGGTTTGGAGCTGGACCTAGTGCCGCTGGAAAGGGCTTATCCGGAGATGCGGGCCCGTATCCTGGGGGAGGTGGAAATGTCCGATGATCCTGTCCTGGCGATAAAAGCGTTGGTCGAGGATGAGCTAGTTGCCCTGGAACGGGTGACGCGGGAGATGGAAGATTTACTGGCCGAGTGTGCGCAGCCCCCAACGCGAACGGAACTGCGGGCGGTAGCCAGCATGCTGCACGAGTTCTACAATGGTGTGGAGCGCATTTTCGAACGTCTCGCCATCAGCTTAGGCGAGGGTATACCTCAAGGAAGCTATTGGCACGCCGATTTGTTGGCCCAGATGGCTGCAGCACGGGAAGGGATGCGTCCGGTGGTGATTGATGAACCGCTGCGCGCTCGCCTCAAGGATTATCTGGACTTTCGGTACTTCTTTCGCCACGCCTATGGCTACACCTTGGAATGGAGTCAACTGCGCTGGAAGGCCGAGAACCTGTCGGATACGTTGACGATGCTACGTAGCCAGTTGCGCGTTTTCTTTGAAGCCATGATCGGCAGCCAGAAGACCGGTGGCAGTACCAATGACCAATAGACCTATCCTAGTTAAAACTTGGAGGACCCATTGAACATCGTCGTCATCGGCATGGGCTACGTGGGCATTCCCTGTGCGGCCTTGCTGGCCGATGTGCCGGGACACAACGTGACCGGCGTACAGCGGCGCTCGGAGCGCTCCGGCTGGAAGATTGAGTGCCTCAACAGCGGCAAATCACCACTTGAGGGGGATGAGCCAGGCCTGGCAGAGTTGATTGAGCGGGTGGTGCTGGAAAAGAAGACCTTCCACGTCACCGACGACTATGCTGTGTGCCGAGACGCTGACGTGATCCTGATTGATGTCCAGACACCGACGGACGGGGATCATGTGCCCCACTACGAATCGCTGTTCGAAGCGAGCGCTGAAGTCGGCCGACATATGCGGCGAGGCACACTGGTTATCATCGAGTCAACGGTCGCGCCGGGGACGACACAGAACGTGATTCAGCCGATCCTCGAGCGGGAGTCGGGACTCAAAGGAGGGCAGGGCTTCTACCTGGCCTTTTCCTACGAGCGAGTCATGCCGGGCAAATTGCTGGAGTACATCGTCAACTTTCCTCGTGTGGTGGGGGGTATTGACGAGGAGAGCACCCACCGGACGGTGGCGCTCTACAAGACCATCGTGACAAGAGAGATTTCGGCCACCGATGTGCTGACAGCAGAAATGTCCAAAGTGGTGGAGAACGCTTACCGGGACGTGAACATTGCTTTTGCCAACGAGGTGGCGCTGTTGTGTGACAGTATGGGCGTGGACGTGTTCAAAATCCACGAGATGATCAACGCCCGTCCCGACCGGCACATGCACTTGCCGGGCGCAGGGGTAGGCGGACACTGCCTGCCCAAAGATAGCTGGCTGCTCCAGTATGGCGTGCTCACCCACGGGCATAACCCGCCCGAGATGCGATTGATTCCGCTGGCGCGTGAGATCAACGACGGGATGCCAGGGTATATGGCCGCGCTGATTGAGGAGACGTTGGCGGAAGCAGGCCGGCCGCTGGCAAGAGCGAAGGTGGTATTGCTGGGCGTAGCCTACTTGGAGAACGCCGACGATACGCGTAACACGCCCGCTGCAGCGCTGGCGAAACTGCTCCTGGCGCGCGGGGCGGAGGTAGTGGCCCACGACCCGTACGTGCGAGAGGCGGACTGGCGTTGGGCGTTGGGCGAAGGGGCCGAGGTGCCACTGACCGATAATTTGTGGGAAGCATTGAACGGGGCCGACTGCGCAGCGCTGGTGACGCGACACCGGGAATACCAGACGTTGGATTTAGGGCGAGTGAAGGACGTGATGCGCACACCGGCGCTGGTGGACGGGCGGAACACGCTTTCGGCTCAGGCATGTGCAGAAACAGGGATAGTGTATCGAGGTATAGGAAAGAGCAAGTGGGAGGTATCAAAATAGCAACGTCGGACCATGCCAGTGTGGCCGTGGTCGGTTGCGGTTATTGGGGCAAGAACCTGGTGCGCAACTTTGCCCAACTGAGAGCGCTGCGGATGGTATGCGATGCGGCCGAGAGGGGCCGGAAGTTGGTGGCTAAGATGGCGCCGCACGCCGAAGTTGTGGCCAGCTTGGACGAGGTGTTGAGCGCCCCGGTAGAGGGTGTGGTGATCGCTACACCGGCCGAGACGCATTACGAACTGGCCCGGCAGGCGCTAGAAGCGGGTAAGGACGTGTTGTGTGAGAAACCGCTAGCGCTGACCTATGAGCAAGGGGTGGAACTGGTACGTCTAGCCGAACGCGAGGAGCGCATCCTGATGGTGGGGCACGTGTTAGAGTACCATCCTGGCATCGGGCGACTCCTGGAACTGGTGCGGGGCGGAGAGCTGGGCAAGGTACGGTATATTTACTCCAACCGCCTCAGCCTGGGCAAGGTGCGGCGGGAGGAGAACATCCTGTGGAGTTTTGCCCCGCACGACATTGCCATTATCCTGCGCCTAATGGGGAGCATGCCATTCCAGGTGGTGGCCTGTGGTGGGAGTTACGTCCAGCCCAACATCGCCGACGTGACGGTGACCCATTTGTTGTTCGATAATGGCGTGCGGGCGCATATCTATGTCTCCTGGCTCCATCCCTTTAAGGAGCAACGGCTGGTGATCATTGGCTCGCGCAAGATGGCCAGCTTCGACGACGTAGCCAAGCGGCTGGTGCTCTATGATCAGCGCGTGGATCTGCGCGAAGGAGAGCCCATCCCGGTCAAGGGAGATGGCGAAGAGGTTCCCTTTTCAAGTGACGAGCCGCTTCGTCTGGAATGTCAGGCCTTCTTGTCGGCGATCGAAACCCGCCAGCCGCCTCTGACCGATGGCATCAGTGGGCTGCGCGTGCTGAAAGTATTGCAAGCTGCCCAGCGCTCTCTGGTGATGAACGGCGAGCCTGTGGCTTTGCCCATGGAGGTGTTTGCGTGAGCGAGGGAGGGTATTTCATCCATCCTACGGCGGTAATAGATGAACCCTGCAGCATTGGCGAGGGCACTAAGGTATGGCACTTCTGCCATGTGATGAGGGGAGCTCGCATTGGGGAACGCTGTGTCCTGGGGCAGAATGTCTTCATTGCTAATGACGTGGTCATAGGCAATAACGTCAAAATCCAAAACAATGTCTCGGTTTACACTGGGGTGGAACTGGAGGACGATGTCTTCTGCGGGCCGTCGTGCGTTTTCACCAACGTGTCCAACCCTCGCTCGCAGATCATGCGCCGTCATCTGTACGAGCGTACGCTGGTGCAGCGAGGGACAACGATTGGGGCCAACGCCACGATTGTTTGTGGTGTGACCATCGGCCGCTATGCCTTTATTGGAGCCGGGGCGGTAGTGTGTCATGATGTGCCCGATTACGCTCTAATGCTGGGTGTGCCAGCCCGCCAAAAGGGGTGGATGAGTCGCCATGGGCAGCGTCTAAAGAATCGGGGTGAGGATGGGATGATGGTCTGCCCGGAGAGCGGCTGGCGCTATAACGAAGTGAAGCCCGGGGTGTTACGCTGCCTGGATTGGCCGGAGGATGAACCCCTGACTGAGCCAAAGGAGAACCCGAGTGATACCCATTCTTGACCTGAAGGCGCAATATACAGCCATTGAACAAGAGATAGATGCTGCGATCAAAGAAGTACTGTCAAGCACACAGTTCATCCTGGGGCCGGCTGTGCGGGACCTGGAGCAGCGGGTGGCTGCCTACTGTGAGTGCAAGTATGGAGTGGGAGTGGCCTCGGGCACGGATGCGCTGCGCCTGACGTTGGCAGCGCTGGGCATTGGCCCCGGAGATGAGGTGATCACAACCCCCTTCACTTTCATTGCTACAGCCAACACGATCTCCCATAGCAGGGCCACACCGGTCTTTGTAGACATTGACCTCCGAACCTACAACATTGATCCGGCGACCATCGAAGCGGCCATCACGGAGCAGACGAAGGCAATTGTCCCGGTGCATCTGTATGGGCAGTCGGCCAACATGGATCCAATCATGGAACTGGCAAAGGCACACAGGCTATACGTGATCGAGGATGCAGCCCAAGCCATCGGTGCTCGCTACAAAGGGCGGCGGGTGGGCTCCATGGGGCATGCTGGTTGCCTGAGCTTCTACCCCACCAAGAACCTAGGGGGCTACGGCGACGGCGGCATGGTAGTGACCAACGATGCAGCGCTGGCGGAGAAGGTTGACGTCTTGCGGCAGCAAGGCAGCAAGAAGAAATACCACGCCGAGGTACTGGGCTTCAACAGCCGTTTGGACAGCTTGCAGGCGGCGATCTTAGGGGTGAAACTCAACTACCTGGACGAATGGAACGAGGGCCGGCGGCGGGCGGCGCAGCTTTACAATGATCTGCTCGCCGACCTACCAGTGACCACACCCTACGAGGCGCCGGATATGTACCACGTCTACCACCAGTACACCATCCGAGCTCCGCGACGGGACATTCTGGCGGCTTACCTGAAAAAACGCGGCATTGACACGATGATCTACTACCCAGTTCCCCTGCACCTTCAAGGACTCTATGCCAGCCTGGGCTATGGTGAGGGCAGCCTGCCGGCAAGCGAAGCGGCTAGCCGGGAGGTGATCTCATTGCCGATGTATCCGGAATTGACCGAGGCGCAACAGCAGGAGGTCCCTTGGGCCATTCGGGAGTTCTACGACGGGTGAAAGTCGGATGATACAAACACAGTTGCCTCATTTACGCTCAAGCCTTTCAATCTGGATTCGGTCCCCAAGTTGCTCAAGTTCAGGGTGCCCGGTCACCAGAACTGCATCCAAATCTTCGGTGGTGGCCACGGTGAAGGCGGCCGCATAGGAGATGGCGTACCGCTTCACCATTCAACATTCTCGGCTGGCTGATGGCTTGCGAAGTTGAACTGGACTGGTTGGAGAAGGTTTGGGTTGGCGGTAGGTTGGCACAACCTACAAAGTACCTGGAAAGCTGGCACTGTAAACTGAGACAGAGCCGGAGCGGCGGAGCCTGCCCGCAAAAATGAGTCTCACGGTGTTTCTCTCAGGTCTCATCGCCTCGCGCAGTTAGGGAGTGAGGCAGTGCGGAAACAGATCAAGCTCTACCTCGAGCGCCAGGCCGCGAACCTGGGGCGTTACATTCTGGAGCAGACACTGCTCGCCCTGGTGGGGTGGGTGCCGACCATTGTGGGAATCGCTCTGCGAGCGGTATTGTACAGGCTGATCATAAAAATCGATGGCCTGGTTGCCATTGAAAAGGGAGTGCGCATTCGCTTCGCCAGCAACATCCGACTGGAGAGTGGTGTCTACCTGGATCACGGGGTCTACCTCCATGCCTGCCCAAATGGTATCAAGATCGGCGCGAACACCTTTGTCATGCACCACGCCGAGCTCCACGTCTACAACTTCCGGGAAATGCCCCACTCCGGCATTCGGATAGGTCAAGACAGCCTTATCGGAGAGTTCAACGTCGTCCGTGGTCAGGGTGGGGTGACCATCGGCGATCGGGTCTACACCTCCCCGCTGGTGCAAATCATAGCGGTG
>Ga0209636_10004763_pt1 | contig 13862 bp, 12 predicted proteins | sample DeeMarSWOR152_54_FD_187464 | JGI IMG/M metagenome (GOLD analysis project Ga0209636, IMG submission 187464) | Marine sediment microbial communities from White Oak River estuary, North Carolina - WOR-1-52-54 (SPAdes) (version 2) | ecosystem: Environmental > Aquatic > Marine > Intertidal zone >...
CAGGATCAGGTGGAACGGTTGTCCGGCCAGAGGCTTTCTGATCTGGTTTTCTGCTCCTGGGGCGATTACGATAGAAAACAGTTGATGAGGGATTGCCGATATCATAAGATTCCCTATCCTTTTGGCGTACATTGGAATCTGAAGAGGGAATTCGCCAGGAGGCATAGCATAAAGCCAGTGGGCATATCCGGGGCGCTAGGGATCTTGGGGATACGTTTCGAGGGAATCCATCATCGAGGAATAGATGATGCAAGGAATATCACAAGAGTTCTTGAACATGAGTGGAAGAGAAATATAGAACAGTCACATGCGGGAAGGATAGACTAGAGATTGTGAATGCGAAGACATTTCCAGTAAAAAAATCTCTATTGGAAGAACACGCACTTTCTGAAAAACTTTCATCAGATTACCCCATTGGAAAATCAGTTAAGTGCATCCTTCATCGTATTACCATGAGCGACGTATATCAGGTCAAAATCCCTAATGGGGACTTCTTTCTGAAAGTGTATAGAGAATCCGATAAATCAGAGGAAAATATCCGCGACGAGGTGCAATTGACAAATGACCTCATAGACAAAGGAGTTTCAATTCCGAAACCGGTATGTAGAAATGATGGTGGATGTTTGACAAAGATATGTGCTCCGGAAGGAGAAAGAATTGCTGTATTGTTTCATGCCGTATTAGGACAAGAACCTAAAGAAGCGAATAGCATCCATAGTTACAGATTTGGAAGATTGATTGGTGAACTTCATTCGCGTGCTGACGAGTTGAATCACGAATACAAGCTAAAGAAAATAGACGAGAATTATCTTATCCTTGACCCAATAAAACATATGAAACAGTATCTCGGACATAGAAAAGATGACTATAACTATTTTCTTCAGTTTGGTGAAGGCCTGGCGGAAGAACTTACATCGAAACTCGATCACAGTGCTCCTGTATACGGAATATGCCATGGTGATGTCCATACTGGCAATGCTCGTATGGATGACTCAGGAAATATCAACATTTTTGATTTTGATAGTTGTGGTTATGGATGGAGGGTGATTGATATTGGTACGTATGCTGTGAGTTACGATTGGAAAGATCTAACAAGAGAAGGCAAAAGGAAAAAAGAGAGGATCTGGAATCATTTCTTAGAAGGGTATAATGAGTGGCGGCCATTAACAAAGGACGAACTTTCGGTATTGCATCTCTCCGTGCCGATCCGACAACTGGAGTTAATAGGTATAGGAATGCAAAAGGATGCAAAATACAAAGGCTCACATTGGATAACAGACGAGTTTTTTGATGATCTTATCAAATGGTTCGAAGACTGGCTAAGCAAATATTCAAAGTATTAAGCGTTCAATGAACCACTCTTTCTGGGAAATTGCGTAGTTCCCATAGGTAAATCCATGAAAGCATTGGAACTCGAAAACGTCAGCAAATCTTACAAGATCGTCAGGAAACTCCCGGACAAGCAAGAGAATCAACTGCTTGGCTTGAGGAATCTGACGAAATTCTTCCTGGGAGAGACATTCAGTATCATCGGCACCCGCACGGTGACGTCTATCACTGCTCTTGATAGTGTAAGCTTCTCTGTAGAGCCGGGGCAAGTTGTAGGACTGTTCGGTAAGAACGGTTCTGGCAAGACGACCATGCTTTCCATCTTGGGCGGCATCTTCCCGCAGGACAGTGGCACCGTGCACTGTTTTGGATACGACTACAGCACTGACTTGTATCAGGTTCGGAAATACGTGGTGCCAATATTTGGTTGGTTGGACGCAGTAACATGGGCGTTTACGGGACGACAGAATATCGAGAAGTTCATGATCATGCACCATGTTCCGCCAAGACAGATCGTGGATCAGATTGACCAACTGGCCAAGGAGATCGATATCTACGACAGACTGGATGACCGGGTCGCACGCTATAGCCAGGGGATGCGCGTCAAGATCCAGGTGATGGCAGCCATTCTGCTGTACCGTGTGCGCGGCAGATCGCTGCTATTACTGGATGAGCCGTTTATTGGACTGGATGTGTTCGTGCAGCGCTACCTGCGAGATTTTGTGAAATACAAGATGCGTAGGGATAATTTTGCCATGCTTCTGGCGACTCATCAACCGGAAGACATTGAGGAGATCTGTGATGAGGTTGTCGTTATTGATCAGGGAAGGATCATCGCCAAGGATTCGGTGGATAACCTCCGCCGCATGGTCAAGAAAGCGGAAAACATCAAGATAAAGTACATTCCGCCCAACCACAAACCGCTTCCGAAGGATCTATTCCAACGACGCGGCATTCTGGAGCATAAATCTCTGGAGCGTGGTGGATATATCGAACTTGATCTCATCGTGGATGATAGCCGCGATACGCTTGCCTGGCTAGTGAGCGAAATGGTCAAGACTGGCTGTGGCATCACTTCTTTGAATACACATGTCATGAAGTTCGAGGATGTGCTAATCAGGATCATCGAGGGAAATGAGGAAACAGGGAAATGAAAATAACTCGCGCTTTGAGTGATTTCGCTTGGGCGGTTCGATTGAGCTTTATGTTCTTCCGCTTCCAATGGTCTATCCGAGCGACGTTTAAAACGGGTATTATCATATCGTTCGTCAATAGTGTACTGGGGCTGCTCAGTTGGTTCTTTATCGGCAATATGTTCCGCACGGTGAGTGTGGCATCTCTGGAAAACTACGACCAAAACTACCTCGCTTATGTCATGGTGGGCAGCTTCATCGGCACGGTATTCGGCGCGGGTGGATTCTTCAACCCCAGTGGTTTTTTCCAGCGAGACATCTTCGGACCCGACTTCAAACGCTGGTCCATGAGCCCGACGGACCCGATGCTTTACAACCTGGTCGCTAACCGCATTTTGAATTTTGTGGGATACACCATCACGTCCATTGTGATCCAGTTTGTGGTCATCTTTGGGATATTTGGTATGTATCTCAATATAGATTTCAATATCAGATTCTCCATGATGCCCGTTGTCATTCCTTATCTGTTTTACTGCGCCATCGCTCAGATCTTCTACGAGACGCTGATGAGCAGTGTTTTCCTGCATTCCTATGCTCTTAGAGCTGTGAACCAGAATGTTCTGGCGGGGCTTTTAAATTCCATCAATCACATTGTATCCGGTAGGATCTTCCCCATTGAGGTGCTGCCGCGACTGCTGCGGAATTTCACCTGGATCTTCCCACAAGCGCAAGGCATCATCGGCGCACGAATGCTGTTTTCACCAAGGCCAGAGAGTCTGATGGCTTTCTGGCCGCGATTCATCGCTGCGACGATACAGCTCATGGTCTACGGTGGTCTGGGCATCTGGTTGGTGGACAAAGGGATTGAAAAGGTACGACGGGAAGGCTTGGTGCAAGTGCCTCCTGCATAGCTGGCTCTCGCTTCCGGGCTTGCCCGGGATACTATGTTAGATACGACTTTTTCAGTTATGCAGCAGATGGGTCTGTAGGGGCGGGTAAATGATTTCTGACTTACCTTTAGGGGATTCCCAATTCTCTGCAGCAAGCTCTTGCTGAGCACCACATAGCAAGCGTTCATACAACTTCAAGTCAAAAACCATTTACCCGCCCCTACCCATTCTCCCCCGCGTACGCCGGGAGCTAATGAAAAAGCCGTATGTCAGATGGTCGTCAAGGAAGCAACGATTCGTGATTGGAGGGTCAGATCCCAACAAAAGTTTAGGAGGCAAGAAATGTCGGTAGAGCCTTTGGGACTACCAGAAGTTCCGTTCGGTCCATATTCCATTTCGCGGCTGATAGCTGGTGGAAATCCGCCGCATGGCGGCTCTCATCAGACCCATCTGATGAATATGCACATGCGCGAGTATTTCACGCTGGATCAGACCGTGGAGTTCCTCCGCCGCTGCGCTGAGCAGGGCATAAACACATGGCAGACAGACTACAGTCAGAAAACCCGGGATGTCCTCACACGATTTCGCGAAGAAGGCGGAAAGATGCAGTTTATCTGCCTCTGCTCACCAGATGAGGTCGCGGACAAGAACGAGTTCGCCAAGGTGCTGGAACTGGATCCCATGGGCGTTGCCTTCCACGGTGAAGTAATGGACCGGATCTGGCGCGCCGGGAAGATTGACACTGCGCTTGATACCCTGGCGCGGATACGCGACGTCGGCGTCCTGGTTGGCCTCTCGACACACAATCCGGAAGTGATCGAATACACCGAAGAGAATGACTGGGACGTGGACTTCTATATGGCCTGCGTATACAGGAAGAGTCGAGACCACAAGGAACTGATGGAAATCATGCGTGAGGTGCCCATCGGCGAGGTATACCTTCCCTCGGACGTCCCGAAGATGTGCGAGACTATAGGCAAGACTACGAAGACCTGCCTAGCCTTCAAGATTCTCGCGGCAGGGAGAACGTGTGATACCCCCGAGCAAGTGCGCAAGGCGTTCGAGTTCGTCCTGGGACACATCAAGCCTACAGACGCTGTGATCGTGGGAATGTATCCGCGCTACACCGATCAGATCAAAGAAAACGCGGACTTCGTCCGAACGTATGGATGAGGGTGTAAAAGCCGCTGCCCTTTTTCCATTTGGCAGAAGCTCATGCAGGCGCCGAGAAGCTTTTGAATTCTTTGTATAAGGCTTGGAATACAGCTATGAAAATGGAAGTGAGTGGGACAGCTACGACCATGCCCAGAAATCCCAACAGTTGACCGCCCACGATGACAACAAAGATCGTTGCTATAGGATGCAGATCCACACTTTTCCCCACAACCAGTGGGATGAGTATGGCATTATCTACTATTTGCAGGCCGCCGAGGAATATACCTGTCATTACCATGCGGAACATGCCATGTTGATACGCTGCCAGTATTACTGCTGGGATGGCTATCATCACAGGCCCAATATACGGTATAAGATTAGCGAATCCAGCTATGCCACCTATGACCAAGTAGTATTTGATGTTCAATATACGCAAGCCGATTATTGTCAATACCGACAGTACAATGGCTTCTGCGAGCCTGCCTCTTATATATCCTCCTATTTGGCGGTCTATCTTCTGCAGAGCTTCAATGGAGGTTTCAGAGTATTTGCTGGGAATAACCTTCATAGCTGCCTGCTTGATGGACTCGCCGTCCTTGAGCAAAAAGAAGGTTATGAATGGTATGAGGATCACAGCGATTATCAGCCAGATAAGCTTGCCGCTGTAGGCAGTGATGGCTTCCACCAGTCGGCCGATACGGTTCAGTATCCACGACGCTGCGCCGCTTATGCCTTCGTCAATGTTGAGCTGAGCACCTATGTCCACGTTCTCAAGCGCGGGGAAGGCACTCGAGAGCCGATTCTGAATGGCCGCCAACTTCGCTGATATACTTTTCCCGAATTCCGGATTGCTGAGACTGTTCTGAATGCTGGTTTGCAGATCCTTCAGTTCGCCCCAGAGCATTGGCAGCAGAAGTACAACGCCCACAACAACCGCACCGACAAATAGAACGTAGAATACGCTCACGATTAATACTCTATTAACCCGCCGCCTTTCAAAGAACCGGACAGCGGGACCGAGTATGTATGCCGCGAGGAAGGATAAAGCGAAGACGATCACTACGCCGCGGATAAAATACAATAGCAGCGACGCGATGGCCAGAACAATTATGGAAGTCGCTATTGCTGTGATCTGCATGTAGGTCTCCAGCCGCCTGTTTTCGGCAGTGAGACCCTCAGCCTCTTTATCTATAACTTTGACAGCTTCTTCATCCATTTCATCCGCCTCCACACATAATTCTACCAAATTATGTGGAAAGTCGCAATGTCAGATTTTTGTCGGGAGTCTATCCCGATATAGTGGGTTGCTGTTGTATTGAGATTCTTCGCTTCGCTCAGAATGACAAGTTCGGTGGCTGTCATTCTGAGCGAAGCGAAGAATCTCCATGCTGCCATGCGATTTTCCATTCACCCACCAATTGAGGACAGTCTCCTTTGTCGGGTACGTGCAGAGGTGACACATACCTCTTCCTATCTCACCGCACCAATCCGTACATCTTTCTGACGGAGACTATTTCATCGGCGATGTTATCAGGCACTTTGTCATAGCGGGAGAATTCCATGGTATGAGTACCTCTGCCCTGTGTTAGAGAACGTAGCTGCGTGGCGTATTTAAACATCTCCGCCAGAGGAACTTCCAGATTCACAGCCTCCCCGTTGACCCTGCTTTCAACATTATGAACCTGGGCTCGTCTGGTATTCAGATCGCTCAAGACCTTACCGATATATTCCATAGGAGCGATGGTCTGGACTTCCATTATGGGTTCTAAGAGGAGGGGATTGCATTGCTTCACCGCGTTGGTGAAAGCCATAGACCCGGCTATCTCGAAGGCTATCTTCGAGGAATCTACCTCATGAAACGAACCACCCATAAGCGTCACCCTAACATCCGTTACAGGGTAACCGGCCAGTGGGCCATTTTCGCTTGCACCTTTCACACCTCTTTCCACGGAGGGAACGAACTCTTCCGGGACTTGATCGGCCGGAGCTTCGTTGACGAATTGGAATCCTGACCCGCGCGGCAGCGGCTCCAGCTTGAGCCAGACATCGCCGTACTGACCGCGTCCGCCCGACTGCCTCACATATCTCCCTCGTGCCCGTCTGGTGCGCGTGATGGTCTCTTTGTAAGCCACCTGCGGCTTGCCTACGTTGGCATTGACGCCGAACTCCCGCACCATCCTATCCACCAATACTTCGAGATGAAGCTCACCCATACCAGATATTATCCTCTGACCCGTTTCCTCATCCGATGTGACTTCTACTGTGGGATCCTCTTCCTCCAGCCTTCTCAATGTCTTCATCAGCCTATCGCGTTCCTCCTCCGTCTTGGGTTCGATAGCCACTGAGATAACAGGCTCAGGAAAATGCATGGGCTCAAGAATTATCTGGTGGTCCTGGTCGCACAGTGTGTCTCCTGTGTATGTCTCTTTCAGACCGACGGCCGCGATGATATCACCTGAGTAGGCATCGCGTATTTGCTTGCGTTTGTTCGCATGCATCTGGAGCATACGCGAGACACGCTCTCTGCTTCCCCTAGTTACGTTGTATACATATTCCCCTGTTTTCAAAGAGCCAGAATAGATCCTTAGAAACACGATCTTACCAACATCTGGGTCTGCGGCTACCTTGAAAGCCAAAGCCGAGAAAGGCCCATCATCGGCTGGTTTGCGCACAGCCTTTTGATTCGTGTTCGGGATGTTCCCTTCTATAGGTGGCACATCAATAGGCGCGGGCAAGTAATCCACAATGGCGTCCAGGAGCGGCTGCACGCCCTTGTTTTTCACCGCGGCGCCGCACAGAACGGGGAACATTGAGACGTTCAGAGTCGCCCTTCTGATCGCCCACCTTATCTCTTCGACCGATAGTTCCTCGCCATCCAGGTATTTCTCCAGAAGATGCTCGTCCTCACTGGCAATAGACTCCAATAGCTCAGTTCTGTGGAGATTCGCTTCTTCCATCATATCTCCCGGGATCTCTGTCACATCGTATGTCATTCCCAGATCCTCGTCGTGCCAGATTATTGCCTTCATCGCTACCAGGTCAATGACGCCTCTGAAATCCTCCTCATGGCCGATAGGGAGCTGAAGTGGCACAGCATTTGCCTTCAATCTATCCTTCATCATGTCTACAGCGCGGAACATATCCGCCGCGACTCTGTCCATTTTGTTGATGAAAGCGATCCTGGGGATCCTGTACCTATCGGCCTGATGCCATACGGTTTCGGACTGCGGTTCCACGCCACCCACGCCGCAGAACACAGCTACGGAACCATCCAGCACCCTCAGCGATCGTTCGACTTCTACAGTGAAATCCACGTGGCCCGGGGTGTCTATGATATTGATGCAGCAATCACGCCAGAAGCAAGTAGTGGCCGCGGAGGTGATGGTTATGCCGCGCTCTCTTTCCTGTTCCATCCAGTCCATTTCCGCTGTGCCATCATCCACTTCCCCTATTCTGTGCTTCCTGCCAGTGTAGTAGAGGATCCGCTCTGTGGTAGTGGTCTTACCCGCGTCTATATGGGCCATGATGCCTATATTTCTCGTTCTATCCAACGGGTACGCTCTCGGCATACTCTCAATTCCTCTCTGAATCTCAGATCCGTGTAATACCTGTTTCAGTCAGAGATGGCTCCTACTAATGTCATTCTGAACGGAGCGCAGCGGAGTGAAGAATCTCTTGCTTAGCCACGCGGAAATTCTTTGCTTAGCTCAGAATGACAAGATAATGAGTGCCATTTCAAAGCGAAACAGGTATAATGCATCACTCAGCCTATAGTAAGATACACTAACGTTTCATTTCCTGTCAAGGTCTTTCTTTCAGCGGCGATCCCTCTGTCAATGCACAAATTCTGTTGCTTTGACCAGGGCCGCGTGGTAAACTTATGCATCGATCTCGATCCATCTTCAGGAGTAGCAAGCTTTATGGAACAGAAAATAGTAAGTGAATACTTCAAACGCTCGTATTTCGCCGTTGATGGGCTATGGTTCATGATGATCGAGGAAGAATTCTCTTTTGACAAAGCGCTGGAGATTGATGAAAACGTATGGCGCATACTGCCCAAGATCCAAGCCAGAAAGGTCAAAGAGCTATTGGGTCTGGAAGGAGTCGGGCTGGCGGATTTCCTGCGCGCTATAGAGGTCAAGCTGGAAGCAGAAGAGTACGACTACGAGACGAAGGAGCAAGGAACTAAGCATGTCCAGATAGTCATCCGTGAGTGCCCATGGTACACCATATTGAGGAACGCGAACCGCGAGCATCTGGCGCACAGGATAGCTGATGCTATATGCTCTCTGGAGTTCCGAGTCTGGTTGAAGGAGTTCGGTGAACAATTGGACTTCGAAGTTGAGTCCCGGCTATGCACAGGCGATCCTGTATGTCTTCTGAATTTTCGCGCTAAGTAACCCATCCGCGTTGTTTTCAGCTTATGAACCGATCCTGTCTTCGCACTGCCTGTATAACAGTCCCAGAATGCGCGCGTAGACCATCAAGAAGTAGAGATCCAGGAACCGGGCGGCAAATCCCGCGATGAGCCCGCTAGCTAACGCGCTAGTAACGGTTGTTACCATAAAGTGTGCGATAATACTTACACCTGCGAAGAAAGCCAGCGTAACTAGCGCGATGGAGTATTCCTTGCGCACCTTGAGGATTGAAGTGATCACACCCACGAAATTCGCTGAGTTCATGACCGCGTCGGTCATTACCGAAGCAATCAGCGCCATGGGATAGTATAACACTCCGACGGCTACTAATCCTACTAGAATGGAAATTGGGCCGTGAAGGAATATCCAGTAGGAAAGGTAGATCAGCGCAGGAAAGGAAGATACTACACCCGGGAATGAAACAATGAACAACGGCCGGAGAACGTTTATTCCTATATCCGGCCAATCTGGCGGAGTGATCCTGCCTCGCGCTGAAGACCTCATCACCGATACGAAATACGCGCTCAGATAGCCCGACAGGAAGACGCTGAGCAATATGCTGCCGTAAAAGAATATCGTCGGGAGACTGATGATGAATTGGAGCACAGTAATGAACACAGTTCCGCCGATAAGCAGGTAAATGCCAGCGCCGGATAATGGATATTTGAACAGTCCCGGAATATCGTGCCAGAATGGCTCTACCTCCTCGGGGAAGTCCAGATCCGCAAACTCTTCCTCAGTGCAGATCTGCCTTAGCCTGGACACAATAGTCGGCCTCCACGTGCCTGGGCTCAATTGCAGGGCGCCCTGAAGGGACATTATGGCCTCCTCGCGCTCTCCCAGCTTCAGGTGGATATTCGCCAGCCGAACCCTCGTCTCCATCGATCCGCCATTATCGGCTATTTCCTCTTTCAACTGATTACATCTCTCCAAGAATTCTGCCCGCTTTTCATCTGATAGCTCTTCTTCATCTAACATAAACTCCTCCCGTTTCGAGGGTTAATGAGAATACCTGATAACCGCGAACAACTGTTGAACCGCTTCAGAACTTGCTGCTTGGTTGCGTATCCTTACATTGGTGGTTAGTCGTCTATACTATTGTGTATAGGTCGAGCAGTTGGTCCGCGGCGCTCTGCCATTGCTGGACTTTTGTTATTGACGGAGGCGTATGGAATCTGATAGGCTAGTGTGCAACTGATTGATATGTTTGAGAGAGTATAGTTGGCGCTGAGGCTGTCACCCCTGCTCAGGGAGTGGCATAGCGACTGACTCTGAGGTAGCAGTATGGCGATCCAGAGAGTAACCATTTTCGAGTTTGCTCCGACGGCGGACGAGATCTGGCGCATCTCCCAGCACGATAGGGATGGATACGCGCGCTACGATGCAGAGAGTGGGTTGCTCTCCTTTCTGGACACAGCACATGATGCCAAGCAGCGACCGGAGATCGTCACCACTTATGCCGGCGGGAAGGCTACCAATGTAGCGCGCGTGCTGGATCGACTGTTGGTAGATGAAGACAAACCATGCGTGGAGCTGGTAACCTTCTTCCCACCGCCTCCGCGAGGGCCGCTGCAAGAATTGGAATTCGGAGATGTAAGGGGAATCCCTCTCCGCCCGTCAACCGCTGCGGGTATCTACGTTCAGTGTCTGCAAATAGCGGAACTGCGCAAGGTTAGGGCGCGTTTTGAAGTTGTGAACGAACTCGAGGAAAGCGGCAAAATGCAGACCACAAGGCGCTGTATCGAGATCACCCTCAGGGAAGGCGGCGGGAGTCTGAATTTCAGCCCGCGCATTGTGTGGTCTCAGAGAGCGGCTGACGCGGTGAAGTCTAGGGCCGTTGAGGTTGCCTGCGGTACGGATCTGGTGGTGATGGCCGGTGCTCCACCCATGTGGGAAGCTGACCCAAGGGCATATCTTACATCCCGCAACTTCTACGCGAAGATCATAGAGGATCTCGAGCCGGGCTGCCAGGTATCCATAGACACGCGCGGACGATATTTGCATGAGTGTCTGATAGCACAAAAGACGCCGCGTTTCGCTTTCATGAACACGGAGGAGTTCAGCGAACTAATGAAATTATCCCATGGGGGCGACACATGCGTCGCACGTAACGGCGAAAGGGCCTTCCCGGGCACCTTGCTGGCGCACGACCAGCATGGCTGCTGGGTGTGGGATGGGGAACTGCCAGATGGGCGGGATCCGTTCTCTGAGGCTGAACACTTCCCGTCCATACCTGTCCGCAGGATATATTCGACCATCGGCGCCGGCGATGCCATGCACGCTGGCTTTCTCAAGGAATGGGTGTGCCCAACGCAAGACACAAGACACAAGGCTCAAGACTCAAGACAAGAACAGAAGCCTCCCGGTCTTGAGTCCATTCCCTGCTCTAAGCCCTATGCTCCATGCTCTATGCCTCTTGAGCAATGCCTTCGTCGCGCTGTTTTTTACAGTCAGGTTGTGGCGGCTGTTGCTATAAGTAACGAGAAAGCGACGCACGGGATCGACTCTCGCACAGTCGAGTGTAAGTTCCGGCAAGGCTGGGGAAAATGAAGCGTATGTTTTTGCTTTCTCGTCACTTGAGCAGGCGATTTCACCAGCATCCCGGTTGATGTGCATCGGCAATCATATACTACGGAAGGTTCCGCCAGGACCGATACTATGCAAGATACTTCTCAAGGCAAGGCACTCGCATTTCTAAATGACGTAGGAGCGGCGTAAGCTCAACGGACAGCTTCCCTTCAGCGCATGAGATGTCGTACTTCTCCATCAACTCATAGATAGTTCTGCGTCCGTACTCGAGTTCCTCGGCAGCGCGGGATACATTCCCGCCACTTTTCAGAAGCGCATTGATAAGGTATACAATGTCGAGCAGATCCCTCGCTTCTGACAAAAGCAGGAGCGGCTCCTCTTCTACTCCCACCATTTCGGTGCTATTGCTTGCCATTGCATAACCCTCTTCTCTTGCTTCTTAGATCCAGAAACCCACGGAGACACATAGATGCGGGGAGAATATATGAAACCACGAACTCCACTAATTGACACTAATTTTCTGGCAAAGGGCTAAAAGCATGGAGCTAAGGACGGAAAGCTAAGAGCATAGAGCAGGAAGAAGAGCTTTATGCTCTTTGCTCTATTCTCATAGGAATTCGTGATAGTTCGTGTAATTAGTGGTTGCTCATCTCTGTGCTTCCGTGTCCCTGTGGTTTCTAATCCTCACATATTTGATAGCGTCTTACCCACCCTCCAGTTCCGCCAGCAGCCGCTTCGCATCCTCGACACCCTCAAATTCGTCATTCATGTTCAGCGCCTTTTTCAACTCGGCCGCGGCTTTGTCTTTGGCTCCCTGTTTGCAATACGCCGCCCCCAGATGGTATCTGACCGTTGGATTATCCGGCATCCCCTTTGAAGCAACTTCCAGATTGGCTACAGCTTCATCATAGAGACCCTTTTTGTAGTAGACCCATCCTAGTGTGTCAGCGATGCCCGGGTGTTTGGGAGCCAGTTGTATCGCCCTCTGAGCCAGTGAGAGCGCTTCGTCCAACTCCTGAGATTCCTCTGCATATATATACGCCAGGTTATTATAGGCGGGTACGGAGACAAGAGCGGATACAGGAAGAACCCTCACAGCGTTTTTGTATTCTTCTGCAGCCTTCTGAGTCATTCCCTTGATCAAATATGCATCTCCCAATCCTGAATAGACTTCTCCATAGTTCGGCCTATATGATAGGGCTTTCCTGTATTCCTCGATGGCTTTGTCGGGTAAGCTCGTCAGAAGGTAGACATGGCCGATGTTCTTATATCCAGGAGCATAGGTCGGCTCTACCCCAACGGCCTTTTGAAATTCGGCTAGCGCTTTATCGAGCTGACCCTTGCGCGCATACATTTCTCCTAGAATATTGTGAGATATGGGATTCTGTGGAGAAAGTTCGACGGTCTTCTCCGATTCTTTCGTTGCTTCATCGAGGGAACCAGTATTTAGATATGCTCTCGCGAGTTCTGCATGCGCTGCCAGATTTTCAGGTTGAATTGCTATGACAGCTTTGCACTCTTCGATAGCCGCCTCCGGCTTCCCCATGGAGATATACAACCTGGCGAGGTTCATGCGCGGGGGCACAAACCTTGAGTCTAACGAGATCGCCTTTTTGAATCTGGCCTCTGCTTCGTTCAGATGGTTCGGAGAAGTGGCATTTGCCAGCCGCAAGGATCCGACTGCATTATGTACTTTCGCACTATTGGGTTGGATTTGAATCGCCTTGCTGGAGTGTTTCAAAGCTTCTTCCATATCCCCCAACCGTGCTGTGCTGACCGCCAGACCGATCAGTGAATCCACATGCCCTGGGTCAAGCTCCAATGCTTTCCGAAACTGCTCAGCGGCCGCCTGAGACATGTTCCTGAAGAGGTATGCGATGCCCAGTTTATAATAGTCATCCGCTGTGGTAGGTTCCCTGCTGGGATAGTGATCGAGGACACCTATGCCATAGGCACTTAGTTCGTCAATAACGGCTTGTCTGTCGCGGGTTGGTATCGCGCTCACGTCGGTTATGGCTAAGCCAAAAAGTAGTGTTACGATTACCACTAAGGAAAATAGCTTCCTCATTTCTCTCTGCCTCCGATTTATTGGTAATTGGTCTATTGACTAATAGACCTATGGTAGGAGCAAATCTAAAGAGCAACTATAATGATATATCAGGATCTTTGGTCTTACTGAGAGGTGTTGGAACACAGATGTTCACCGTGTCCGCTTCTTTTAATAGCTGGTAATCTATAGTTGCATATAGTTTTCCTTCTTGAACGAGGGACTCTAGAACGTCACTGGAAACATCCAGAATGTATGACTCACCTCTATTGATTCTCTCAGTCCTCTGTTGGATGGAATCGATCCCCGTAACACGAAATCCGGCTCTGGCAAACTCCACTGCCAATGGTAGACCCGCATA
>Ga0209636_10004764_pt1 | contig 13862 bp, 14 predicted proteins | sample DeeMarSWOR152_54_FD_187464 | JGI IMG/M metagenome (GOLD analysis project Ga0209636, IMG submission 187464) | Marine sediment microbial communities from White Oak River estuary, North Carolina - WOR-1-52-54 (SPAdes) (version 2) | ecosystem: Environmental > Aquatic > Marine > Intertidal zone >...
CCTTGGCAATCTTCCTAAGAAAATATTTTCAGCAACAGTAACCGTTGGCACATCTTCTATCTCTTGGTAAATCATGCTGACGCCTATATTTCTAGCAACTTCAACACTATTAATATCTACCGGCTCTCCATCAAACAATATAGTACCTCTGTCTCTTGTATATGCTCCTGAAAGAATTTTCATAAGAGTGGATTTACCTGCACCATTCTCCCCAACAATAGCATGAACTTCACCCTTTTTCAGGCAGAAATCGATTTCATCGAGGGCAACAGTCCCGGCAAAGGTCTTGGTAAGATTTTTTACTTCCAGTAGATACGTATCGGACATGTCACCGTGCCCTTTCGGAGTGCGTATGTTCCGCAAACGTTCCCGCAAACGTTTCAGTTTATTTTACTTATCATTATCTGTCAAGTTTTTTATCTCTTCCTTCAGGAATTTCTTACAACTTAGCTAATTATATGCATTTTATGGTTTTATATCAAACACATTGGTATACATTACGCGCCGTATCGCTAAATTTCATACTTTTTTAAATCGTATGACTGAAGAATCCACCTCCAGCCGCATGCGAGGTCGAAAGAGGCGCGGATCAGGGGCTTTGAAGAGTGCTGTGACGGATGTTCTACAAAACAATGGAAATCAGTTACCACTATAATAAAACAGCCGTGAAAACATTCCATGGAAGCCGTAAGTTCCCGCCGCTTTCCTTCAGATCATTACTCTTTATCTTTCTCGTTTAGATTACTCTTATCCATTTCACACTGAAATAGACGGTCGGTATTATGTAGACTGCCGTATTTTTAGCTCCGGCTCGAAAACGATTGTTCTGGGTTGCGATTCACCCCCGTGTGTGATCAGTGTGAAGATTTCTTCCGCCGATCGAAAACCATCGCAGCGGCTAAAAAGGCACGGATGACACAAGGATTACATTCGCATAAGGGGTAAACTCCCCCGTTTTTACAAAGCAGGCAACCGGCTCGCCCCTCCCCGCGCCGTGAAGAACGAGATCCTTGAACTCGTTGTGCGGAATATACCTAATTCTGATATCCTTACCCTTGTTCTTCTTTTTTGCGATGATCCTGCACAGCGCATCGTGCACATCCGGACTTACCGTTTTCGTCTCATCGGCAATAATCGCCTCTTCGATTTCAAAGTATTCCACTATCGGCTTTACAACATCTATGAATGGAGGAACTCCTTTAGTCACAGATAGATCAATTGTTTTTGTGAGGGTATGTAACGGAAAAGGGAAACCTCGATCAGTGATTACCAAGAGATCACCATGCCCCATTCGACCCATTACCCGAAGAAGCTCGCTATTAATAATACCAGTGGTTATCATCTTTACCCCCTCAAACGTTTGATGTACTCCTCAACCTCACTCATACTGGGAATTGATGTTTGGGCCCCACCTCTTGTTGTGGAGATTGCTGCAGCATGATTTGCATAGATCACAGCTTTTTTAGAATCTTCTCCCATAGCGAAACGTACTGCAAATGCTCCCGCAAAAACATCTCCAGCAGCAACTGCATCAATTGCATTCACTCTCGGAGCCCCGATCATTTCTTCATGATGATCAGGGTGGTGCAAGTATGCACCCTTTTCTCCAAGAGTAATTACTACAATCTTACACCCTCGCTCTATCAGTAAATTTGAAGCTCTAAATACACTCTTTTTTTCTCCTACCTTGTAACCTGTTAATACCTCCGCTTCAGATTCATTTGGCATCAGAATTGTACACCGTCTTATTATGCTATCAGACAATGAAACAGCGGGAGCAGGGTTTAATATAACAGGGGTACCAAATGACGATGCCTTTTTGATCGCATATTCTACAACTTGGACAGGACATTCCAATTGTGCTAAGAATACATCTGCTTTCTTTATAACATTTTCTGCCTCGTCGATGAGTTTGATATCCACCTCATCATTAGCACCCCCAATAAAGGAAATAAGATTCTGGCCTTTTTTATCGACAAGAATAAATGCTGTTCCAGTAGGGACCTTTCTGACTTTTTTAATATTTGTTACATCAATCGAAATTTTTCTCATTTTATTGATGAGCGTGCTCCCAAAATCATCATCTCCAACTGCACCGATCATAACTACGTTTCCACCTAATTTTGCTGCAGCAACAGCCTGATTAGCACCTTTTCCTCCGGGAAATTGATTGTATGAAATTCCTTTAACCGTCTCCCCCGGTCGCGGTAGCACATTACATCGGATTACCAAATCGTTGTTTATTCCTCCAAGCACTACTATCGTAGGAGCTTCTATAAGGGACACTCTCAGACTCACCTTCTTAGCTGCTTCACTATCTCAGTAAATCTCTTAACTCGATCAACATCAATTGGGTTGCTCAGTTTACCATTTTCCTTGAAATAACTTCCCACAATCGCTCCATCAACAAGTGGCAATAGGTCACGCAGGTTTTCAACCATTAATCCGCTTCCAATTAAGATTGGAATAGTAATTACTTTTCTTATTAACTCAATATCATCTCGTGCTGGTGGTCTCCCTGTCTTTAGCCCGGTTATTATCACTGCATCACCCATTGCCTCTTCAATATCCTCAGCTTGCTCTTCTAAACTTTTATCTGCTATAATCTGATGACTCCCATGCTTTACATGAAAGTCAGCAAATATTAAAATTTTATCTTCAGCGTTTAGATACGCACGGTAACGAATTGCTTTCGGTCCCGCAGCTTCTATTATTCCTGCACTAGATATATATGCATTAGCTAACTGGAAGGCTCTAATAAATTGACATCCTGTGGCAAGTGCAATCGCAATTGCTTGACACACACCATTGAGATGTACATTAACGCCAATTGGAATTCTGTATCTATCTCTCAGTTGCTGCAACACTGATGCCATTGTAGCGATTGTCTCAGGTCCAATCTCATCCGGTTTAAGCCATGGTCTATCCCACTGGTTTTCTACCATTACCCCATCTATTCCACCTTTGACCAAACGGTTGGTATCCTCTATGGCAGCATCAACAATCCCTTGTATACCTTCTTTTGAATTGTATCTTGAAGCTCCAGGGAGAGGTTTTAGATGAACCATACCTATAATTGGCTTATCCGTTTGAAAAATCTCTTTTAAATGCTCCTTTTTTCCCTTTGTGAAATCCGTATGCTTACTCCTTAATAGGTTTAATTGATTTCCTCACCACAAGTGTATTTTTTAAGCTATTTGCTACTTGCTTTTCTTCCTTTTTATCAAATTGATCTAAAAGTAGTACAACTGCTTTTGTTCCCATTTCTAGCTTAGGATGTCTAATAGTAGTTAAGGGAGGATTTATTAATGCGGACAACAGTATATCATCAAATCCTACCATTGAAAAATCATCTGGAATATGAAAACCCCTCTCTCTTGACCTTTGAATTAAGCCAAAGGCCATGAGATCATTTGAAGTAAAAATTGCTGTGGGCATTGGTTCTATCTTCATAAAAGAATCAAATGATTCATAACCACTTTGATAGTGGAAATCGCCAGTAATAATGAGGTTTTGATCTATAGGTATGTGATGCTTTTTTAGAGCTTAACAATACCCCTCTTCCCTCCGCAGACTATTGAGAACATCTCTCGGTCCTGAAATAAAACCTATTCGCTTGTGGCCTAACTTTATCAAATGCTCGACTGCTTCTATTGCCCATTTAAGATTATCAACGTATACCTGCAGGATGTCATCATTTGGTACTGATCGATCTACAATTACTAGAGGAATATATTCATTAAACTGATAGATCACATCATCATTTATACGCGGAGCAGCAAGTATTATTCCATCTACTTTTCTCTCTATTGCTGATTGATAGGTTATTATGATTAAAGTCAAGGACCATTATGACTAAACATCATCAGGATCTTTGACAAGTTAAGCTTTGTAAAAAGCAGCAGGTGACTGTATACTGCCCTTATCTCATCCCGGGAGTAAAAGGTAAAGGGCAGTAGATGACCTATAATTTTTCTGTGGCGCTCCTGCGACCACGTTGATAGGTTTGGTCGGCCACCTACTGCACCCGTACCGATAAAATGTGTGCCCGGTGGGTGTAACCACCCACTTTGGGACCACGAATAGTAGAATGGAAACAAAGCATAACCACCAAGGTATCTTGAACCTTTTTCTCCCTCATAAAAACAAGGAGGAAGTTATGATATCAAGGTTTCATGGAATTGATAAGCATAAAAAATATTCTACCATATCTGTGATGAATCGTAAAGGAAAAGAAGTTGATTTTAAAGAGAGATGTTATGACCTGAAAGAGTATATTGAGAATCTAGGTCCTGGGGATGCAGTAGTTATTGAATCTTCTACTGGGGCTTTCTGTTGTGCTGATCAGGTAGAATCTAGGGGAGCTTTGTGCTATGTGATTGATCCTCACAAGTTTAGGATTATAAAAGACTCATGGAAGAAGACGGACAAACATGATTCCCGAAATATGGTGAAAGCATTGTGGATTTATATTGTGACTGGAGAGTTTGGAATACCAACTGTCTACAAACCTGATGTTGTAATTAGAGATCTGAGGAAGCTTTTCAGTCAGTATCAATTACTGAACCGGCAGATACGAATGTTAAAGAATAGTATTCAGGCGATTGTTTTTGATAATGGGATAACGCTGACAAAGGATGAGAAGAATACATTACTTTTACCGAAGTATGGAAAAGAGATATTGAAGAGGTTTGAATTACCGCGTGCGAGTGAAATAAGTATTGAGTGTACTCTTGAGCTTTTATGGAGAGTAGAAGAGGAGAAAGAGAGAATAAGGGAAGAGATTCTTCTAACTGGGGAGCCATTGAAGGAAGCAGTGAAATTACTGATAACCATCAAAGGAATAAAACCATTGACGGCATTAGCATTTTTAGCTGATGTGGGGGATATTGAAAGGTTTAAAAAGTGGAAAAAGATGAATGCGTATCTTGGGCTTGTACCAAAGGCAAAGGATAGTGGAGGCAAGAGCAAGTCAGGGCATATCAATCGTGAATCCAGGAAGTTGACTCGTACTATTTTAACTCAGTCTATATATCATGTATCCAACTCGTCTCCCTCTTTAAGAAAGTTTTATGAGGATTTAGTGGAGAGGAGGGGAGCAGGGAGAGCACGTATAGCCTTAATTAGAAAGATATGTGGTGCAATGAGAAGTATGTTGTTAACTGGTGAATGTTATCGAGGAATGGATGATATACTTTTTACAAGAAAGCTAAAAGCCTATGAAAAAGATTTAGAAAATATGAAGATGGAGAGAAAAATCGCTTGACTTTAATCATAGTGGAAGAGATATAATTCGCGATTTAAAGAAACATCTGTACAGCGACACAAAAAAGCGCTCATCTGTGGCATGAATTCCACTTCACAAATTACATTTCCCCTCTTCTCTACTATATTACTTCAGCATGATATTTTGTCAAGAAAAAAGCATTCTAATGATTTTTTGTGTATTTCTGAAAATAGAGGTATTTACACCTCAATTCTGTGTATTTCTTCTCTCGTCGACGTGTGATAATATGAAGATCAGTAGACTTTTGTGACTACCTTAGCGAAGGGTGAGGCATTTTTTTTCAGGCATTCTAGTATTTTGTTCACTACATTGTCAAAATACGAAATCTTGGATAAGAGGGATATTAAACTAACGATTCATCACATAGAAAATTCCGCTGATAGATAGAGGTGGATCATTATCAGAGAAACTATCAAAAGTCGAACAAGCAAAAAAGTCGAGAAATGTTTCTAGAGCAATTATACTGCACTACACATAAAAAAATCGCTTAGAATCGTTATATAGCTGTTTCAGCACGGTTTTTACACCATGTTTACATCTCTTTCTATCACGCATCTTTTTTAAATATTTCTTAGGAATGAGTGTTTATTGAAAAACCTAATTCTATTCCTCCCTTATAACAGATCAATTATTACTTCTAGATATACTCATTGTTTTATGAGTGGCACTATCCTTGATGAATTGATAAATAGCTCTTACTCGATCCAGATACTTGAATAGAGTATATGCAAATTGAGCTTTATTCTTACCGTCCTTTATATATTTCTGAAGATATTGCTTTGTGAACGCCATATCCGCTCTTTTTCCATAGATTGACGCTAAGAAACAGGCAGATAATTCTGCAACGATCTCTCCTCCAGCATAATCTTCGTTGTCAGAGTTTCCTAGCTTGTGGTCTATCGAGTGACTAAGTTCATGGAGAAATACCTGCTCATCAGTCGTACATAGAGCTATCTCATTACTCTTTCGGTCAAAATAACCGTAATAGCCAACGCCTGGTTGTACTTTTAAATTCACTCCCATCTCTTTCACTATTTCAACTAGAGGGAGTGAACAAAGCTCCGCTTGATCTTTCATTTTTTGTAAATAAGGCAGCTCTTGTCCTTCAGTAGATTCATATGGGAATACCATTATACGTCTCCAGCCGACGAGTTTTTCTTTCTCTTCTTTCGTATCTTTGTCTTTGATCTTTATTATCCTTGGACCGAGAATAAAAACAGCCTTTTGGAAGCCGTTTTTTACATGTCTTTCTACCTCCTCCCATTGCTTCTTTCCTCTACAATCGAAGCAGTTATTTCTGAAACAGATAAACTGATTAGCCAAGCTCCATTTTGCTAGTGGTATATCTTTTGGAATTGAGAAAGCTTTTTTCATGTATTTTGGGAATTCTTCCTCCTCGATTAGAGTGGTGACTAAATCTTTTAAAATTTCTTGGCTACTAGGCGCTTTAAACTTCTTCATATTCACCCTCCTAAAACAGTTGTATCAGTACTATTTTGCCTATAGCCGTCCTCTATTTTGACCAATAGATCAACAGCAAATAACTCTGCCCAATTATTCTTTTTAAGGAAAATCGATTATCTTTTCTGTTGCTAATTACCGGGAAGTCTTACAGTGTGAATTAGGAAGGTATTATTGTAGCCTTATACTTTACTATGTTTTGTATTATAAGTAGGAAAAAAAAGAGATGTAAATATTAATAGATCTCTCTCTAATATATTTACTCGGTATTGCATTTATTTAATTTCCTCTATTTCCCTGTCTCCAGGAGCCAATTTATATCCCCTTTCTATTATTTCATCTAGCCATGCTTCTAAACATTGATTTAAATATTCTTTTATTTCAGTATCCTCACCGTTTTCATTTGTTCTCATTATATTATATACACTGAGATACGAAGAAAGGCTTTGATAAGCTACTACTTCAGCAGTTTCTAAATCCTCATCAATTTCTATTTCGTAAGTTGGATCTGCAACAAGGTCACCATTTACAAGATAAAAATGTGATACTTCAATATGATAGTGGCTACTAAAAGAACTTCCAAAATATTCAATATACAGATTCTTATTACCTGGAGATTTATATTTAAAATACGATTCTGTACATCTATTTTTTTCAATATCAAAAATGGTACAAAGTTTTTTATAATTTCTTTGATAAATATTCATATTCGTCTCCTAATATTGTTAAGGTAAAGAAGAGGAACGCAAGGTAATTTAATTTGCTATTTTTGTGATATCAGGAAAAATGGTGTATTCTTTTTAGATTTATCTGCTCTTAAGGCGTTCTCTTCGGTTTCTTCAAACCAATATACAATACGGTTCAACGTTAATTTATCAGTTCCTTTTTTCCACCTAAGTCCATAAAGCTTGGCCAAATCAGTTTTAATAGATGAAAATATTTTTGAAAACGATTGTGGACTTTTAAACCATCCATCAAATGATTTAGAATCACCATATAGAGCTTTAGTAAGTAAGCTATTTACCTCTCGAGCAGTCATCTCCTCTCCATACGTTATTAGATTATCCGCCATAGCTTTTTCAATTGCATCACATATAGGATTACCATCCAAGAGAAAAATGGACCTTTCAGCAGTTAAGTAATTAATAAAATCATTCCATATGTCCATTTTGTTTTCTATTATAGCAAATAATCTAGCAAGTGTTTCCCAATCAGCATTTCTTAGAGGAGAGCTATGTTCCAATTTACCATCTTTAATCAATGCAACAGCTTTTAATAGTCTTCTCATAACATTTGTCCACCATATGTTTCTATTTGATATAGACAATTGGATAAAGTCACGATCTGGAATAAATGATTTCTCTTTATCATCCGTTGAAGAGTCAATTCTCTTTAATGGTAAAATTATTAATCTGTCTGTAAGATCATCTCTTTTAAATGTAGCAAGTGTCCGAGCTGCAAAAGCTATCCATGCATTATAATTAATATTTAGATCTTCATTTGTAGTGTATAATTTCCGAACTACATCCCTCATTCCTGTTACCATTCCTGCTAATATATCTTGTAGTGCTGGTTTATATTTATTAAAATCATCGATAACCATTAAGCGATTAGCTGAAGATGCCGCTCTTAAATCTTTAATATTTTCTGGGACACCAATCACCTTGGCATTAGGACCGAATATATTCTGCAACATTATTTGTAAAGCTGTTGTTTTGCCAGACCCTTTCTCTCCAACTAAGGCATAATATATGCGACTGGGACATAGCTCGAAAAAGAAAATGCTTAGAATAAATGATCTAAACACCAGTCCAAACATTTCCTCATCACCATCCCAATTGGGAAGTATTGTTGTTTGTCTGATAAGCTCATCTTCTATATTTCCTTCAACAAGTTCATACGGACTCCATAATGGATTATCATAAAAAAGTATATTCTCTCCATTAACTTCTTCTGTAATTGATTTACCATCAATACGGAATACAACTCCATCAAAACGACTGACGTAAAGAACTTTCTCTACATCATCCCAATATGTGAGCATCGCTATTTTTCTACTCGGTGAAAAGCGAGCAGTAGTTCGACAATCTTCAATAAAATAAGAAAAATCTGTACTAGCCGGATTTATTCCTGTTAAAGCGTGAAGCCAAGCATACCATATTGGAGAGTCAAGGTTATATAATCTCTTCTCATCCTTATATAAATAAAACAACTCATTTTCTTCAGATTGTACAAATTCACCATGTTCAGTTAGCCAAGAAAGCAGTAATTTTCCAGCTCCTTTTCTTCTTTCTCGAACTGAAGTTTTGTCCTCTTTTTTTTCGTTTTTACCTTCGAGTATAATAAAAATAAAATCTTGTAAATAGGGATCAGGACAAGGAATTGCATATTTAGAAATATCTGCTGCTATTTCTTTTTTTATTTTAGCTCCAACTTTGACACGAAGTTTACCATGCTTATACCGAAGAGTGCTTTTCACTATTTCCTCAACTTCATCATCAGAAAGTGGGGGGGCACATTGTATTTTATTTATCGAATGAAGATTTTCTTTAATAGCTTCAGCTGCTACTCCTTTGCTTCGCAATGAACAACCTAGGTTGAAAAGAGTGGTATTTCTAGAACCCTCTTTAATTTTCTCAGGCACATTTATAGATGATGGTGTATTCTTTTTAGAATCAGTTAATAGCTTTAATAACCATTTTGGAATAGGAGCTAATTTGATATCATCGATTCCATGCGATTCTCTCCATTTATAAATTCTTCCAGATTGATGTTTACTTGGAGGAGCTACTACATATCCGCCTTCGGCTCTGACATCTACTCCTGGAAATTCCTCTCCGAGTCCAGTCCTGTTTTTAATTAACAAGCTGTTTTTAGGATATGAGAAGAAAATGTGCTCTCCACCTCCTCCTGTCACCGATCTAACTGTGGCTGGTAATTTCCCATATCGTCGTACTAATTTCTTTACTGACTTAATTCCCTCATGCTGTGGATCAACATCCAATACAACCAATTTCGACTTCTTCCCTGTGGCAATTCCTATGTTCGCTTCGGGATATTTCTTCCACCACTTACGTATTACATTTTTATCTGTTGTTGCATCTTTAAATCCATTTCTAGTAAGAGGATGTTTTCCCACGCTGCTACATTGAGGTTTTTTACATGAACATCCCTTTGTGGTAGGATAATGAAGAGGAAATACTCTCCATCCGTGACTTGCATAGTCTAATGCATCTTTCAACTTTTGTTGTTGTAAATCTTCGCGATTTATGCTAGATTTACTTTTAGGTACGTCTTTTGACGAACCGTTACTGTTTTTAGCGCCCATGTCACCAGCATGGGCGTTTTCTTTTTCTTGCATTGTCTTCCTCCATAAATAGAAATTTTCATTGTCGTCTGCCTCAAAAATAAATATTGAGTCAGCTGACAATATATTAGGCAATTGCTGCTGCCTTTTCGCCTCTTCTCAGATTTTTGAGTGCCTCCTCTAATTGATCATCAACTATGTGAGTATAGATCATCGTTGTGCTTATATCGGCATGGCCGAGCGCTTTTTGCACAAGTCGAAGGTCTTTTGTCTCTCTATACAGATCTGTGGCGAATGTATGCCTCAATGTATGAGGATGAATATTTTTCGTTATTCCCGCTTTTTTCGCTAAACGCCTTAGAAACTGCCGGACATATACATCATAGACAGGTCTTCCTTGAAGCGTAGTGAAGAGTAGATCTACTTTCACCGGTCTTTTTTCTCTCCACTGAGCCAGTAGATTGAGATCATTATCATTAAGCCACAGCACGCGATCTCTGTTCCCTTTTCCCTGCCTCACAATCATTTTTCCTGAGATCCAATTTATATCGCCATTACAGAGGTTAATTACCTCTGAGATTCGAAGTCCGATATCCACCATGAGGGTGAGCATACAGAGATTTCTCAGTCCGATCAACGAATTATTGTTGATTGAAAATAACAATTTTTGTCTTTCTTGTTCGGTAAGGATTTCAGGTATTTTCCTCTGCTTTGTAGTAATAATTGGCATAGTCACCCTCCATATTTAAGGGTATTGAAAATACATCTTTTCAACACTCTATTTACAGCATCCTCTCGAAACGAAAAGAAGACAACAGCAAAAAATTGAAATATTACATTTATTTACTATAATACTCGAATACCTTCTCTAGTTCTCTCGCATAGAATATGATTTCGTTATAACCTATATCGATGTCCATCTTCATAACATTTTTGAAAAAGCCCTGCCCTGGAACTCCACAGCCCTCCCGAACAACAACAGCTGATGGAAGAATACCTTTTTTTGGGTACACTTCCCGATCTATTGATGAGAGAATATGACTCAATTTTTTATAATCTTGTAAGTTCTCATGCGGAAACTTCGCTATTTCTGCAAAATGAGAGTAGGCGATGGTTCTCCCTTTTCTAGCAAATACCTCTAGTATGTATTCGAATTTCTTTTTCATTTCTAATTCGTAGTTGATTTTTTTTCTCATATTTACCTCCAAAAGGTTGTTTATTTATAGTGCATTGCATCTGCTCGGCTAAAATCTTTAATTATTTTTCCTTTTTTATTCGGTACTACAGACTCAATAGGATCCACACTTTTATCGTTAATCCAGGATTCTAACTTCTCCACACTAAAAAAAACTCTTTGGCCTATTTTTATGTAAGGTATTCGTCGGCAGCATATATACTTGTAGATCGTAGATACCTTAAGACCAATAATTTCTGAAGCTTCCTGTATCGAAAGTAATTTTTTCAACCTTCATTACCTCCTTACATCTGTTTTCCTCAGAATACATATTATGTGATAACTACAAAACCCTAATTTTTAGCGGATAAAAATATTGAAAATTAGATTAATTAAATTGATGGATCATATTCAAAGGTGGGTATTTAAAGGATATTAACCGCTTAGCCAAGTTTTGTGATCTAAGAGGTGTGAAATAGCACTAAGGTCTTTAAAGGAGGAAGGATTAACCCTTGGCCAATTACAGCCACGAATAAGTTCTACGAAACTAGGCAGGAATGGCAATCGTTCTGGTTGATATCTATGTTTGATATAAAGAAGGTGCCCCAAATCATCATAAAGCAAACTAAAAGGTAAGAGGTCTGGTTTACACTGCAAGGAATTGGCCAGTTCCCAAATAATGGTATCGGCAGTTTTGGGGGACATAAAAAAATTAGGTACCTTCAGAAAGAATCTGTCGACAAGTTCTGAATCTTTATGGATAAAATATCCTTTGTTTTCTCCCTTACTTTTTATCAATGATGGCCAAATGTATATTTTATCTGCCTCAAAATCGATTTGATCTCCTGAAAGGTCAACAGAATAATTTAGATTAAAATCTTTATCATCTACAAAATTGTCTACACGATCTTTTTTATTTGCTGGGAACAATAATAAAAAATTAATCTCTTCTAAATTATGATAGGCCAAAATCCATTCTTCGGGAAACGAAAAAGCATTCAAAACATTCCCGAGTTTAGATAGATTTAAATCATGAAAGAAATTACATTCTTTGGCCACTTTTATAGGTACAGGAAGTCCTCTAAACACTGTGTTGTTAATACCTGGGAATATGGATGTATCGGGGACTGCTTTTTTGTATTCTTTTCTGGTTTTTCGATTTCCTATACTACTCTGATATAATTTAAGTCTACTTAAACAAATATCATGTAATATGAAGCAAAAGTATGGTGACTTACTGAAAGCTTCTTTCTTTTTAATGTACAATGCCAAAATAGTCTTCCTGTATCTTTAATACATCATGAAAATCTTCAATCTTAAAATGTGTATAATGCTCAGTCATTTCAAGTGTTCTATGACCTGTCAATTGTCTTAATTTGCTATCGTGTATTTTCCCCCGCATGAGGCTATTGTAAAAATGTCTCCATGAGTGAAACGTTATATTCCGGTCCTGTCGCTCCTCCTTTGTTATACCAACGTTCTCAAGCGCCTTATATAGCTTCTTCAAGACGAGTTCGTTACGTATCGGTACTTTCTGTATCCCATCAATAAATACAAGATCATCGGCGTCTTTATACGGCAATGCACCGATAACTTCATATAAATAGAATAAGGTTTTTGATGGTATTGGAATGTCTCTATAGGAGCTACGTTTCGGTTCCTTCAATCCATATTTTGGGTCCCAAGTGTGAACAACTGATATATAACCATCATTATGTAAATGCTGAATCCGCAAGCCCTGGCATTCCCCCAAACGCATTCCCGTAGATGCTGCAAGTAGGTTGATAGCAAAGTGCCGGATATCGCCACTCCAGACTTCGTTAATGGTGGTATCAGTAAATAGCGTTTTTACCTGTTCCAATGTGAGGATTGACTTTTTTCTTTGATTTTCTTTTAATTGTAAGATAGGGTCGGAAGGATTTTTTTGAAGATATCCCAACCTTACTGCTTCTTTAAGCATAATTTTAAGACAGGTTAGACAGTGATTTATGGTGGTGTGTGAAAGAGTCTTTCCTATTCGGCCTTTCTTCTCACGGAGCTGTTGTATCCATGTCTCTATCGTATATGTGTTAATCTTTTGAAGTCTTTTCTTCTCATAATATGGCAGAATGTGATGTTCAAGATAACCCCTCATTACATCAACATATCGTCTTGATAAGCTCACACCTCTTGATATCTTACTTTTTACATAGGGACACTCATCCCATACCCACCATTTTTCAGCATATTTACCAAACGTGATGTTCTTATCTGAAGTTATGATGCCTTTCTTAAGCTGTTCATATGCCCATGTCTCGGCAGCTGCCTTTGAGGTTTGCCCTGTACTCCGCGCAGTGAGCCTGTTACCACTTTCATCGTAGAATTGACAATAATAGACTTGTTTGTTTTTCTTTGTGGTTGGTCGTTTATGTAGGCTAAATGGTTTGTGCATAGTTCCCTCCTCTTTCTTTTTGCTCAGAATATTGCTCAGAATAACAAGTTAGGAAAGAGAAGGAAACAAAAAACGACGTGTTAATTGTTTTATATATAACAAATAACACATTCTGGGGGAGAAGGATTCGAACCCTCACAAGCAGATCCAGAGTCTGCCGTGCTACCATTACACAATCCCCCACTTGCAGCAGTTTTAAATT
>Ga0209636_10004765_pt1 | contig 13861 bp, 16 predicted proteins | sample DeeMarSWOR152_54_FD_187464 | JGI IMG/M metagenome (GOLD analysis project Ga0209636, IMG submission 187464) | Marine sediment microbial communities from White Oak River estuary, North Carolina - WOR-1-52-54 (SPAdes) (version 2) | ecosystem: Environmental > Aquatic > Marine > Intertidal zone >...
TTCCTAATTCTGCTATTCTATCGTCTTCAAAACCTACATAGCCTTTATCAAACCCATCTTGGTTTAGAATATCTCCCGTGACATATCTCATTCGAAATAGTGTAATAAAAACTTGTTTTTATAGTCTCTTTCTAGTTTGTAAAAGCATTTGTTAATATAGAAATATTTTTGAATAGCAGCATTGATTTCAATTGATCTTAGTCTCAATAGAATAACTGAGTTGATATGTAAAATGTTGGATGATTTTGAGATAATTTCAAAAATAGATAAATCAAATATGTTAGATAGGCTTGCTCAATTTCCTGAACAAATCAGAGAAGCCGTTGAAATAGCAAATAATGCAAATATTGATAAGTTCATCAAGATCGATAATGTGATAATTACTGGAATGGGCGCCTCGTCGATAGCTGGAGACATTGTAAAGAGCTTGTTTAGAGATAAAATAGATGTCCCCATAAGTGTAAACAGAGATTATGATCTGCCAAAATGGGCTAATAAAGATACATTGGCAATTTTTGTTAGCTATTCCGGAAATACAGAAGAGACAATCAGTTCTTTTAAAATTGCAAGTCAGAAAAAATGTAAAACAATATGCATTTCATCTGGCGGAAAGCTGCAAGAACTCTCTGAAAAACGTGGAGTGAAGAACATCACAATCCCATCAGGATTTCAGCCTAGAGAAGCAATCGCCTATTTGTTAATATTATTGATTACTATTCTTAAAAAAAATAGTCTTTTAAAAAATAGTTTAGATGCAGATATTGAGGAGTCTATAGCTGTTATAAAAGATTTTGTGGATAATAACAAAAAATCAGTTATCGAAGCGAATAATCTTTCAAAACAAATTGCAAGAACAATATTAAACACTACACCTCAGATCTATGGCTGGGGAATTTACTATCCAATTGCAAAGAGATGGCGCACTCAATTTAATGAAAATAGCAAAATTATTGCAAGAGAAGATGTTGTCTCAGAAAGTAATCATAATGATATAGTTGGCTGGTCTTCAAACCCTGAAGCGTCAAGAAATTTTTCTTGTATTATGTTTAGAGACAAAAATGAAGGATCTCTTAATATCTCAATCCGTCTTGACTTTATGAAAAAACTTTTTCAAGATACCGTAGCAAACATCATAGAAATTCATCCAAACGGGAAAAGTAGATTGGCAAAGATGATGCATACACTGTGCTTAGGAGACTTTGTTAGTTGTTATTTAGCTATCTTGAGACAAATTGACCCTACTCCAGTCGATGTTATCATAGAATTGAAGAACCGACTGGCAGAGAAATAGCTATAATTTTATACAAATTGTCAAAACAGCTAATTTTTTAGAAAAAACATAAATATTATTAAAACATCTAACATTTAACCTTTAAAAGGTGGCTAGGATAGTGGGATGCCAAAGATTTAGCGTTAGCTTTACTTTTTCTATACTTACATTACTACTATTTAGCACATTTATAGTATCAACTATTACTGCGCAAGAGGAAGAGGAACTTTTTATTGTAATTTATGATCCCGATACTACTCTTCCTTTGGAAAAAAATATTTTTTTAGAAGGGAAAAACTACGATATCGCAATCGGCTCTAAGAATCAAACTGGATTTGTATATGATGCAACTGTATCTGTTCCTTGGGCAGATTATATAACAAGTGAAGAAATGCCATGGATAACTGTAGAATCACCTAGTTTTGAAGAATACAATCAATTTGTTATAAGAGCATCAAAACAGGGATTTTTACATGCAGAAATAGAAATTGCTGTTATTAAGGGTACATTAGCTGTTACAACAGACAAAGGAATAGTAGAAGAAAAAGAAAGTTTTCAAGTTATAGTAACTGATCAAAATGAAAACGTGGTTGAAGGTTCTATAGTTTATTTAGACATAGAAGATTCTGGAGCTGACTCAGACGTTACTAATGATAACGGAGTGGCATATCTCGAGGCACCAGATGTCGATGAAAGAACTGACATTGCTATTATTGCCTTTAAAGAAGGATATGAGGCAGGTTCAAAAACGATACGTGTGGAAAATGTAAAAATAGGATTTATTGATGACATGGCCCCTGTGATTGGAGCAGTAATTGTTCTCATATTTTCAATGATATTTGTCAAATTTAGGAAAAGGATATCAAAACCTACATCTGACGTTGCTACGGATATTCCTAGATACAGAACTGGAACATCCATGGATAAATCTAAACCAAAAAAAGAGAAGGAGATATCTAATTTAGATAAAGGGCCAAGGGTGGAGGAAATTAGAATTCGTGCTCAAGATAAAATCAAGGAATCTAAAGGATTCTCTGAAGAAAAAGAACCGGGATTGATTCATAAAAAGGGTGAATATGAGTGGTTTCAGGGAACTGACTATATGAGATATAAAATAGATGAATTAACAAAAGAGATGGATAGTAAAAATGCAGATAAATGGTTTGAGGGCGTACCAGATATAAGATCCAAAGTAGATGAAACTTTAAAAAAGAAACAAAAAAAGAAAAATAAAAATGAATAGTTCTTAAATACAGCTATGTACTTTATGGTTTGACTATGCCCAAGAAATTAATGACCGATTTTTACGAATTAAAAGCAAAATACTTGATGGATAAAAGAGTATGGGATTTGCCAATAATAGAAGAAAAAGAGGATATTCATCATGTCTTAAATATTCTTGGTGCAAGAAATCATATATGGGTTGTAAAAGATAAAGAGAGTAAAGAACTAGTTGGAGTTATAACAGAACATGATGTGTTATCTATACTTGCCCCTAAGAGATTTCCATCTTATGTTTTTGGGATGCCTGATATCAAATCAATTCATCATGGAACAGCAAAGACAGCAGCAGATGTCATGTGTTGCAGAGGACTTGTAACCTGTAATAAAGAAGATAAAATTGTAGATGTCCTAGAGAAGATGACAAAGCATCAATTAAGAAGACTTCCAGTGGTTGAAGATAAGATACTCATAGGCGAGCTCACTTTACATCAATTAATCAGGAAATATTATGACGCAACTCAATATGAACCAATAACAGATAACGAAGAAGGTTGATTCTAACGATATTTGATATAGTTTTATTGATAGCTCTAGCTCTAGTATTTGCAAGAGTTTTTGGATATCTATTTGACAGACTTAAGCAACCTGCAGTTATTGGTGAAATAATAGCAGGCATTATCTTAGGCGGTATAGGATTAATAGCTTTTACAGGGCAGACAATTTCGTTTTTAGATATATCCTTTTCAATGCCCCAATTTGACTTTAATTCTGAGGAGTTTGGGCTCTTAGCTGAAATAGGAATACTATTCCTACTCTTTATATCAGGTTTGGAAACCAGTCTATTTAAACTGAAGAGGATGGGTAAGAACTCGACTTTTGTAGCTACTGGTGGAGTTATTCTACCCTTATTACTGGGCATAGGTGTTGGAATATTTTTTCGTTTTACAACACAAGAAAGTATTGTAATTGGCTTAATTTTGGTCGCTACTTCCGTAGGAGTTACAGTTAGAACTTTACTTGACATACATGCATTGGATACAGATGTTGGTACTACCATTTTAGGTAGTGCTGTAATAGATGATGTCCTGGGTATTATTTTGTTAGCATTTGTATTGGGAATGGATTCTCCGATTTATGTTGGAATTAAAATAGTGATTTTCTTCCTAATTTTTCTCTATCTTGGATTAAAAGTGATGGATAGATTATTAAATCTTGGAGATAAAATTCATCTACCAAAGGCATTTTTAAGCATTTCTCTAGCAATATTTTTCATATTTGCATTCTTTGCAGATAGATTTGGTATAGCAGGAATAATAGGGGCATTTGTTGCTGGACTACTCATTGGAAACACATTAAAATCTAGAAAAATCGTGGATGATGTGCATGCGATTGGATATGGATTTTTTATTCCACTGTTTTTTGTTTGGGTGGGAGCTGGATTGTGGAAAGGGGCAAGCGAGGATCTTTCATTTTATGCTACTGTTGGTCTGATTGCCCTTGTTATAATTATCGTAGCAATAATTGGAAAAATAGTTGGTTGTGGTATTGGAGCAAAACTTGCTGGTATGAATACTAAAGACTCCTTAAAAGTTGGAATTGGTATGATTCCAAGAATGGAGTTGGCTCTCATAATTGCAGGCTCTGCAATTTCAAATGGACTATTATCCTCCCCAATGGTAGAACATCAGATACTTGCAATAACGATTCTATTAACCATTGTAACTACTTTAATAACCCCGTTTTTAATTAAAGCAGTATTTCATCAATAATATTTTGATAGATATGAAATTGCTATTTGAGTTATCAAAAGAACACAAAACATTGCCCATAGACGAGGTTTTATCCTCCTTAAGGGCAGAGAACATTGTATATCATATTATTGAATCAAATAAGGACGCATTGGTAATAAAATCTGATGTTAACTCTGAAAAAATATCGAGTCTAGCTAAAAGATTATCTTCAACATTTTATGTTGATGAATTGATTTTTTCCTGCTCAAATTCTATTGATAGAATAAAAAAGTGTGCAGTCGAAAATAAGATAGATGAGAAGGGTTCGATATCTATTAAATATAGGAATAGATCAAATTCTATTGACTCACAACCAATAGTAAGAACACTCGCAGAGATATATACAAAGAACAGAACTGTAAATTTAATAAAACCTGATTTAGAAGTTCGTGCTTTAATTACTGATACAAAGGTATATGTTGGTTTGAAAATTAGCGAAGTTGGTAGGAGTCAGTTTGATAAAAGAAGGGTTCAGTATAGGCCGTTCTTCTCTCCAATTTCTCTTCATCCAAAATTGGCTCGTGCGTTGGTAAACTTATCTTGCATTAAGCAGAATCAAACATTGTTGGATCCTTTTTGTGGTACAGGCGGAATATTACTTGAAGCCGGACTTATTGGTGCAAAAGTAATAGGTAGCGATATAGAGGAAAAAATGATCGATGGTTGTAAAAGAACTCTGGATTTTTATAATGTTAAAAACTATGAATTGTTTTGCTCAGATGTAGGCAATATTAAGAAATATATTCACAGCGTTGATGCTATTGTTACTGATTTACCTTATGGAAAATCAACAACAACTAAAGGTGAAAATCTTAACCAACTCTATAAACGCGCTTTTGAAAGCATTTCTAATGTATTGAAAAAGAAAAAAGTAGCTGTTATTGGCCTATCTAATAAAGATATAATCTCCGCAGGTGAGAAATATTTTTCATTAATAAAAAAACATGAATTTAGAGTTCATGGTAGCCTAACCCGTTACTTTGCAGTATATCAAAAATAACCAAAATGCTTTTACCTAAGGTTACTATCCGCAGTTTAAATGACACAACTAAGAATAATATTTCTTGGTACCAGTGGAAGCTGGCCTACAGTAAAAAGAAACGTAACATCTATTGCGATAAAAAGAGGGAGTAAAGTAATTCTTTTTGACTGTGGAGAAGGGACACAAAGACAGTTTCAAAAATCAAACCTTAGCTATATGCAAATAAATGAAATTTTTATCACACATTTTCACGGAGACCATTTCTTAGGTTTGCCAGGTTTAATCCAAACAATGGAATTAAATGATAGAGAAAAGCCAATTCATATTTATGGTCCTGAAGGAATTAAGAAACTTGTATCCCAATTGCTGTCTCTTGGTTATTTTAGACCATCCTATAAAATCATATCGCAAGAAGTAAAAGATGGAGATGTCTTGGATTTTGATGATTATAAAATAAGCGCTCTTAAGGTAATTCATAATGTTCCATCGTTAGCGTTTTGTCTAGAAGAAAATAAACGTCCAGGTAAATTTAACAAACCAAAGGCGTTGAAGTTGGATATACCTGAAGGCCCACTCTTTAGTAAACTTCAACGGGGCCAATCTATAACATTAAAAAATGGTAAAAAAGTCACTCCACAGATGGTATTAGGCCCTTCAAGAAAAGGAAGAAAGATAGTTTTTTCTGGAGATACTCGACCATATGATAAGATGATAGAGTTTTCTAAGAACGCTGATGTTTTGATTCATGAAGCAACTTTTGATTCTGAACTTGAAGATATGTCTATGGATTATGGTCATACCACCGCCCATCAAGCAGCAGAAATTGCAAAAAAAGCAAACGTCGAAAGGCTTTTTTTAACTCATATTAGTCCTAGATATCTAAAAAATAGTATCTTGGAAGATGATGCACGTAAAGTATTCAAGAATTCGTTTGTTCCCAAAGATTTTCAGGAAATTGAAGTCAATTTGAAAAAATGATAATCTTAGTGTCAAAAAATCATAATTTTATTAAACATCTGTGACAATTCACTTTTGATTTTTTATGAAAGATCGCCCATCATATGATGAATACTTTATGGAAATGGCTCACGTAGTTGCTAAAAGAAGCACTTGTTTAAGAAGAAAAGTAGGGGCCATTTTGGTTAAAGACAAGCATATTTTAAGCACTGGTTATAATGGTGCACCTAAGGGTTTTAAGCATTGCTCTGAAGTGGGTTGCCTGAGAGAGAAAATGGATGTTCCTGCTGGGGAAAGACATGAACTGTGTCGGGGATTGCATGCTGAACAGAATGCCATCATCCAGGCAGCTGTATTTGGTGTCTCAATAAAGAATTCTACATTATATTGTACAAATACTCCCTGTGTTGTTTGTGTTAAGATGCTTGTTAATGCAGGTGTTACAGAAATTATCTATGCTGGTGACTATCCAGATGAACTTGCAAAGAAAATGTTAAATGAAAGCACCTTAAAAATAAAAAGATTTAAATAATACATCCACATATAAAAAATTGGAAGTTAAAATATAAAATTTAAAATATGAAAAAAAGTTGAAAAATGAGAAAAATATAAATACTTAAGAATTGATTTATTTCGCGAGGAGAAAGTATGAAACGAAAAAGATCTTTCGTATTGGATGAAAAGGATACTAAAGCGGTTCAACTATTCGCGGATCTTGGGATGCCAAAAAATCTTGCTAAAACATTACTTTACATCTCTCAAGTTGACGAATGCCGCTCTGCCGATGTTGAGCAGGGAGCTGATCTTCGGCAACCTGAAGTTAGTGTTGCCATGCAAGAACTCAGAAGAAGAGGATGGGCAAAAAAACGTGATATTAAGAAAAAGGGAAAAGGAAGACCAGTCCATCTGTATAAGCTAACCTCCAATTTACCAACAATTTTGAAGAGTTTTGAAAAAGAAAAGATGAAAGAAGTAGAAAACATCAAGCAAGATTTAAATCAACTAAATAACCTCGTATCTAAGATAGAAAAACCTTAGAACTATTCAAATGGCGTGGTAATACTTCTTTTTTATTATTTATATTCATCTATTAGTTGTAAGTATGTAGCTGGTGATCTTTGAGTGAAAGAGAGAGTAAAAAATATTTTCAATATCATTGAAGCAAAATTAGATGCAATAATATTGAAAAATTCAGTACTACCATACATTGACGATAATTTCTTTTATGTTACAGGTTTAGAAAATGGTATTTTTGAAGGATCCATTGCTGTTTTATATCCTAATGGTGATGTTGATCTTGTTGTTCCAGAACTTGAGGCAGAAAGTGCAAGCAAATCTAAGTTAAATATTCACGTTTATAAAAACAAAGAGGAAATGAATAAGATAATTAAAAAATCTTTTTCATCTCTGAAGAGGTTAGGATTGAATTATAATGGAATTTCACATAAAGATTTTGGCAAACTGAAAGATATGTTTACCAAATCGTCATTTATTGATGTTTCAGAAGAACTAATGAAAACTAGGCTTGTAAAAGACCAATTAGAATTAAAACTAATCAAAGAAGCATGCAAGATATCAGATACTGTTATGAAAAAGATACCGGAAATGCTAAAAGAAGGAATGTACGAATATGAAATAGCTGCAGAGATTGATTATCATATGCAGAGGCTTGGTGCACAGAAACCTGCATTTGAAACCATTTCTTCCTTCGATAAAAATACTGCAGAGCCCCATTACAGCCATGGGACTACCAGATTAAAAAATGGAAATTTTGCATTATTTGATTTCGGAGCATGTTTTAGAAAATATAATTCAGATATAACACGGACTTTTGTATTTGGGCGTGCAGACAAACAGCAAAGAGAGATGTATGAAACAGTACTAGAAGCACAAAACATCGGCTTTGATGCAATAAAAACGGGTGTCAAAACAAGAGAAGTGCATAAACTAGTTAGTTCGTATATAGATAGTACAAAATTCAAAGGTAGATTTATTCATTCTACAGGGCATTCTCTTGGACTCGCAGTTCATGATGGAGCAAGATTTGGCCCTGACGATAAAATAGAATTAAAAGAGAATATGGTGTTTACAGTAGAACCAGGAGTGTATATTTCAGGATTTGGCGGAGTCAGAATAGAGGATGACATACGTGTGAAAAAAGAAGGAATTGAATTTTTAACAAATAGTTCTAGAGATTTATTAGAAATATAGGGTTCTAGGTCTTTTTATCTCTTTTATAAGTCCAATTGATCTCACTGTTTATCTTTCTATATAACTGTGCACCTTTTTCCACGATTTTACGTTCTTGTAAAACTTCTATTGCTTCATCTGCTAGTATCTTCATTATTTCGCGAATTTCTTTTCTGTTTGACTTAATAAGTTCGGTTCCAACATTTAGTAGCTCTCCAACTATCTCTGAAATATCTTCTCCCTCTATACTAATGTTTATTTTGACCATTAATATCACTCGACAAATGTTTTTTATAGTTTGATGTGCGGGCATAAAAAATGCAATTTATATACTTTGTTATAGTGCCTAGTTTTTTTTGCCAGAAGAACCTGCAATACAATTCACTTACATATACATCCAGTGGCGGACCATGTACAGTCGGGGTCAAAGAGGTAAACAGTATGGCATCCACCTTTAATTGTGAGGATTAAACCATATAAGATTATGAAAATGGCAAATACAATTTCTCCTAAAATCAAAAGAATTAACAGAATTTTACATTTCAATGTATTATCTAGAGTAAATTCCGAAAGGTTGAATTCTTCCCCCCTCAAATTATTAGGAACAAAAGATTTGTATGGAGTCTCCCGTATTAGATAAAAAACAGCTAATATTTCTTCAAGACCAACTTCTATATCGGTTAGCGGTTGTTTATAACGTTCAGCAACTAATACAACGAATTTTAAGAATGTTTTATCATCCATGCTTTTGATCGTATCTATCATTTTCTGAATTTGTACTGTTTTACTGTCTCGTGCTGGAATTTGAAATATGTTACCTTTTCCAACATAATCGCAAGTTAAGCTCACGCTTTCTTCATTAATTGCCCTATTCGTTCTAACAGTAAACAACGGAGAATTCCCTACAGAAGAACGTGCTGAATTGTAACCCACAACTGGTGATAACGATGCAAGTAGAATTATGATGCAAGCGATTATGCTTCCAATTGCAAGGATTTTTTTATTCATATCACCAAATCTTGACAATTATATTTATGGAACACAAGCAACCGTTTCGCAATTATTCCGAATATAAGTAAAATAAAATAAAATAAGAAGCGCTGTGAGATATGGAATAACACCAAGAAACAAGAAACATACTGGACCTTCTGTAGGTTGCCATAAACATAACAGTCTAGAGGTGGGTTCCCGAAAAAGATTATCTGCATTCTTCCGTATTAGAATAAGTTCAGTTATAATCGTCTCAAGACTGATCTCCATATTCTTATGATCTCTTCTATAACGATGAGCAACTTGTTCAATAAATCTGTTAAATGTTTTATCATCCATGCCTTTGACTGTGTCTATAATCTTTTGAAATTGTACTGTTTTACCGTTTCGTATTGGAAACTGAATCAAATCTCCTTTTCTAAGATAATTAGACGTTAAACCCTCGCTCTCTTGGCCTATAGCTCGTTGGGTTCTCACACTAAACAAAGGAGAATCTTTAACAGATGACTTTATACTTACAAAACCAACAACAGGACTAAATGAAGCAAGTACCAAAACAACTATAGCAATTATACTCCCACAGATTAGGAGTTTCTTATCCATTATCTACCTCCCATACTATTTTACTTCTCCCATTCAATGTTACCCAGGGCAATTCCCTGCACACCTCCAAATTGGGGACCCCCAAAAGCATAACCTATGAAACGGGGAGCTATAAGATGCGTAACACCGCTGACACTATAACGTATGGGGAAGGAACGCTTAATTCCCCTAATATCCATGCTCGTATCAAATTCCCCTGCCCAGATTTCTACATGACGAATAATCAGACGTATGCCTTTAAATTCTTGACAATTAAAGGTTCCAGAAATAAATGAAATAATTTCCTTATTATTATCTAATGTTCCGATCTCGAAGTTTTCTCTTGATTCAATATCCACATCTGCCTTTACATCTATCGTTGATGAAAACGGTAGAGTGAGCATAATCACAGCAAGGATACTCCCACAGATAAGAATCTTTTTATCCATTCACTCCCTCATATTCTCATGTGTGATATTCTATTTAAAGTTATCTTCATAAGTACATATTAAGATATATTTTAATGTATAATTAAATATACATTAATTGATACATAAAAAGATTTTTTTAGATATACATTTTAATTTATTCATACATTATATTAGGCATATATTAGAAAATATAAAAATGTATACAAATGAGTATATTTATCTATATTTTCTTTTTTTAGAACAAAGGATAATTCATTTTTACCATTAGCTTTTTATGAGAATCAATGATACAGCGTTTGGGGATTTTAATGAATTGGTACGACGAGGTTGAATACGTTAGAAAACAAGCACAAAAAAACAATGAATTTTTCGGTAACTCCCTTCCAATGATTGCAAGCGAAAATGTATTGTCCCCCCTATGCCGAGAAATGCTTATTACTGATTTTCATGGAAGATATGCAGAGGGAACACCTGGCCATCGATACTATGAGGGATGTAAATTTTTTGATCTGGTAGAAATCAAAGCAATGGAACTTGCAAAAAAGTTATTCAGATGCAGCTATGCAGATGTACGCCCCACTGCTGGAACAACTGCAAATTTAGCGTTATTTAAAGCTCTCATAAAACCTGGTGAACCAGCGACAGTTTTAGATACGGCTAACGGAGCTCACATTTCCTTTGGTAAATGGGGTGCGGCAGGAATCAGAGGTATTAATCTCATCTCCTTCCCATTTAATGACGAAGAAATGAACATTGATATCGACGGTGCTGTAAAACTCATCAAGAAAGAAAAACCAAAATTGGCCTTATGTGGTAGATCAGTCTTTTTGTTTCCAAGCCCCATAAAAGACATTGCTGAAGCTGCACATGATGTTGGTGCCTATCTTGTATATGATGCTGCCCATGTACTTGGACTTATTGCAGGTAAAAGATTTCAAGATCCTTTAAGAGAGGGAGCAGACATTATGAGTGGTAGCACTCATAAATCACTTCCAGGACCTCAAGGGGGATTGATTTTATCAGATCATAAAGGGGATACAGATGAAGATAAATCATTTCTAAGAAAACTTGGTTTTGGAGTATTCCCTGGTGTAACCTCTTCCTATCATCTTCATCATGTAGCTGCGAAGGCAATAGCATTTGCAGAACATTTAGAATTTGGTGAAGCGTATGCAGGTCAAATAATCAAAAACGCAAAACGTTTGGCTCAATCATTACATGAACGAGGATTTAAAGTGTTTGGGGAAAAACTCGGGTTTACCGAATCTCATCAGGTTCTAGTAGAAATTGGTCCTGGAGAGGGTAAAGAAGCTTCTAAAAAGCTAGAAGATGCTGGAATTGTGACAAACATGAATATGATTCCTGGCGATAAAGACCCAATGAATCCCTCTGGTTTGAGATTGGGAACACCTGAACTAACAAGAATTGGAATGAAAGAGAAAGAAATGGATGAGGTTGCAGTGTACTTTGAACGAGCATTATTAAAAGGAGAAAACACGAAAAAAATACGGGAAGATGTGAAAGCTTTCCGTAAAGATTTCCAAACACTTCACTACTGCTTTAAAGAAGGATTTCGTGGATATGATTATTATAAGTTGATATAGAATGCTTGTTGCTCTTTCTGGTACTCCAGGCACAGGGAAAAGCTCTGTTTCACTTCTTTTAGAAAGAAATGGCTACCGTGTAATTAGATTGAACGAACTTGCCGTTGAAAAACAATTTATAGTCGGAGTTGACAAAGATAGAAATTCAAAGATAATTGATATTGTAAGATTAGATTCATACCTTAATGAGCACTATAAAACTGAAGACATAGTCATTGTCGAAGGACATTTATCACATCTCTTAAAATCGGTTGATAAAGTCATACTTTTAAGATGTCATCCTAAACAATTAAAGAAGCGTCTCGAAGAAAAAGGATGGAACCAAAAAAAAATTAATGAAAATGTAGAAGCTGAAACTATAGATGTAATTCTGTGTGAAACTGTTGAAATCCATAAGGAAGATAATATTTTTGAAATTGATACTACCCATATGAAAAAAGAGGATATTGCTTCAGCTATTATTGATATAGTTAATAGTAACTTTAAGCCCACAAAAAAGTATAATATAGGAAATATTGATTGGTCTGAAGAGATATTAAATGATTACTAGCTGTAGGAGATAGATGATGGTTCTTGACAGAAAAAGGGATTCTGTAGATCCTATATTATCTATTGTTGCACAGCATTTTTCAAAAATAAGTCCAGATAGTTTGACTTGGCTTGCTCTTTTATTTGCGATCTTCTCTGGTTTATTTTTTTATTTTTCATCACCTGAATATGAGCTAGTAAACTACTACCTCTTTCTTGCAGCACTTTTTGTCTTTTTAAATGGATTGTTTGATGCCATTGATGGAAAGGTTGCGAAATTAACAAAAAAAGCCTCACTGAAAGGTGATTTTCTTGACCATGCATTGGATAGGTACGCTGATGTTTTCATAATAGGTGGCCTTGCGTTAAGCTCATGGTGTAGACCAAGTATAGGTCTTCTTGCAATTATCGGGGTATTGCTTACCAGTTATATGGGGACACAATCACAAGCAATAGGCTATAAACGAGATTACTCTGGACTTTTGGGTAGGGCGGATAGATTAGTGTTGTTAATGATTGCTCCTATTGTGCAACACATTGGACTTAGATACTCATTAGAGCTTCCATGGGAAACAACAGTTTTAGAATGGGTTTTAATCTACTTTGCTGTTATTGGAAATATTACAGCAATTCAAAGATTTTATAGTGCATACATGTGGTTTAAGAAAAAATGAATAATCAGAAGAAGAATGCAATAATTGTATCGCTTCATGATAATACTTCAGAAATAGTACAATTATCTAACTCTTTGGGATATAAAGTTTTAAGTGAGTTTATTCAGCACAGAAAGATACCTGACGTTAATTTCTATGTTGGATCTGGTAAAGTAGAGGAGATAAAGGAGTTTATTAACAATAACAATGAAGATATTAATTTGATTATTGTAGATGGGGAGTTGAAACCTTCTCAGTGGTTTGCTCTAGAAAAAAGCCTAAATGTCGATGTTTATGATAGAATAAGGTTAATCCTTGCTATTTTTGAAGAACGTGCAGAGAGAAAAGAAGCTAGATTACAAGTTAAACTAGCGCAACTTCAGTATGAAAGACCATATGTTCGAGAACTTATTCATAGAGCACGGGCAGGCGAGCATCCTGGTTTTATGGCGGGAGGGGAATATCAGGTAGATGATTACTATGAAACAATCAAGAAACAAATGAAAAAGATTAAAGAGGATCTCAATAAAATTAGAGGTGATAGAGAATTACATAGACAAACCAGATACAAAAGCGGTTTTTATCTGGTATCATTGGCAGGATATACCAATGCTGGAAAAAGCAGTCTTCTAAATATTCTTTCAGGAGAGAAGGTAAAGG
>Ga0209636_10004766_pt1 | contig 13857 bp, 16 predicted proteins | sample DeeMarSWOR152_54_FD_187464 | JGI IMG/M metagenome (GOLD analysis project Ga0209636, IMG submission 187464) | Marine sediment microbial communities from White Oak River estuary, North Carolina - WOR-1-52-54 (SPAdes) (version 2) | ecosystem: Environmental > Aquatic > Marine > Intertidal zone >...
GACTAGAGCTTCAGGCGTGACGCCGGGTAAGTAATTGACGTGTAACTTCTCAGGATTCAACCGCGCCATACTAAATCGCCCGAGTGTGCTGGCGCAAGCATGAGCTTCGCATATCAGTGCGTGCAGGCAAACGCAACTTGCCTTTCAGAACGATTACCGCGTTTCCGACTAGGTCAATTGTATTGTCTGGCTTCAACTTGACGGCGAGTTCTCCGCGTCTTGTTGATGCCTGATATGCTTTCATCTCGCTCATGTTAAGTAGCTTAGACCAATATGGAGCCAACATTGTATGAGCTGCTCCTGTCACAGGGTCTTCGTTGATTGCCATCCACGGTGCAAAGAAACGTGAAATGAAGTCGTAGGGAGGGTAACCCTTCGCTGTTACAGTTGCGCCTTCAATTTCTTTCTGCGTCTCTGTTGATTCCATCAGTCTGTAGTCGGGCAATAAGTTGTGGACATCCCTCGGAGAAGGCAAGTGAACGAGCAAAGATTTCGTTTGTTTGCCATATTGAACGTCGCAAAAATCTTTGACACCCATAGCTTTCAGAAGCGGTCCCGGCGGATCAATTTTTGTTGGTTTGTCTATTGGGAAATTTAGACAGATCTTTCTCTTGGTTTTTTTCGCCGTCAGATTGCCCCCTTTTGTCTTAAATTTTATTTTGCTCGTGTTCACTTTGATTTCGCGAAACAGAACTGCTGCAGTGGCCAGTGTTGCGTGACCACAAAGAGAAACCTCAACTTTCGGTGTGAACCAGCGAAGCGAGAACACTGTTTTCTTTGAGGGGCATATTTTCGAGAGGAAACACAAATGCAGTTTCGGAGAGGTTATTTCCGATGCTATGTGTTGCATGAGTTTCTCGTTGAGCTTGCTTCGCAAGACGCAAACAGCTGCAGGATTTCCCTTGAAAGTCTCATTTGTGAAGGCGTCAACTTGATAAATTGGAATTGCGCTCCAGCGAGTGCTCTTCATTGAACTGACCTCTGCCCTCTCTAGTATGTTCACCTACTAATTTTCTTTGTCCATGACATCTCTTCTACGATAGGTTAAGTTCCCACCAAAGAAAATGAGAGTTTGCTGGGAATATCTCAAAACGCGCGCCCAAAGGTTGTGGACCGACCGATTTGATTTCTTAATCACACAGAGACCAAAAGCTATTTTTCATGCTTCTTCATAAGGTCTTGAGGAAAGGCGAGTCGAAATATGCCGTACTGCCCTGAGTGTGGTGGCGAAATGAAGTACATGCCGGCTACAAAACGTCACGTGTGCAAAAGCTGTGGACTTTCTGTTACCTCTCAAGAACTATTTGAACTGCGCCGAAAGCTTAGACCCAAACTCGAAACTGAAGAAGAACAACGCCAGAAACAACGAAGAGAATACCTCAAGTGGTGGCTTAGCAAAAAAGAAAAGTGAGACACAAACGTAGCGTTAAGCCGTTTGGATAGCTAACAGTCTTTTTCGCATCGATCCCACATCCGATCATCATCTAGTGAAGAATCAGGTTTTGAAAACTTTCAACACCTGTTCATAATAGCGAGGTCCGTACGTGAGGATGATTTGATGAAAAGTCTTTGTTGAGCTTGTCACCTGTTCAAGGTTTCCTTCCACGTAGATCTCCTCATCTCTGTGAGCTTGCATCCTAAACTCCTCAACATAAGAGATCACTCGCTGAAGATTCTCAACTCTCGCTCCTTTCAAGACTTTGATGGGTTCGATTTGATAGATGGAAGGGATGAAAGGCGCGTCGCGATCTTCAGTTATTCGAGCAATGGCTCCAATCCATCCCTTCTTCATCACCCGCGTCTTCGAGCTGTACTCATTTCTGATTTCTTCCCATGCCCTTACCGGCTCGAACTCCATCTTAACAGCCCTTCCACTTTTCTCGTCCTCAAACGCTGCATAAATCACTTTTCTCCGCTGGTGCCACACATACTCTTTTGGATCAAAGTTGACAAACCTCCAGTGTTTTCCCTTGACTGCGTCTTCGGTTTCAAATTCGTTCCGAAGAGGAGAGCTCTTTTCTCGATAGAGCTCTTCAAGGAGTTCACGTAGCTTAGCAAGCTTTTCTTTGCCATACACAATTAGGTCCAGATCTGAAAAATTAGGATGATAAAAGCTGTGGAGCAGGGAACCAAATACTCCGAAATCTTTTCTCTCCAACATCGAACTAGTTGTTATCATTTGACATACATTATGTAAGACCTCGAGAAGAGCATCCTTGGATGGTTTTTTGATGAGCCGCCTAAACTTTTCTTCTGGTCTCCGCGTTTTCCAAATCAGCTCTTGCCTGACTCCTACGAGACGTTGCTGCAAAGGTTCATAGAAGATAGTGTACTGCGGATGCTTATCTTGTACGAAATGCAACCCCTCGTCCGCATAAAACTTGTAGTAGACCTGTTTTCTTTTTGTGCGAATGGCTCTGCGATCAGCAGACTTGTACACGGCAGCTGGTGCATATTCCACGTCACAAACATACGCGTTTCTCGGATGGAAATAGCCGTAGACACGGAGAATGATGTTTTCTCTAGTGATTATCGCGTCGCGATCTCTAAGCGTTTGAGGAGACAAATGTTGATCCCCAGCAACTTGTTCTTTATTCACTGCATAGTCACAACTAGTTGTTTTTGCACTATTTAGGTAGGCCATTCACCTTGGGAACTATTAGTCTTCATGTTGTAAATTGAGCGTTGTGCATAGAGAGAAAAAGAGAATTAGAAAACTGCTCACAACATTTTTGAAATCATAATTAGTGACGTACAGTTGTACAAAGAAGCTGAAAAGTCGCGTAGAGAGTTGCGCGTGTGAAGGAAAAGTCTCAGACTTCTTGTCCTAATCGGATCGAAAAGGCTCCGGACCAGATGCTAAACCTTTCGCGTTCATCCATGAAAGTTTTTTTGCTACGCTGGAAACAAATGAGAGTTGGTTACAGACACGCAAATTGGGGAACGCGAGCACACAGATTTTGCTGATCAATCTTCTTTTTCAAGGACTGTCGCGACTTTTTTTAATTTATTCTTAAGCTTCCTGATATCAGATTTGAGGTCTTCTATGATTTCTTGCAGTTCGTCATCATGCTTTTTCCCATGCGAATTATACCCCATCTACTGCATGCATGCTACGCGTACCGGCATTTTCCAACTGTGCCCAGAAGTTATGTATGTCGATGAACTCGGAAAATTTAAGAGATTCAAATGCGACGCAGCCAATGTGACGATACTTCCGCCAGCTGGTTTCCAATTCAAGACAGACAATCCCCGAAAGGTCTTTAGCTATCTTACAAAAGCATTCGTTGAAGACTACATGAAAAGACGACTGACACTTGAAAAATCAGGCTGGAGAACTTTCGTTCAAATTAAGGAAAGTGCGAAAGTTCCAAAATCGAGCATGTACGGCACTGGTAAACGTCGAGGGCATGCTATCTCCGAACTGGAGAGGCGTGGACTAGTTGATACAAGAATATTTCTGGGAGAACGCGGACGTGGAGGAAGAATAACTAAAACACGCGTTTTTTATGAGAAAGAAACAATAAAACGCTATGTTGATCAGCATATTATGAAGATTAAGGAAAAATAAGGAAGGCTATTTCGAATACACCAGAGCAAATAAAGTGGGAAAATCGTCTTTCTGTCATTTCAAAGCTTTGTTTTTGCTTTTATTTCCAGGCAAACGCTTGCATGCATGCAAAATCTCTGACGCTACTTCGATCTGCCACTGCCCAACCTCGCGCTGCACACGAGCAAATAATGAAGGACTCGTGGAATATTCTCCTACCACTCCCACTCTCGATTTTTCTAGTTTCGTTTCACGAAGGTACTTCTTTAAGGTTTGAACGTGGTCCCCAGCTGGCCTCACGTTTTCTATCCAAGTACATTCGGGAGGAAAATAGTCGGCCGCGCCTTTCTCTAAAAGAGGACTCAGATTCTCGTCGCAAGGCAAAATTATCATAGCGTCACCGAAATATGACTCATAACCCGAAATGTACATTATATGTCCTTTTTGACCGAAACGTATGCTGCCGGGCGCTGAGTAGATTACTAGAACATCGATTTCTCTGTTTTTCATTCTGATACGGATGTTTTTGAGGCGTCCTGAGATCTCTTTTGGAGGCGTCATCAAACCTGCTACCAGCAAACGGATTGTAAACAATTCATGTATTAAAGATCACTGGGCGACAAATCCGCCGTCAACGGAGATTGCTACTCCGGTTATGAATGAAGAGTCGTCAGATGCTAGGAAGAGCACAGCCTTGGCGACCTCTTCTGACTCTCCTATTCTTCCCATCGGATGTGCCTCTGCAGTTTCTTTGAAATACTTCTCTCTTTTCGACCTGCTTCGAGGCAGGCCTTGTTTGAGCATGGGTGTCATGATAGCTCCTGGGCAGACACAGTTCACCCGAATCCCTTCTTTTGCGTGGTCAAGAGCCATGGCCTTGGTTAGCAAGACAATACCTCCCTTGGAGGCGCAGTACGCTACACATTTCGGTTCAGCTACTAATCCATCGCAAGAAGCAGTGTTCACAATAACCCCTTTGGTCTCCTTTAGATAAGGCAAGGCGTATTTAGAGCATAGAAAGCTTCCTTTGAGGTTCACATCTATAACGTTGTCCCAATTGCTTTCTGACATCGTTTCCGCTGTTCCCTCAATCCAGATTCCTGCGTTATTGAATAGGATGTCTAGCTGCCCCAAGCGGTTAACCGTGGCCTGAATCATTCTCTTGGCGTCAGCTGAATTGGAGACATCACCCTGAATGAAAACCACATCCTTGAATCCCTCATTCTTGAGCTTGTCAATCGCTTCTTTCCCATGTTTTTCAGATCTCCCTGTGATTGTGACTTTTGCTCCTTCTTTTAGAAACAACAAGGCTGTTGCGTAGCCGATTCCTCGGGTTCCTCCTGTAATCAGAGCAACTTTTCCTTTCAGTTTCATCAAGCATTGTCTCTCCATTAGTCTTATCCAAAATAGCTCGTTACAATCTAAAGTTTTGCCCCTCGATTATCCGGCACCAAAGCGCCAAATATACTCGTCCTCACAAGTTCCTGTACCGACCACAATCTGATAACCAATCTCCCCAGTTTCAATATTCTCTATTCTTTCGAGCATCCCCGAAACCTTCGCTCTTTCGCCGCGCTTGACAACATTTCTGTAGCAACCTATCATCGACACAACCTTTGTTGGTTTTTCCTCTTCTGGAAGCTGGGAGGCTGGTGTAAGCGGTTGGTAATCTTTAATCTGGTAGGTTGCAGGTCGGAACATAGATTCATTGTCGTTGACTACTTCGCAACTGAACGTGATCAGTCTAACCGGCGAATACCTGTTTCCACCATACCTGGTCACCATTTCTTCAACTTTTCGGACTGCATTGTACGCAAATCTGTGACCTTTGTATTGCCCTCGGTGTTTCCTCACTTTATCAAGCCTGTTGCTGCAAATGTAAGTCAGTGCTCCCTCATCTACAAGCGTTTCAATCGTTTTTTCCAGATTTCGAAAGTTGTGAGACCCATAGACCGATAAGTCGATGTCAGATTTCGCATCGTGCATTCCTAACGCGATTGACCCATGAATTCCAAAGTCTTCAAGCGGCACGCCAGATTCTTCTGAGAGGAAAGCAGCTAGCTTCAGCGCTAGCTTTTCCAATCGATCTTTCCTTTTTTTTAGAAGTGTTTGCAGACATTCGCTTGGCACATAAACCTTTCTTATCAGTCCCAAAGGAACGCTGAGAAGCTCTTTTCCTCTCAAAGGGCACGAATAGACGTAGAGAGGCAAATGTTTTCGAAATGTTTCTAGGAATCTGTGGAAGCTTTGCGGTGTGTATAACTTCTCTGGACGCAGAAGCTCCACATCTTTCAGTTTCCAGTGTCTTTTGAGAAAACGCACTTGAAAGTAGGGTCTCAAGTCTGATGGGACATATTTTAAGAAAGAGAAAACTCGTCCTTCAGGGTGTTCATACCCAAACACGTAAAAGACGAAATTGTCCCTTGTAACAATCGCGTCTCCGTCTCTAGATGCCCAAGTCTCCATCTCAGGATCAACCTTTTTACCGTGCAGTAGAAATTATGCATCGAAGTGAAAAAGGTTAAGGCTATGCGCGGATTTAGAGACCGGGACTTTCTTCAGACTAGAGAGGGCTTTTTCTTCTGTGTTGTTGGCCCATTTCATCCCTCCGATCGCGTAATCTCTTACCTCAAATATGTTCCCGCTGAGTTCGGCGGCTGGGGGAAGGGGAAAAAAAGGTTTAGACGCGTTATGAAAACGTACACGATTCCCAGCCTGCTTGAAACTTTCAGTCTCCTAGAGAGAGAATATCCTCATTACCTGTTTGACTCGCCCGTCTACAACATCAGAATGACAGGGGTTCGTCACGCGCATATAGCCAAACATTTAAAGCCTGAGGAAAAGTTGGCTCAACTGGTTAGAACCCACCACCCAGACCCTTTGCAAAAAAAGCTGATCAGGTTTACATCTTTTTTGGCGGAGACAAGCAAGATTTCCGTCGGCTCGTTCGGAGTGACTGGTTCCATACTGCTTGATATTCATCATCCAGAATTTTCAGACTTCGACGTAACGATTTACGGTTTGAAAAACAGCTTGACGGTCAAGAATGCTTTGACGACAGAAAATACTTTGTCGAACCCTGCGATCCAACGCTTTGAGGGTGGTATCCTCAAGGCTTGGTGCGAAGCCAAAGCTCGGAACTACCCGCTAACAGTTGATGAAGCTTTGCAAATCTACGAAAGAAAGTGGAACATTGGGTTATTTGAGAACACGCGTTTTTCTCTTCACCCTGTGAGGCTGGAACAAGAGCTTTCAGAAAAGTACGGCGACAAAACTCACTATCCCGTGGAAACTATAATTGTTCGAGCTGTTGTTTGCGAAAGCGCTGACCCTATGTTTCTTCCGGCGGTATACTCAATTCGAGATGTAGAAGTTGTGGAAGGTCCATTAGTATCTGATATCGAAGAAGTGATCTCCTACGAGAGCTTGTACGACAACTTAGCCGAGGTTGGAGAAGCCATCGAGGCTCGGGGAAAACTCGAGCGGGTTCTCGACACCAAGACTGGTCGAGAATACCATCGCGTTCTAGTGGGTTCTCCTGAGGGAAAGGGCAGGGAATACATCAAACTTAACTAGGCTTCCCGCCACCTTTTGTACAGTGTGTGCTCCAAGTCCAAAAGATCCAAGACTCTACCAACGACAAAGTCCACTACACCGTCAATGTCCTTAGGTTTGTGGTAGTAAGCAGGCATAGCCGGGATAATTGCAACGCCTTGTTCTGCTAACGCAAGCATGTTACGAAGGTGGACAACGTTCAATGGGGTTTCACGTGGAACTAGGATCAATAGTCGTTTTTCCTTCAGCGTCACGTCTGCGGCTCTCAAAACCAGGTTGTCTGAGTATCCACACGCGATGCCTGCCAACGTTTTCATGCTGCATGGAATAATGATCATGCCATCTGTCTTGAATGACCCACTTACACTGGGAGAGTTCCAGTCATCCACATCGTAGCTATGATCGGCCAGCTTTTCAATGTCTTCTTTTGTCATTTCAAGTTCATGCTTGATCACTTTTTCTGCAGCTTTGCTAATTATTAGGTGAGTTTCAACGTTTTTCTCTCGTAGCTTCTCAAGCAAACGTTGCCCATAGACTGCTCCGCTGGCTCCGGTGATGGCAATGATCAACCGCACAGATATACCAGCTCTCATTTCGATGAAAATAAATGGCTAATACGCGGGATAAAGGCTTTTTCTGTTCAAAAACTATTGTAGCAGCAACACTTCCTTTAGATAGGCTCGAAAAGGACCGAGTTTGCCACCATAGTTTCCCGCCGAAATCTTGACAACCCCCGGCGTCTTCACAGCCGCTTTTATCCCTTCAGCCATAGCCTTTTCCACGGCTTTGGAGTTTAAGCCGTTTATGACGATCTCATACACGCTGTTCACGTTTTCAGGAATCTCTGAATCTGGCACGATTCTTTTCAGTGTTGGACAGAACGGGTGGTTTGTGGAAGCCTTGAGCTTATACCTCATGGAACCCGATTTGGAACCAGATCTGCAGATGCCGCCTGGAAACGGCATAATGACTCCTCTAACACTCTTGGAAATCGCCTTCACAGCCTCTTCAGCCGCACCGAGACCAGACCTTCCATTCGCAGCCAGAATCAAAAAGTTTCCACCTGCAACCGCCTTCATGACTCCAAACCGATCCTCCACTGTGAATTCTCCCTCCATTATGGGAATGCGCCAAACCTCCCTTCCCGCAACTACATCTCTCTTCTGAAAGCCATCGCCAAACAGACGAAGACTACGACCTACCTTCAACTTTCTTTTCGCCTTAGGCAAAGCGTCAAAGGCCGCCGCAGTGGGACATGTCATCACACACTGGCCCAGCCTTAAGCCCATCTGGTTCTTCAATTCTCTCCGTGTCATATGATAGATTTGAATCAACACTCCTGTGCGCCCGTCTGGAGTTCTATTGCGCGACACAACGCCTTCCACCCCAGCTTCTGCAGGAGACATTATGATAGAAGCAGCAAAGCCTGTCGCCATTCCAGCCGCTGTTAGCGCCCACTTCTCGCTGTCAGCAGTTATTAAGATCCGGCTAGCCCACATCGGAAACATTTCGGCAAACGTATTCTCAATCGTTGCAAATGTCTTCTGAAACTTTTTTCTTGGCTTCTGCCACTGGCATTCTCCAGTTTCGCTGTTCATGTAGAACATGCCTGGTTCAGTCAAGCCCTATCACCTTCTTTCTGAACAAATCCACTCCATCTGCTGTGTGATAGTGGAAATCGTAGCCCAAGGCTATAAGTTTTTCAGCTTCTTTCCTTGATGCGCGCACGCATTTGAAGCTTGTTTACCTCAGATTCTTGACGAACGGAACTATCTTGAAATTCCATTTTGTGGTTAGGCGTTCTCCCGTGTCTTCATATCCTATTTTTGTCCAGAAACCGTAGGATTTCCAAGGAATACCTTCTGCGTTTTGCATGCATGCCGGACTACTCTCAAGAACAGAACCTTTTTCTGAATGCATGCATGTTCATCGGAGTTCTGGAGGTGGTTCTGCGACTTCTCTCGTTTTCGTTCCCTTCGGCGGACTGCTTAGGCCCCAGAAGAAGGTTCCAGGCACGTCTCCGGTGTTTTTCACTGAGTATTTCCAGCCTGGAGTCCAGTGGCCCAGTTCTCCAGCTTTCAAGACCAGTTTATTCGCATCGCCTGTCCTTAATTTAGATGTGTCTTTGCCCCAGTACATTGTGAACTCTCCAACGAGAATGTAATAAAACTCGTGGCATGGACCATAATATTCATCAGCTGTGCCGTCATCTTCCTTTTCCATAGAGAAAACAGTTGTCTGCTTTCCCGGGGGCATGAAATATAGCCCAACTCCGCCAGCTTCTTCCGCTCTGGCTATGAGCGTGATATCGCAGCCTGGCACTAGATTATCTGGGCCGGATTTCCAGTCTTTCATCTTCAAGACTTTCGGCTCTTTTGTCCGGCTCATCTCAAAATCCCCAAGTCTTCAACAATTGGAGCTACAATTAACATTCTATTATTTCTTGCGGAATGTCGTTCAGTCGTTTGCAGCCTGTTTTAGTTATTTGGAACTGATCTTCGATTTGCATGTCACCCATTTTTGGAAGGTGTATTGATGGCTCGATTGAGATCACCATGTTTGCCTTCAGCTTCATATCCCTGTAGGCTTTGTCGTCAGTAATCCTCTGATATCCCACGAAGGGCCACTCGTGCACTTCAAGGCCTACCCCGTGGCCTATTCCCCACCAATCGCCTCCCCATGCTTCTCTTAAGACATCGCTTGCTGCCTGGTTGACTTCAGAGGCTAGCACACCTTCCCGAGCAGTTTTTTGTGCAGCCTCGTGCGCCTGCAGAAGCACGTGGAACACGTCTTTCTGTTCTTGGGAAGGGGCGCCTAGAGTGAAAGGTCTTGAAATGTCACAGCAGTAACTGTTGTACATGGTTCCGAAGTCCAGGAGCCACGGGTCTCCATGTTCTAATTTTCTCTTCCCACAATACCACCACCAATCGAGATGGCTCTCATCTCTTCCCGAAGTGACCATAGTATGGTGTGGGAAGTACTGTGATCCTGCCTTTCGACAAACGCGTTCAATTTCTCCCACGATTTCTGATTCTAAGACTCCATCGCGGGCAAATTTAGCTGCTGCTTCTATACCTTTCTTGGCGATTTGAGCTGTTTTTTTCATGCATTGAATTTCATATTCTGATTTCACGGCCCTTTGACTTTCAAGGATGTCGGATGCCGCCTCAATTTGAGATTGTTCAAAAGCGTTCAGAAAACGAGCGTATAATATAGGATTCATGGAATATTCCCCCACGACTCCAATTCTCGATTTTTCTAGCTTTGCTCCACGCAAATACTCTTTTAGAGTCTTAATGTGGTCTCCTGGATCCTTCACGTTTTCAATCCAGGTACATTCGCGTGGGAAATAGGTCGCTGCATCCATCTCTAGGAGAGGATTTAGGCTCTCATCACGAGGTAGCGCCACTAAAGTGTCGCCAAAGTATGGTTCATAGCCTGAGATATACAGTACATGTCCTCTCTGGCCGAAACGAATGCTACCTGGCGATGAATAGATCACTAGAACGTCGATTTCTTTTTCCTCCATTGCGACTCTTACGTTTTTCAGTCGCCTTGAGAACTCGTTTTTAGGCGTTATCAAACCTGACACCAATCAGGTTTTTGGACTTTTTCCACTTATAAGACCGACTGTGCATGCATGCCCATAATTGGTTGCCCATTAACCGTCGTCCGTCGTTGGTTGGCGTAAATTTTAACCTTCTCTCTCTCATTCATTCGTTCGTCTCCGCTCCCGCCCGTCTCCGCCCGCCCCCCCGACCTATATAAATACATAGAATGCGAAAAACCAAATCGTCACGCACGCGCGCATGCATGCAAAACATGCGCGCCTGAGAGACATCGCGGAGAAATTCTTTCTCGAATAATCTTTAATACTCAGAGAATTCCTTTAGGAAACTTTAGAGGGACAACTCGTTGGAAACCAAGAAAGTTGAGGTTGTCTTGTCTTCGTTCTATCGGCTGTTGCATCCGAAGCTTGTTGTATTGGTGGCTAGCATAAACCCTCTGGAAGGCAAGGCGAACATCATAACTTTAGCTTGGGCTATGCCCATATCTCGCCATCCGCCTCTGCTTCTCCTAGGCATTACTCCCAAAAGATATTCACATGAGCTGATTGCAGGACCCAAAGAATTTGTGGTTAATATCCCAACGATGGACATAGTCAAAGAAACCCTGTTTTGCGGTAGGAGAACCGGAAGGCTCCACGACAAGTTCAAGGAAACAGGGTTGACTCCCTTGCCAGCCAAGATGATTCGTCCACCCATCATCAAGGAATGCGTGGCGCATCTTGAATGTAAACTGCATCAGCAAATCTCTATGGGAGATCACACGCTTTTCGTCGGCGAAGTCCTAACCGCCTATGTGAACGAGGGAGTTTTCCACGGTAAATTTGATCTTGAGAAGGCGAAACTGATCTATCACGCAGGAGGAGACGATTTCGCAACCCTCGCCCCAGAGATTGTTAGTCCTAGTTTAGAAAAAGAGGAGAAATAAAACGGAGCGCGCGCGCGTTTGTCAGAGCATAGATTTCCTATAGACTAGAACAGTTGCCAATTAGAGTCTAACATTTCTTAGGTACCTACTCCAGATATTGGACGCTAAGTAGCCAGCCACTGCGCCGCTGAGAGTCCCAATAATAAGTATGCTGCGTTCTAACACAGCGTTTCTTGGGAGTAAAGGTACTAAGTAAACAGTTGTGTAATAGCTAATGCCCCCCACAAAGGCCGTGCCTATGGCCATCGAGGCAACCAGCCTGCTGGTTTTCACAGTGCCTTCAGTAATATTAACCTTAAGAATGAAAAAGAAGAGGTCTACAAACAAACCATACAATAAAGCGAAGAAAAAAGTAAAAGGAGCCGTGGCTGTCCTCCACAAAGCAGTTAGAACCCCTCCGATCACGGAAACATATGTGGCGCCCATTCTTCCCAACAGCAAAGCGCCCAAGGCCAATAGAAGAGCATGGACGATCATAAACATCTTATCTATCGGATAAGGCAAAAAAGTCTTGGATAAAAAGATTATAGCTCCGAAAATAGTTGCCAGGGCAACTCTTTTTGTTTTAAGCCCCAAGAACTCAACGCCTCTTACAGTAGTTCACGTTACATAAAAAAACATGGCGTGTTAGGTATTCGGCCTTTTGACTTTTGTTCGAGGCGTTTTGTTGTAGACTTCGCTCCTTTGTTGGACTCTTTTAATAGGGATTCCCAGTTTATTTGAAATATCTTTCAGTGAATGTTTTCCATTTATGGCCAGAAACACTCTGGCTAGTTCTTTTGACTCTCCTATCACCTCGTCAACATGTGCAGTGGTGCAGAGGTCTTTATGTTCTTCAGACATTAACAGGTCCTCGTAATAGCTAGCCTACCAATATTACTCTGGATTTTTTCCTTTTTAACCCATCGCAAGAGAATGATGAACGGAGCAGCCAACTTTTCACGTGCGCGCGCAGAAGTTTTGGGCAACGTACTGAGCATGGTAATTAGTTTTTGTGTGCGCATGCTGAACGCACGTGATATATACAGAAAATGTAATAGACAGCCTTGGCACATCAGAATTGAAAGGAGGTGAAAAAAGCTGGGAAAAAGTATGTTAATGCTTCTTTCGAAGGAAGACATGGATAAGATTCACCGCGCCACAGTGAAGGTGCTGGAGGAGACAGGCGTCAAGTTTCTTCACGATGAGGCATTGAATGTCCTTGAGAAAAACGGGTGTTTAGTGGATTGGAAAACGAAGACGGCAAAGATGCCGGAGGCGGTGTTTGACGAATTCAGAGAAAAAGCACCAGACGAATTCCCTAAATTTGATCGGAACGGCAAGAGAATTCCAATGGCGAAAGATGATTTCTGTATCGATACTTTTGGCGATGGAACATATTTCACGGATCGGGATGGAACTCAGCGGCCATGCACGCTCAGAGACATTGAAAAGGTAATGGTTGTCGGTGACGCGCTGGAAAATGTCGACGAAGCGTGGGTAGGAAGTATGCCAACGGATGTGCATCCGAATGTACAAATGATCCACTCAATCGAAGTAGAAGTGAACAATAGCCCCACCAAATCTATCATTTTTTGGGCAGAGAATGGAGATCAAATGAGATACGTGATTAAAATCGGCGCCGCGCTATTCGGAGGAATGGAAGAGCTAAGAAAGACACCCCCAATAGAAGGTGGCGGGTGGGCTACTAGCCCCCTAGTGCATGCAAAAGAGATTCTTGACTCCCAAATCATAGCTGCCAAGGAAGGGCTACCGACTGCCTGCGGAAGCATGGCCTGCGCCATCACCACCGCTCCGGCAACGTTGGCAGGGACGTTGGTGGTGTGGAACGCGGAAGTCATGAGCAGCCTCGTGTTGTCGCAGATGATAGCGCCCGGAACACCTTTCAGGATTAAGTGCTCTAGCTCAGCCACTGATCCGCGGAGGGGCTACTACCCTGTTGGAAACCCTGAGATGGCTTTGGCAAACGCTGGCTGCATGGAATTGTCTAACTACTACGATCTACCATGCCGAATCGCCGGTTGCTAGACAGACGCCAAGATAGTGGACCCTCAGGCCGCCCACGAGAAAACACTCACAACGGTGATCCCTGCAATGGTGACCAAAGGCAAAAACATGTATGGGATGGGCATGTTGGATTCCGGCATGTCCATGAGCCTGGAGCAGTACGTGATTGACAACGAGATCGTGGCGGCGGTCAGGCACAGCTTGAAGGGCATCGAGGTCACGGATGACACGATTGACCTGGACACGATCAT